>OGJI01001721.1_pt1 | contig 22551 bp, 16 predicted proteins | sample 1572031 | NCBI WGS metagenome assembly OGJI01 (sample SAMEA2582119, study PRJEB24529) | metagenome | biome: Human gut stool | place: China | collected 2011
CTCTGCAGAAATTCATCCCTGAAAGCTTTTCATCCATCTCTTTCATTTTCCCTGTAGTTTCATAATCCCCAAGGATCGTATGAAGAATCAGTGTATGTCCCTGGCTTTCAATATAGTAAATATTTGCGATGTTAATACGCACCATACCGCCTTTTATATTTACCATAATGACCTTTGCCTCTCGCTTTTTCATACGTTCAATCGCACGGTTCAGTCTCTGTGAAAATGCGAAATAAGATACCGGTTTTAATACATAATCCAGCGCATCTACCGCGTAACCTCTGATTGCATACTGTGCCATGTTTGTAATAAAGATAATCACAACTTCACTGTCCATCTTGCGAATCTCTTCCGCAGCAGACATTCCATCCATGAATTTCATCTCAACATCCATAAGGATAATATCAAATTGGGACTTGTATTTATTTACAATCTGATCTCCGTCTGAATAGATTGTGATATCGAATGCTTCATGGTTTTCCGCCTCATATTGATGTAGAAATTCTTCCAACTGTTTTGCATACATTGCTTCGTCTTCTACAATCGCAATTTTGATCATCGGAATCCTCCTCCTGGTATATTTTCTGTCGTCTTATGTTCTATCTTATAATAAAGGAATTTTTATTCTGCCACAAGTCATATAATGAGATTTACCTGTTGCTGACTCTGAGCAATCACTATTTTAGCAAAAGGAAAACAGGATTGGCCTGTTTCTATCTGTCCAATCCTGTCTTTCATTTAATATATTACGCTTCTGCTTTATCTACATTTTTTCTTTTCTTTCTGAAACGTACGATCACGATCGCATCTGCTGCAATTAAGAGAACTGCCAGAATCACGTCTACTGTTACGAAAAGTTTTGTCATATTGCTCATACCTGCAGCCGGGTTACCATCTGCATAGTAGCCGCTGTTTGCTACAGTGTAAAGAATATTCTTGCATGCCTGTCTCATTGCGAGTACTGCTGTTGCACTCTTATCTGTAAGCTTGTTAGACTCAGCACTGTTGAATCCAAGCATCAGGTCATTCCCGTTTCTGATACAGTGATCTGTGATCATATATCCATAAGAACCGTCGTAATCTGTCTCTACCATTCCAACGAATCCCCATTCTCCACGAAGAACGTTATTCAGAAGTCCGTTGTTTGCACAGCTTGGAACTGTACCGATCCAGTTGAAAGCGGACATTGCTGCCATTGCATTTCCTTCGAATCCCTTAACTGCAAGCTCGAATGCTTTCAGGTATCCTTCACGGATTGTCTGCTCAGAAGCAAATGTCAGAAGGAAGGAACAACGGTTTGTTTCCTGATCATTTAATGCAAAATGTTTGATATAAGGATATACACCTTTCACTGCAGCTCCGTTCATCTCGTTTGCTGCCATGTATCCGGATAATACGCCGTCTTCTGAATAGTACTCGAAGTTACGTCCTGCAAATGCAGATCTGTGGATATTCATTGCCGGTCCATACCATCCGAAGTTGTCTGCGTCAACATACTCCTGTCCCATAGAATCTCCGACTTCTTTTGCCAGATCTTTATTCCATGTCTGAGCGATCAGTACTTCTGACGGATAAGCTGTTCCGTATGTCTTTGTGATAAAGTTATTCAGTCCTGCCGGTCCGTCACAATCAGATGTTGCAACCTTTCCTACAGACTTGATCTCTGCTGTCTGCCATCCACCTACATTGATAAGTGTTGACATATCCTCGAAGCTTAACTGGTCTAAGAGTTTATTCCAGTCTTCGTCATCATATGATTTTCCTGTAAGGTCTGCAAGCTGAAGTCCGTTATCCTGCTCCATCTTCGGCATCTCGTCGGAATCATCATTGTATTTTGTACTGTCATAGATTCCAAATACATTTTCTTCTACTGCTTTTCTTGTCTCGTCGCTCATTACATAAGCATCTTCACTTAACTTTCCACAAGCAGATTCATAATTTGCAAATCCGTTTGCTCTTGAAAGCTGTTCGAAATCACCACGTGAGTAATCTTCAAACTGGTTTGTTGATACAGTTTCGTCGGAAGAACGTCCGTCTTTACTGTAGTCAATATCACTGTCTACTGTAAATTTCTCTTCTGCTACAACAGTATGTGAATCGGAACGAAGAGAGATTGTGTATTCTCCAGCCTCTAAGATATATCCACCACCGGAAATCTTGATTCCTTCAGAATCATAGGATGCCATATCCTCTTTGTTAATAGTGATTGATTTTGTCTCTGCTGCTCCCGGATCAAGAGTTTCTGTTTTCTCAAATGCGATCAGATTCGCAGCTGCTTTTTCAATCCCACCGTTTGTGTATGGTGCTGTGTAATAAAGTTCGATAACATCTTTACCTGCAACATCACCTGTGTTTTTCACTGTCACATCAAATGTTACTGTATCACCATTGTCTTTAAAATTCTCAATTGTCTTTTCAAATGTTGTATAGCTCAGACCATATCCAAATGGATACTGTACTGTATCTTCGTACTGGATCAGCCCTTCTTCTGCTGCTGTCTCATAGAATTTATAACCTACATAGATTCCTTCTGCATAGTTTACAAATCCCATACTTCCTTCGTAAGCTGCATCATTTTTTGCGATCTGGTTTTTCAGATCATCTACATTTGTGTATGCGTTCAGACCCATATTGTTGTAATAAGGTGTCTGCTGAAGATCTTTTACAAATGTATCGACTGTCTTTCCTGATGGATTCACAGATCCGTTGATAATCTCTCCAAGTGCCTCGAATCCTGTTGCTCCTGCTCCCGGTGCATAGATAACAGCACCGATCTGCTCATACTTATCAACCCAGTCAAGTTCCATCGCATTGTTTGCATTTACAACCACGATAACATTTTCAAACTGAGAGCAGACTGTATCTAACATATCTTCTTCTGTGTTAGACAGTTCAAGATAGCTTTCTCCCTCGTCGAAATCATCATAATCACCGTTGTTTGTGTAACTTCCTTTTACATATCCGTAATTTTCCGGTGTGACTGACACCGTTTCTGCCAGTTTCTTGTAGCTTCCGTCGATCACTGATTTCATATCTGTCGGAAGGTCTGCACCTTCTCCACCGGAACGTCCGATCACTACAACAGCTGTATCAGAGAATTCTTTTGCTTCGTTCATAAGGCTGTCTGTATAATATTCTTTTGTTGGCTCCGGTAATGTCCAGTCCTGCTCAGCCATAGCGATTGTCGGACGGTCTTCTCGGTAATCTGTGTACATCTTTGTCAGAGATTCATTTGTCTCATATCCTGCATCTTTTAAAGACTGTAAAATACTGATCGCTGTGGAAGAATCTGAAGATCCGGATCCTGTTCCACCGTATAACGGATTTGTTGAATCCCATCCGAACACATTCAGTTTCTCCGTGTCAGAAGCGAGTGGTAAGATTCCTTTGTTTTTCAGAAGAACCATTCCTTCTTCTCCGACTTTCTGAATTGTTTCACGGCTCTGCTCTGTTGTTTCTTTTGAAAGCTCTACTTTCTTCGCATTTAAAATACTTGATACGTTGTTGTACATCGGACCATAGCAGATTACATTTACGAGTACTGCTACGATAGCCACAAATGCGATTCCTGCCTGCCAGCGGATCACGTGGCGAACTCCCTTTTTCGCTTTATGCGCTGCGATCATTACTACGATCATTGCAACTAATGCAACAAGGATAGCAATAATATAACCACTCAGTCGTTCAATATATGACGTCAGGTCTGCAACACTTACTCCCAGACTAGTGAATATCGGGGACAATAAGTTTACTAAAAAGTTTGTCATAATGTTTCCTCCCTTTTGTTGATGGGCTTATGTTAACATAATTTATTCTCTCATGCCTTTTTTCGCATAAATGGTACGTTTTTTTCATAACCTGCAATTCCATTTGGCATATTTAACAATTTATATATTTCGTTTTTGTCTATATTGCCTATCCTCTGTTGATTGCAGCTTTGATCAGATGTGCTGTTCCTTTAATTCGATGTCCGTTCGCCATCTCTGTCAATGCCTCTGCCATTTTCATCGTCACAATACCGCCTGTCATTTTCGCATATCCACGAATTGGCATATTGTAGTTAAATAATACATTCAGGTTCGGCTTTCCCTTCCAGTCACTGATTTTCAGAAGTAATTTCAGGATTGCACAGAGCAGTTTTCCAAGAATTCCTTTTCCGTAATACAACTGACAAACTGCATCGTTCATTCGGATCTCACCGCTCCAGCTTCCATCCGGAATCTCTCTTCCATACAGAATACGGAATTTTTCGTCTGAAATGTCTTTAATCTTGCCGCTGAAATATTCCGGCAGTTCTTCTTTCTTGTAGCCGCCGTTTTCAACAGTACCTTTTACGTCTAAAGCACCTTCCAGAACCATCTGCTGCGCATTTTCACCGATCATGATCTGATAAGTACCGCTTTCAATCTCCCAGCTATCTGTTCTTGTATCATAAAAACGGAATGTCTTATCATCAAACCCGATTCTTACTTCCTTTTCTTCTCCTGGCTGAAGCTCTACTCTTACGAAACCTTTCAGCTCGCGAACCGGTCGAAAGACAGTCTCAGAAGATTTTCCAACATACAGCTGTGCGATCTCAGTTCCTGACACATTGCCTGTATTCTTAATTGTAAATGTCACACCTTCTGTATCTATTTTCAAATCTTTATATTCAAAGGTTGTATAGCTCAATCCGTAACCAAATGGGAAACGCGTTGATTTTCCAACAGTTGTGTAATAACGGTATCCGACATAAAGAGACTCTCTGTACTCACTGCTTCTTTCTTTACTTGGATAATATGCATACGCCGGCGTATCCTCATAATAGATTGGGTAAGTCTCATTTAACTTACCGGATGGATTCACCTTTCCTGTCAGAACGTTCAACATTGCTGACGCGCCTGCCTGTCCACCAAGATAACCGTGCACGATTCCTTTTACATATGGATACCATGGCATCTCGATCGCTGATCCGGCTGAAAGAACTACGATTATATTCTTATTTACTGTTGTAAGTTCATTAAGTAATGTCTCCTGTGCGGCAGGCATGGACATATGTGTACGGTCAAGTCCTTCGGATTCGCTGATTTCTTCAAGTCCTCCGAAGAAAAGTACGATATCCGCCTTCTTTGCAAGTTCTACTGCTGCCTTTGTCAGCTTTTGGTTCGGTTTTCTGTTACGGATATATCCCTGCTCATATGCAACAACATCCAGATCTGTTGATCCAATCACATCAAGGATTGCTTCCGGCTGTTTTGCCGGGTTTACAAGTGATGATCCTGCGCCCTGATATCTTGGTGTCTTTGCAAAATCACCGATCACTGCAACTTTCGTTCCCGGTTTCAACGGAAGGATCTGATCCTCATTTTTCAGGAGGACAATACTTTCCTCTGCCGCTTTTCTTGCCAGGTTATGATGCGCTTCCACATCAAATGTTTTTCCCTTTGCGTCTTCTGTTGCCTGATGTGTTGAGAAAATCACATTTAAAAGTTCATCCAGTCTCTGATCCAATACTGCTTCATCAAGATCACCGTTCTCAACTGCATGAATAATATCATACATACCTGATTTTCCTGTTCCCGGCATCTCCAAATGGCTTCCATTCTTCACGCCAAGTGCATGGTCGTTACTTCCGCCCCAGTCAGATACAACAAAACCATCAAAGCCCCACTCATCTACCAGAATTTCCTGCAGCATATGGTTGTTTTCGTTTGCATAGATTCCATTTACTTCATTATAGGAAGACATGATGGATTTTGATTTACCTTCCTTGATCGCAATCTCGAATCCTGTTGTATAAATCTCACGGAACGTTCTTTCGTCTACGACAGAATCGTTCGCCATACGGCGCAGCTCCTGACTGTTTGCTGCGAAATGCTTTGGACAAGCTGCAATTCCTTTGCTTTGGATTCCACGGACATATGCCGCTGCCATCTTTCCTGCATGATACGGATCCTCTGAAAAATACTCAAAGTTTCTTCCACACAGCGGACTTCTCTTGATATTCAGTCCAGGGCCAAGGATCACATTGACTCCCATTGTCACTGCCTCTTCTGCAAGTGCTTCTCCGATTTCTTCTCCCAGTGCTTCATCCCAGCTGTTTGCCACTCCTGCCGCTGTCGGAAAACAAGTCGCCGGAAGACTTGCGTTCAATCCCAAATGATCTCCCGCTCCTGCCTGTCTTCTCAGTCCGTGAGGTCCGTCAGACATTACCATAGACGGAATTCCATATTTTTCAAAATCAACGGTCTCCCATGTGTTCTTTCCTGACATCATAACTGCTTTCTCTGCCAGTGTCATCTTTCTGATCAGTTTTTCGTATTTCAGACTCATTTTGAAACCTACCTTTTATTTTATACTATGTTACTTTGTTACCCTTCGCAGTACCTGTGATCGTTTTGCATTTTCCACTTCACAAGTATCTTTTTTACTGAACTTATCATAACATAAAAAGCAGACCGCTAAGGTCTGCTTTCATAAATGGTCGTTTTTTCTACATGAACTGTTTTAATAACATTTTTCTATTTTGATTTTTCCAATAATTTCTTATATGAGAAATCAATCGCAAATGCACCCAGCGGAGCTGTCAGCACAATCGCTAAAACAGCCACAGTAAGAACGGTATCTCCGCAGGCAAATCCCATCGCAAGAGGGATTCCGCCGATTGCGGCCTGAACTGTTGCTTTCGGTGTATAAGCCATCATGGCAAATAATCGTTCTGTCTTCTTGAGACTTGTTCCAAGAAGGCAGACGAATACGCCTAGCATACGGAACACCAGCGCACCTGCGATAACAACTAATGCTTTTACTCCGATTTTTCCAAGGTATCCGACATTCACCGTTGCTCCTACAAGCACGAACAGAAATACTTCTGCTGCCACCCACAGCTTCCCGTATTTCACAGAAATCCTCTTCGCAACGACTTCTCTCTTCTTCTGCAAACCGATTCCAATAAACATGATCGCGATCAATGCCGAAAATGTGATCGCTGTATTCAAGCTGTCTTCCATCACAACAAGCAACAGAGAAATACTCAAGATGATCAGCACTTTCGAGGTATCTCTTATATGTACTTTCTTAAAATAATATGCGAGACAACTTCCAATCAATAATCCAATGCCAATTCCAAGGAAAATAGAAACCGGAATATTAATAAAACTGAGTATAGATGTGCTCTGTCCCTGCATCATTCCTGTAAATGTTGAGAACAGCACGATGACATAGACATCATCTACAGATGCACCTGCCAAGATCAACTACGGAATCCCCTGTTTCACGCCATATCCTTCTTCCATCAGTTTCACCATCCTCGGTACTACAACAGCTGGTGAAACTGCCGCAAGTACAGCACCCATGATTGCAGCTTCAAGTATAGATAATCCCATCAGCTTCGGAGCCAGCAGTACAATTCCAACAATCTCAAATGTCGCCGGCACGAAACACATCATCACAGCCGGCCTTCCAATCTTCTTAAGCCCTGAAAGATCCAGACCAAGACCGGCTCTTGTAAGAATAATGATCAGCGCAATCTTTCGAAGCTCGGCTGAGATTCCAAGAATACTGTCATCCAACAGATTCAGTACATATGGGCCGAGTGTCATGCCCGTAATCATCATTCCAAGCAGGCTTGGCAGTTTGATTTTCTTACAGATCCAGCCCATAGACATTCCTACAAGCAGGATCAAAGCGATACTTAATAACATGTTAATCTCCATTCCACCGCCTTTGGCTGGCGGCACAAATTTCTTTTAGATTAATCCGTTCTCTATACAATAATGATAAATTCCGTCTTCTGCAACATTTCCACAGATTTCATCTGCAATTGCCTTCAAATCCGCTGACGCATTTTCCATTGCAACTCCTGTTCCAACCGTCTGAAGCATCTCTATATCATTATTCCCATCTCCAAATGCGAGAGCTTCTGAACGATCCAGCTGGTAATGCTCCAACATCTTTTGGATTCCCATTCCTTTTCCGCCATTTGCCGGAATGATATCAGCTGCGTGATCCCACCATGCTGTAATCTTCGCCCCTTCTACATCTTCCAAAATTACAGAATAGTCACTCTCACGACACCCTAACATTACTTGATAAATCTCTTCCTGACAGATGATATCTTCAAAATCTTCCGCAATCACTACACTCTGATGAGCAAAGGAATAATACTCTTCAAGATCTTTATCTGTTCCATTTGCTGCAAGATGCTCCTTCGTTGCAACAGAGACCGGACGTCCAATTGCTGATGCATTGCCAACAATTTTCTGTACATCTTCCAAACAGATTGGATTACTATAGATCGTTTCCATTCTGTCATAACACAATGAACCGTTAAATGTCAGCCATGCATCAAACTCAATCTCTTTGATTTTTGGAAGTGTTATTGGTGCACGTCCCGTAGCAATACATAACTTAATCCCATTTTTCTTAAGTTTTTGCAGTGTTTCTATCATTTTTTCAGAGATCTGCTTTTTCTGCATATCAATCAATGTACCATCAATATCAAAGAAAATAATTTTAATTTTTCCCATATTAGTTTCCTCCTGTGCTTCTCTATTTTACGGCAAAAAGAAGAGTTTGCGCAAGATTCTCTTTCACAAACTCTTCATAATGGTTTTGTGCATATTACTTTTTACAATACCTGTGCAGATGCTCCCTTTGCATAAACAGTCATCTTCCGTTGATCTTTCAGACATTCTTCTGTTGGAATTTCTTTTTTAAACGTATCATTACTCAAAAACAAATTCCTTAAAATCTAATGCTCCCTTCCCACATACCTTAAAATAAATTGGATAATCGCCCTTTTTCCCTTTTATCATTACTTCCTCCCAACTCCATTGCTTATGATTTTCTAAATGATTCACTGCAATTACCGCACAAAGATTATCTGGCTCTAGATTTCCTATATACATTTCTAATATTCCCTCGAATCTTCCTCTACTACAGATCTTTACTTTTCTTTCTGTCTCATCAAAATGAAAATATTTATATCCACAGATTGCCCCATTTCTAAGATTATATATATATTGCATTTCCGAAGTAGCATTATCCTGTATTCTTTCATGTGCAATATACGGATGTTTTTCATCCCAATGTACTGATTTTGAATATTGCTTTACTCCATCCACACTTTTTAAGCAACATGCAATTCGCGCCGGATAAGTCCCTTTTGCCTCTAATGATCCGTTATTCAATCCACAACTTGTCACTTCAGCCTGTGAAAATTCCCCATTGAAATCCATTTGTATTTTTTCAGCACAGCCTTGTCGCGAATACGGTATTCCATGAGTATGTCTATGATAAAAAATATAGTAATTATCTTCTATTTTTAAAATTCCTCCATGATTGTTTCCAAGATAGTTCACCGCATCCTTCTTTTTTCGGTCTTTTAATCCCACATCGCCATTTGATATCAGTGTTCCTTTATATCTGTAATTTCTATCTGGAGAATCACTTATCGCATAGGATAATTCATGTCCATTTTCTGATGAATATACAAAATAGTATTTGTCTCCATAATGCCGTATACTTGATGCTTCCAAAAATGCATGTCCTTCAAACTCTGTCTCCTTTGAATACAGTTTTCCCGGAATTATACATACAGGATCTGTTTTCATTGTCAACATATCATCTTCAAGTTTTGCACAGAATGCTCCACAATAACCATTTTCATTAAACTTTTCTTTTTTTTCCTGAAATGCAAATCCATAATACAAAAAGATATCATCTCCATCACACAATATCGACGGATCAAACGGCAATCCGTATCCACTATTTCCATCAAATACTTTTCTATTTTTTAGGTGTACGTCGCCTAAATACGTATAATGACCTGCTGGAAATTCACACACTGCAACACTAATTCGATCCAATTTATTTGAAAAATAGTATAAATAGAATTTTCCATCCTTCCCCTTACATACATCCGGTGCATAGAGCCGGACTCCTGATTCATTTCTATACCCTGGATCATCTTCTTTTCTATATATAGTTCCTTCAAAGCTCCATGATGTCAGGTCATTTATCGGTGCACTCCAGCATACATAATCCTCTGAACAATAATTTTGTCCTCCTGCAATATCATGTGAGCCAAATATGTAGACTCTATCGTCAAATATCTTTGGCTCTCCATCTGGAACATATTCCCATTCTGGAAGATATGGATTAAAGACCTGTTTACTCATATGTTTCTCCCTTATATTCAAGATCATTTCCATTTGATTGGATTACCTGTTTATACCAATAAAAACTAGCTTTTCGTCTTCTTACCAAACTGCCTGATCCATCATCTTTTTTATCTACATAAATAAATCCATATCTTTTCGTCATCTCGCCGGTAGATGCCGAAACCAAATCAATCGGTCCCCATGATGTATAGCCGATTACCGGAATTCCATCTTTTTCAACCGCATCTTTTAGTGCTTTAATATGCAACTGTAAATATTTTATTCTATAAATATCATGTATTTCACCATTTTCTTCAATCTCATCTACTGCACCCAAACCATTTTCAACAATAAATAATGGCTTTTGATATCTGTCATAAAGTGTATTTAAAGTAATCCTTAACCCTAACGGATCAATCTGCCATCCCCATTCGCTTGATTTAAGATATGGATTTACTAATGAAAGAATTGCCGCATTGCCTGGCCGTTTCTTTTTCTCTATTACTTCTGAATCCGCTGAAATACAACGACTGGAATAATAACTCAATGCAACAAAATCAACAGTTCCTTCCTTTAATATTTTCAAATCTTTTTCTGTTATGTCTAAAGTAATGTTCTTCTCCTTCATACGCATTTTTGCAAATATTGAATACTCTCCACGTGTTTGTACGTCAATAAAATAATAATTATCCCTGTCTGCCTCCATTGCACGATAAATATCTTCCGGATTACAGGTATATGGATAGTACTGTCCCGCTGCAAGCATGCATCCAATCTTTACCTTTGGCATCATTTTTTTTGCCATTTTCACAGCCTGTGCGCTGGCCAGTAATTCATAATGTGCAGCCTGATACTTCACAGCTTCTTTATTCTCATTTTCTTTAAAAACAATTCCTGCTCCCAAAAATGGCATATGCATCAACATATTAATTTCGTTAAATGTAATCCAATACTTTACTATTTTTCCATAATTCTTAAATAAAACATAACAGTAATTCAGATAACTATCTATCATCTTCCTACTTTTCCAGCCACCATATTTCTTTATAAGTGCTACAGGTGTGTCAAAATGGCAAATAGTTACTAATGGTTCAATATTATATTTTTTGCATTCCTTGATGACATCTTTATAGAATTTAATTCCTTCTTGATTCGGAATTTCATCATCTCCATTTGGAAAAATTCTTGTCCAGGAAATAGAAAAGCGAAAAACTTTAAATCCCATTTCTGCAAAAAGTTTTATATCTTCTCTGAATGTATGATAAAAATCAATCCCTTCATGACTTGGATATCTATGCTTATCGTCACATTCCAACATAATCATTTCACCTAAAGCTACTTTTCGTCTGTCTTCTCCATATGGTAATACATCAACTGATGAAAGACCTCGTTTTCCCTCTTGAAAAGCTCCTTCACACTGATTAGCTGCAACTGCTCCTCCCCATAAAAAATGTTCTGGAAAATTTTTCATTTTTACCTCTTTCTAAAAAAGCAGATCCCTATAGAATCTGCTTTTTCTGAATCTGCTTTTTCTGAATCTTCTATTTCTGAGCATCTACGCTGTTCTTGCTATAATAGACCCATCCAACACTGAAAGAAACTACTAATGCTGCAAGTGTTGCACCAAGTACAACCCATACACTATACATTCCCGCACCATTTGGTGCCGGATCAATATATGATGGAATTCCTAGCAGTCCTAATGCTCCCATCATATATCTTCTTGCCCCAAAAAATCCTGTGATAGCGCCTCCCACGGCGTTTCCTATAATTGCTATTATGAAAGGTTTTTTCATCGGAAGTAATGTTCCGTAAATTGCCGGTTCAGAAACACCAAAAAGCATAGAGATAATTGATGGAACCACTCTCTTCTTTGTATTGTTATTCTTTGTTTTCAAAAGAATAACAAATAATGCCCCCAGTACTCCGCCTGTAGTACAAAAATTGCACGGAAGAATCCAGTCATACCCAAGACTTCCAAGATTAATCAATCCCAATGGAACAATACCCCAATGGAATCCAAAAATAACAAGCACCTGCCAGAGAGCAGCAACTAATAATCCTCCCACAAGCCCTCCTACAACCGGAAGTGAAAACAGGAAATTAAATATCACCTGTAATACTGCACAGAACAGCGATGCCAGTGGTCCAATCAACAAATAAGTAAGTGGAGCCATTACTACTAATGTAATAACAGGTGTAATAAATGCTTTAATCACATCTGGCAAAACTTTATTCAACTTTCTTTCCAATTTCGATCCGATACACACAGCAAGAATGATTGGAATTACTGATGAGGTATATCCTGCTTTTGGCATTACAACTGGAATATTAAATATCGTCGTATAATAATTCATTTCAAAAGCAGTTCCTGCAAAAACAGTTCCAAGCACATCTCCTGATGTCAGTGCTGTCATGGTAGGATATACCAATGCAACACCAAGTGCCATTCCTGTAAATTCATTCATCTTGAATTTCTTAGCAGCTGTATATCCTAAAATAATTGGAAGAAAATAGAAAAAACCATCTCCTACAGAATATAAAATCTGATAGATTCCATCCGTGGTCTGAAGGACTCCGAAAAATGTACAACATGCCATAATTCCTTTGATGATTCCTGCTGCACACAATAATGAAATTGTTGGAGCCAAAATACCAGAAATAACATCAATCATTATATTTAGAGGCGTCTTTCGTTCTCTTGATTCTTCTACATCATCTTCAACTTCCCCGGAAGCTACATCTTGCAGATGTGCCACATTAATTACTGCCTGATAAACATCTCCAACCGTCTGTCCAATAACCACCTGATATTGGCCGTTTGACTGAATAACTTTCAGTACTCCATCTGTGCTTTCTAAAACATCTGTATTGGCCTTGCTTTCATCCTGCAGTTTGAAGCGAAGTCTTGTTACACAATGTGTCAGACTTACTATATTCCCTTTTCCTCCTACATTCTGCACTATGATCCGCGCAAGAGCATCGTATTTACTAGCCATACCCTTCCTCCTTTATGTATGTCCCTGTCGCCATTTCCAGCGAACTTTTCTTTACATAAATCAGTGTATCACTCCCAATCATTTCCTCCTATCCAACATTTTATTTTTTATGGTTTTGCTTGTTTTATTTTCTATCTTCGAGGCACTGCTTTCTATATTTGTAGAATTTCAACAAGTTATTTAAATTTTCTTTAAATCTTTTTAAAGGTATGTATAACGTAATTTATTAAATACTGTATTTCCCTCAATAACTCTCATACGATAATTTACAGTAATTGTTTGTAATTCTTTCTCTTGGATCTTTCTTATTAAATATTTCACACCTTCAATATGTCTCGACATATGTGCTCCTTTGACCATTGTCAAATGCAGCCCCCCTATACTCTCAGGTATAACTGGATCAAAGCCAATTAGTGAAAAATCTTTCGGAATTCTGTATTTTCCCTCAAATAATGCTTTCACTGTACCAATTGTCACTGCCGGACATTCACATATAAAGGCTGTTGAATTTTTTACTCCGTTATACAATAATCTTTGTATTCTCTGATAGGCCTCATTGTACTCAGCTCCTGTCTCATAAATCCTGTTGGAAGCATCTCCCATATGATTTTTTTTCATCAATCGAACAAAAGCATTTCTGCGTTCTTCAAAATTAAATGCAGGTAACCCGCTGGATAAATATAAGATATGCCGGTGCCCCTTGCTTCTCAGATAATCAATGCATAACTGTACTCCTTGATAACTGTCATTATTATAACTATCAATATCTGCTGTATAGAATTTATTGTCTCCAACAATAATTGGAATGTTTAATTCCAAAAATGGATAAATATCCTCTTCCTCCATTTCTGCTGCCAATATATAGATACCAACAACTTTTCTTTCACGACAGGTCTGTATTAATCTTTCTTCTGTTTCTCTTGTTCTATCAAGAAAATAGTTTGCAAATTGAAACCCCTGGACTTCGACAATCTTTTCAAGTTCTAGAAGCAAACGATAATGGTTATTTATCTTAGATGCTTTTCCACTTTCATATTTTTCGACACCATCTTCCGTTCCCAGTCTCCCATAATCTCCTAAAACCCATCCGTTCTTGAAATAATGAACAACCATGATTGTTTTATCCTTATTAATACGTTTATGATTCTCTATCTCTTTTGGCTTATCATTATCTATTATATACTTTTGAATTCTTTCCACTGTTTTTGCACTAACACCAGGGCGTTTATTTAACGCTAATGACACTGTTGCTTCTGAAATATCTAATGCTTTTGCAATTTCTTTTGATTTCATTTTTTCCCACCTCGTTCCTTTGTAGAATATTATTTCGACATATAGAAAATAAGTTTGTGCAAAGCCATCTTGCACAAACTTATCTTTTCATTAATAATGTGCAAGTATTCATTGCACGCTATTTTGATTTCAGTATTTCATAATTTTTTATATAACCCAAAAGCTGATTTTTTAAATTGCAAGCAGGTTCTTGATTGCTTCCATATAAACATGTACTGCTTCTTCAACTTCTGATACAAGTGTATACTCGTCTGCACCGTGAATACGGTAATCCACACCCGGTTTTTCCGGTCCGAATGCGATAATGTTCTTTAAGGATTTCGCATAAGTTCCGCCACCGATTACTAACGGCTTGTTCTCTGTATCTCCTGTTACATCTGTATAAGCTTTGTACAGTGCCTCTACAAGTGGAGACTCTTTCGGGAAGAACAATGGTTTTGTAGTTGTGTGGATCTCAATGCGTCCATTCTCGTCTTCGAGCTTTCCTTCGCACATCTTGAGCATATCTTCTACAGAATATGTTACCGGGAATCTGATATCGATTGTAGCGGAGATCACACCGTCTTCTGTCTTAACGATTCCGTTACAGAATGTAAGCTCTCCAAACTCATCTGCGCATTTCAGTCCGATTCCTGATCCGTCACATGCTGTGCCAATGTGTGAGTTATAGAATTCTACGAAATCATCTTCAAATCCGGCTTTTGCAAGACAGTCAAAGATAACACCTGCAGCATTAACTCCAAATGCCGGTGTACTTGCATGTGCAGATACTCCCTTTGCATAAATAGTGATCTTTCCATCTTCCTCTGTTACTTTGTATTCCTGAAGTTTTGTCTCTGCGAAAGCAGCTTCCAGTCTGTCTTTCAGTCCTTCTTCTGCCGGAATCTCTGCTGTACATGCATCACATACGGCATTGAATACAAATCCACCATTGATAGAAATAATCTTTGTATTCTTAGAAGTTGCCAGCATGCCAAGCATACCTTTCTCTCCGTGAATACATGGGTAACTTGCATCCGGTGTAAATCCACAAGATAACTCTTCTGCCACTTCATTATAATGCTCCATACATCTGGAACCATTTTCCTCATTACATCCCATGATCAGACGAACTCTCTTGTTAAGCTTCACACCTGAATCACGAAGAAGCTTCATCGCATAAAGTGCTTCCATAACAGGTCCTTTATCATCTGTTGTTCCACGTCCGTAAACGTAATCTCCTTCTCTTGTCAGCTTGAATGGATCATATGTCCAGTCACCGCCTGCCGGTACGATATCCAGATGTCCTGCGATACCAACGATCTCTTCGCCTTCTCCCATCTCTGCATATCCACAGTAGTTATCCAGGTTCACTGTCTTGAATCCGAGTTCATCTGCAATCTGCAGTGCTTCGTGAAGAACCTTTGCCGGTCCCTCTCCAAATGGCATTCCTTCTGCCGGTGTTCCAAGCTGTGAATCTATCGCTACAAGTCTTTCCATATTACTTAACAATTCTTCTGTTGTTGCATGAATCTTTTCTTTAATATCCATTATTTTCATCCTTCCTTTTTTACTGTTTTCTATCATATGATATGAGTGTCAAAAGTAAATTTTGCCACTCACTGATGTAACCGGATTGCTCCATTGCTATGCAATTCCCGCAATCCTCGAACACCTCAAACTCCCATAAAATGGCGTGTTCACACCATTTTATTCCGTTTTCGGTGTTCGGCGTGTCAAAAAGTATAAATTGCTTATTTGTGTGAGCACAAACGCAATTTATACTTTTTGACACTTACATCATCATATCATGTATCGTGAAAAATTTCCAGTCTTCCCTTAACGAAATTGTCGACATTTTGTCTATAATCTAGGTTAAACATTTCTTCAGTTTTAAATTATATTCTCTTAATAAATTTTACTTTTCTTTAGCTTTCGTGACACGAGGTGTTCATAATTCTTCCGTATAATAACATCATCAAGTTGATACAGATGAATGCTAAAGCAAACATGAATGTTACTGGTCACAACAAAAGATAGCTAGTACCATTCCAGTATCATAAATAAAAGAAGACGGTGATTGTATTAGCGACAGATCTTTTATGATTGCCGGACTTCGACCAAAAATTACGAATAGTTTATATAGATAATGGCCCGGTGCAGTGCACCGGGCCACGTTTTTTATATTTTCTTAACCTCTTTTTCCATTTTTCAGATCTTCCACGATTTCATTGTAACGCTTTTTATTCAAACGATAGAAGAACAGTACAACCGCTGTGACAATCCACAAAATTCCGGGAATTGTTGAAAATGCATGTTTCATAACTGCAATTACTTCCGGATTCTGTACCTGATTTGCCACATATCCGTATTGACCAAGCAGTGCTGCAAGGAGTGCAGTTCCTATAGCCATTCCGATTTTATTTCCAAGAGAAACAAATGCGTACTGGAATCCATCATTTCTAAGTCCTGTTTTCCACTCACCGTATTCCACACAATCCGGAATGATTGCGTAGATTGCAGTATTAAATCCTGAAAAGAAGAACTGTGTAATACCTGCCAATGCATAGAATACAATTGGAGATTCTTTTACATTAAAGAAGAACATTGCAAGCATAGCGATTCCTGTAAGTAATGCAAAAACAGATGCTGTTCTTCCTTTATTATTCAACTTACGGAATACCGGCTGGAAACAAGCTGCACCGATAATTGAAGGAATAATAATACACATGGAATATGTTGTATAATAGGACGCATCTCCTTCTACATAAGTAAAGTAATATAAAATATCTGCATTTCTTCCATATAGTGTGAATCCGAACAGCACCTGTCCAACTAATGCAAGCAGATATGGTCTGTTCTGCATAACGGCCTTCAGCTGTGCTTTAATGGAGATTTTTTCTTTCTCCGGAATTGTCACCTGTTCTTTTGTCTTTGCAAAACAGAAGAAATGACATGCAGCAAAGATGCATCCGTAAATAATTGCAACAAACAGATAACCGTTCTTTACACTGTTGCTTCCAAGTTTGCTGATCAGTGGCACTGTTACGATATTGATGATTCCGATTGCAATCATTGCTGCTACGGAACGAGATGTGTTGATCTTGGCACGCTCATCAATATCCTGTGTCATAGCACCGCAAAGTGTTCCATATGGAATGTTTACACAAGTGTATCCTAAGACAAGAAGACAATATGTAATTACCATGTAAACTATTTTCGATGTATTTGACCAATCTGGGTGCGCCCAGAAAGAAAGGATCAAAAGCACTGATGTGATCGGTGCTGCCACCAACAGCCATGGACGGTATCTTCCCCATCTTGTGTTTGTTTTATCTGTTAATCCACCTACGATCGGATCATTGATCGCATCCCAGAATCTTGAGAAAAGCATTAATGCTGATACTGCCGCCATACTGATTCCAAATACATCTGTATAGAAAATCATTAAAAAGTTACTGACAAACATCCAGCTAAAGTTACATCCTACATCTCCGAAACCATATGCAATCTTGCTGATCAGAGGCACTTTTCCATTATTGCTCTCGTTTTCCATTAATACCTCCTTGCCAGAGTTTCTGATAAAACTCTCTTCTCTCTTGATTCGATCACCTATTTCTCCTGCACATTGATGATTACTTTCATCGTTGTCTCGCGGTTATCATCAATATACTGATATGCTTTCAGATAATCTTTGAATGCAAATGTCTTAGAAATCAATGGTCTTAAATGAACTTTTCCTTCATTTACAAGTTCTATACCATCTACATAATCATCATGACGATACATCATGGTGCTCTTGATATCCAGTTCGTGATCATTTGCAACTGCAAGGTCTACTGTTGCCATTCCTGCAAATACGGCAACAAGAACGATGATACTTCCTTTTCTTGCGTATTTAATTGCCTGTCCCATTGTGATATTATTTCCTGCGCAATCATAGATCACATCTGCTTTGTCAGGACCAAAGGCTTCCACCATTGCCTCTCCAAAGTCTTTCTCCATAGTATTAACACATACATCAATACCACATTCTTTTGCCTTATCCAGACGAAGGTCGCTGACATCTGTGATCATTACCTTTGCGGCGCCCATTCCTTTTGCTGCCTGTGCAACCAGGTTACCGATCGGTCCTGCACCAAGAACTGCAATATTCAATCCCTTTACATCTCCTACCTGCTTCACTCCATGCACTGCAACTGCCAGAGGCTCGATCATGGCTCCTTCTTCATAAGACATATCTTCCGGAATCGGTGTTACTTTAGAGGCATCTACTGCAAAATATTCTGAAGCTGTTCCTGTTGTCTGGAATCCCATAACCTTAAGTTCCTCACAAAGGTTATATTTTCCGTGGCGGCACGGATAACACTGTCCGCAGTAAACCTGTGGCTCAATCGTAACTTTCTGTCCTTCATGAAATTCTGTAACATCTTTTCCGACCTTGGCAATCTCACCGGATACCTCATGTCCCTGAGTCACCGGGTATTTTGTAAATGGATGTTTTCCATGATATACGTGAATATCAGATCCACAGATTCCAATATTCATAATCTTAACTAGTACCTGATTATCTTTCACTTCCGGAACCGGTACCTCTCTGAAAATAATTTCTCCCGGGTTTGTCATTACCTGCTGTAACATAATGTTTTCCTCCTTTATTGAATATCTTTTATTAAATGTTTTATTAAAGTAATTACATTATTGTTCGAGAAATGCATTTTGTCAATATGTTATTGTTCAATTCTGCCTATTGCACAAGATTTCGCTATAATTTTTATGCAGTTTGCGCAAAACAAAAAATCCAGAGAAGAAACATGTGTTAAAAATGTTTCTTCTCTAGATTTTCTAACTCTCTATCATTCTAATCGTTATAATGTTTTAATAAAAGCCTGTAAATAATGTTTTGCCACACCAACTGCCGAGGCTTCTCTCTTATATGAACAAACTTTCAGGTATCTCGTATCATGATCAAATCCATTATATTCCATTACTTTTTTCCCTAAGGTTAGTATATGATCTGCAAGATATCCCCCTACTTCTCCTCCAAGAATAATATCCATATCATATGCCATTCTCAGATTTGAAATAAGGATTGCCAGATTATTAAGATACTCTTTCCAAACCTTCACGGCTTGTCCGTCCTGCTCTTCCACCTTCTTCATAAACTGTTCCAGTGTCTCTTTAGTCTCATCTGTCAGCACGCTCGCCGCACAGTAAGCATCCGCACAGCCTTGTTTTCCACAATAACATTTCTTTCCGCCCGGAACAAGGATCATATGTCCAAATTCTCCGGCTTTCTGATTTGCTCCCGGAATCAATTTCCCGTCAATGCAAAATGCTCCTCCGAGTGTATTATTCAATGAAAGATACAATGCATTTCTATAGTTATTTAAATCCTCTGCCATCATTGCCGCATTGGCATCATTTTCAAAATAAACCGGAAGTGAAAAGACCTGTTCCAAAAAGCTTAAACTATAATTCTCCAATTGGAGCGCATGAGATTTGATCAGCATTCGTTCTTTCGAATTAACAATTCCCGGAATTGAAATTCCGATTCCCAAGATTCGTTCTCTGTGTTCTACATCTGAAAGAAATCTTTCCAATGCTTCGCTCAATTGTAAGTAGTAAGCGGCCTCTGTTGAAAATTCTAAGCGGATCCTTTCATATTTCTCTATCTCATAGCTCAAATTCACAAGTACAAATCCTGCATGCTTCGCAGTGATCCTTATCCCAACCGCATAACGGTACGCTGGATTAATACTGATTCGTTTTGCTTTTCGCCCGCCTGTAGATTCATATTCTCCGGTTTCAACCGCAATTCCATTAGCCAAGAGCTCATTCACATTCGACAATACAGTCGGCATACTAAGATTGAGATCCTTCGACAATTCCACTTTAGACGTTGCTTCGTGATTTATAATATAGTTTACTATTTTTGATTTTGTGATATTTCTCTTTTCCGTTCCAGCCATATCCAAGGCTCCTTTTATAAATTATTTTATAAAAGTATCTTATCCCTTCTTTGCCGGTTTGTAAAGGTTACAAATCCATTTTATTCTTCTACTTCCACCGGATTTGTCACGCTGACCTTGTGATCATACCATGTTCCCTTTTTTCCGATCAATGCAAGATCAAATTCTTTGTCCAGTGCCGGAACCGGAACGTCGAATCCATAGACCTCATCAGATGTTCCATCGCTGTAATTAATAGTATCTGTTGTAGGCTGAAGCAGTTCTGCGCCGTCCTTCTGTGCATCCTCGGCAGTTCCTTCGAACAGATTAACAATATTTTTAGACACCAGACTGATATGAATTGTCATTTTTCCATCTTCTACTGTCAGTGTTCCTTTTCCGTCCATCGCTTCATTTACATGAAACATAGAGCTGTCTGTTTGGAACTCTGCTGTATATGTTCCGTCTTCCAGTGCTGCCTGCTCCTCATCTGCCTTATCTGCAGAATCCTCTTTTGTATCCGCCTGTTCTGTTTGTGCTTTTCCACTGTCTTTCGTCTCTGTGCTATTTCCACATCCCGTAAATACAGATGCGATCATAGAAACAGAAATTAATACCATTAATAACTTCTTTTTCATCTAAATACTTCCTTTCATTGATTCAAAAAAGGTCATGCAATTCCTTTTTCTCTGAACAAGCATGACCTTCTCAATATCTTCTTACAAATTACTCTGCATCAATTGCAGCCTGTGTATGTGCTACATACAGCTGCTGGATTGCCTGGATTTCTCCTAAACCTGCAATCTGAGTATCAATGCTGTCAAATGCTCCTGATGCCTCAAACTGGCTCTTCCAGGAATCATCGTCATCTCCGGCCATGTCGTTGTTCGCATGGTCTCCTGCAACAACCATCAGCGGACGAAGGATTACTTTCTTATATCCTGCTTCTTTCAGTTTCTCGATCACTGCCTCGCAGGATGTATCTTCCGGCTCACCCTCTACAGTTCCGATAAATACATTGTCATATCCAAGCTGTTCCATCTGTGTCTGCATCTGAGAATAACTTACCTTTGCAGTATGAGATGTACCATGTCCCATGAATACAAATGCTGTTCCGTTTTCTTTCACTGCATCCAGACTGTCAAATCCTGCGTCTTTCACTGCCTCTGCTGTGATTGCTTCCGCTACTGCTGCCTTGTCTGCATTGATAACAGTTGCATCAGCTCCAACCTCTCCGAGAAGTGGCTCTGCAATCTTAACAGATTCAAACTTATCTTTATATCCCTCTAATGCTGCTGTAAGTTCATCATATTCTGCTCCATGCATCAGATGTGTCGGCTGTACAACAAGGTTCTTCACTCCATTGTCTACAGCTCTCTGCAATGCCTGATCCACATTGTCGATCTTCTCTCCATCACGGGCCTGTACGTGATTGATGATAATCTGCGCTGTAAATGCTCTTCTTACAGACCAGTCCGGATAAGCTGCCTGAACTGCCTTCTCAATACCACCGATATCTGTCGCACGGCTGTCATTGAAGGATGTTCCAAAACTTACTACAAGGATTTCATTTTCACCGATCTCATCAGCATTGAGCGGATCATCCTTGGATGCATCTCCTGTATCTCTTCCGAAATAATCCGGATCCGCATTCTCTCCCTCAACGAGTTCTTTCTGTGCATCTGTCAATGCATCCCATGCTTCTTTCGCTGCTGTACACTGCTCATCTGTCTTGTCTGTTCTTTCCTGAACATAAATGTCATCAATCAGCTTCGCAACTTTATCTGCTGCTTCCTGATCACTGTCCTGTTTTGACTCTGTCTTTGTTGTGTCAGTGTTGTTGTCGCCCTTTGATCCACATCCTGCAATCATGGACACACTAAGTGTTGCTGCCAGTAAAACCATTAATACTTTCTTTTTCATTGTCATCCTCCTGATTTCTTGTTCTCAGAAATGAAAACACCCTCGAATCAAACGAGGGTACGCAAAGAAAAACCGGTGATTATTTACAACCTATCTGTAAATAATTACTGCAGTCTAAATCATTTCCTTTCGTACGGCCAATTCCTCGTGGCATGAATTCTTCATTCCTGTACTGCGAAAGGCAGGTCTCCCGGCTGATCGTTCAAATGCTTCTGCTTCACCTTCCCGGTCTCCCAGTGGTCTCAAAACACAAGCTCACGAAAT
>OGJI01001755.1_pt1 | contig 22173 bp, 20 predicted proteins | sample 1572031 | NCBI WGS metagenome assembly OGJI01 (sample SAMEA2582119, study PRJEB24529) | metagenome | biome: Human gut stool | place: China | collected 2011
TCTGGCAATTGGATGTAATATACCAGGAAGATCCACCATTGTTTGCATAGTTTGTGGCTGTATCAACATCATCTACTTTAGGCATTGTTGTAATCTGCCACAGACCTTTCTGATCTTCTGTAGACATCAGAGTAGCTGTGATCCAGTTACCATTTACGATACCGGCTGCTTCACCGCCTGTAATAGTAGCGATATATTCATCCCAGTTATTTACAAGTTTAACAACGTCATTCTTAACCAGATCTACATAAAGATTGATACATTTCTCTGCCACTTCATTGCCTACGATGTAAGCTTCACCATCTTCGTTTACGAAGTTAGCTCCGCAGGACTGCATCATCATCATCAGAGTATCGCCGCCTGTAGCTTCACTTGTAAGAAGATATTTGCCTGTTTTTTCATGAACATCTTTACCGATTTCCATGAATTTGGACCATGTGATATCTGTCAGATCATCAATTGTATATCCTGCTTCGTCAAGGATATCTGTACGATAGCATGCAATAACAGCACCGTTATCAAACGGAACACCGTAGTGTGTATCATCTACCATGGAATAGGATTGTTTCAGTTTACCAAAATCATCCCAGTTAATGTTGATATCTTTCAAATCTGTGAATGCATCCGGATAGCTCTTCAGATATTTCTGATAGCTGTTGTCCTGCATAAGAACGATATCAGGAAGTGTGCTGTAATCGCCTGCATTTGCTGCTGTTGTCAGTTTAGTCTGGCAGTCATCAGAAGATGTTTCTATAATATCTACAGAAAATCCCTCATGGTCTTTTGCATACTGATCTGCTGCAATCTGCATGGATTTGATGTTGAAGTTCTGATCCCATGCCCATACGGTTAACTTGTTGTCATCATCAGATTTCGCTGAAACAACTGTAGCTGATCCTGCAAAGGATGCTACCATAGCACCGGTCATTAATACTGCGAGTAATTTTTTTCTCATATTTATGTCCTCCTTTATTAAGCTTATTCTTTCTTCCGAATCGCTTGTAATCTGATTATAACATCCGATTTTCAGGTATAGTTTGCATAACCGTACACATAATGTGCAATTTCGATCATTTTATGTATTTTGCACTATTTGAAATGCCAAAAAATCTGTTTTTTGTTCACTTTCTCATTTGCACCGCTTTTTCCATGTGATTTTAATGATAAAATCCACTTTCATGGACAAAAAAATATATTTTTTTGTCTTTGAAAATGGCTTTTGTTCTTATTTCATAAATTTTTCATTCAATTTTTGTACACATTTTACAATTTTTAATTCATTTTATGCAAAATAGACTTTACCAGGACATTGTGTCTTCATCGCATGAAGCAGTTCCTCATTAAGGTCAAGAAGCAGTTTTATCTTGTGCCCGTCTTCCCGGATAATCATTGTGTAGTAAGGAGTATCATCATCATAAGAAGTATAATCGTACTTTTTCAGTTTCTCCGCTCCACCATTCCTTTTGTACCTTGCAACACTTTCATGCCAGTGCGGTGCCACTGTCTCCAGACTGCTCAACTCCAATATATGAGCTGTTTTGCGATACTTCTTGCCATAGATCACATCTATTTCAAACTGACCGTTTTCCATCGTGTATTCATAATCCTTCTGACTGAATATATCAAAGACAAAATACAGCCCTGCAAGCATAAATCCCGGAAGCATAAATGCCTGGGAAATCGTGATTCCCATAACCACAAAAAGCACTGCAAAAACAATCATTACCACACGCAGGACTCCGGACATACTCTTTTTCTTTCTTGAGACCTGCTCCACAATCTTATAGTTCATAACTTTTTACCATCCTTCCTCTGAATGAATATCGAAATCCAAAAGCTGCTGTTCATAATTCTCCGGCCGCTTTCTCCATTCAACCGGCGTCACTCCCATTATCTGTCTGAAGTTCCGGTTAAACGTTGAATTGGTCGTGAAACCACATTTGTGCGCAATATCTGCCACCGGTATATCTGTTGTCTGCAAAAATTCACAGGCAGTATGAATCCGCACAGAATTAATATACTCCAGAGGACTTACCTTCATATGCGATGTAAATACTCTTCTGAAATGAGTTTCACTGATGTGACAGATCTTCGCCAGATCCTCAATCCGAATGTCTTCCATATAGTGATAAGAAACAAAATCCAGTACGCGGGTGATCATATTTGTAAGTTTTCCTGTTTCCTCTTCCACCCTGTCTTCCGGTGATGCCCGGTTCAGTCTGGCAATTTCTACAAGTAGTGCCGCAAGAACTCCACTGGATTCTTCAATATAAAATTCTTCTCCTTCACGCATGATATTCATGATCTTAAGAATTTTTTCAGCTATGGAGGGAGACTCATTCTCTTTCAGAAATAAAGCCTTAGAATATATTCTCTGAATCATTTTTTCAGCCTTTACCGGATTGTTCAGAAATTTTTTCATGAAACCTTCCACATCTATGAAAAGATACTCCCATTTACTAACCGTACCCAGATCACTGTTAGTCGTATGAGCATAATTGGGTGGAATCACCGTAAATTCTCTTCCCGAAAACCGCCTTTCAGCCTCACCAAACGCCATAAATCCATCCCCTTCATAGCAGAAACCAATCTCCAGATAATTGTGAAAATGAAGATAATCCACATCATTTCCATAATTCTGAACCCACTTCTGCCCCAGAAGAGCCAGGATCGGACTTCCGGCAGGCATCTGGTAATAGCGGAATTCCATCTTCGGTTTTCTTCTCTTCTTTGCCATACAGTCACCTCATTTTCTGTTCTGCATTTTCACAATATGATTTTACCAGTTTTTTATATATATTTCGATATTTTTGTACATTTTTCAACAAAAATAGTTACTGTTCACTCCGTGCCCAGTAACACGCTTCGCGATGCACAGAATTTATGCTATTCGCATAAATTCGCGCGGTATGTCTCGGGATTTTGGCATTCACATGCCAAAACACCTCGCGGGATAGTGGCATGTGAACAGTAACCAAAAATATACAAAAACACCTGGCAGACTACTTTTATAATCTGTCAGGTGTCCCTTTTCCATATCTGTTATTATCAATCTTTTTATTCATAGTCTCATGGCTGAACCCGAATAATTTTGACTGATGACAGTTCTATACCTGTCTCTGATATCATTTTATTTTCTTCATGATTGTGGTTTTCTCTTGATTCCACACTGAATTGCATTTGTCGGACAGGCTTTGCGGCATCTTCCACAGCGGATACATTCCGGACTGTTGGAGTTTTCCACAGGGTCTACGATCATCTGGCATGCTTTTGCACATTTTCCGCATTTTATACACTTATCTTTATCCACTCTGTATTTATACAGAGAGACAGGATTAAAGACAGAATAAAGTGCTCCCAGGGGACAGATATATTTGCAGAACGGACGGTAGATCATAATGGAGAGAATGATCGTTATGACAAGGATCACATTCTTCCATATGTACAGCCAGCCCAGTGCACTGCGCATGGATTTATTCAAAAGAACCAGTGGCAGTCCGCCCTCCAGTGTTCCTGCCGGGCAGATCAGTTTGCAGAAATAGGGTGCCCCCTGTCCCATAATATCCACAAGGAACAATGGAAGCAGGATCACAAACACTGCAAAAATCACATATTTCAGCTTACGAAGCAGTTTATCTCCCTTGAATGTACGGATTTTCTTAGGAAATGGGATCTTATTTAACAAATCCTGGATCAGTCCAAAGGGGCAGAGAAAACCGCAGATCAGCCTTCCCACCATAGCCCCGATGAAGATAAGAAATCCCACCACATAATAAGCCATTTTGAAATTCCAGCTCCCTATCACCGCCTGAAGGGAACCAATAGGACAGGCGCCAACAGCACCGGGACAGGAATAACAGTTCAGGCCCGGAACACAGGCATTTTTCAATTTGCCTGTGTAAATTTTGCCTGTGACAAAACCGGTAACATGACTGTTTGTAATGAACGCCCACAGTGCCTGAATTCCGTGGCGTGGCCACTCATTAATCTTCATATTTTTTGTATTTTGTTTCTTATTACTTTTGTTATCGCTGTTCTTTTTGTTACTCATGATAATTTATTTTCTTTCCATTCATATCTTATACACAGACTTATCTTATGACAATGTTTCAGTCAGGCGGATATTTGCAGCCTCCGAAGAGGAACCTGCCTGATTCGGTTAAATCATCCAATTCCCACACATTCCATACAGATGTTAATGGCTTTTGTAAACACCACCGCCAGCTCTCCGCGGGAAATTCCATATCCCATAAAGCAGGCTCCCACAAGCATAAGAATCACAGCCGGCCATTTACTGTTCCATATTTTGCTGGTTTTTAATTTATTCATTTATTTTTCCTCTGTTACATTCGCCAGCTCTTTTTCCACAATTTCTTTCCACTCGTCCAGGCTGTGGCTTCCGGAGTAAGTCTCGCCTACAATATTTCCATTTTTGTCAACAAAGAATGTTTCCGGGAAAGCGGAGATTCCATTGAGACGTCCGTTCATCATTCCGGAATCCGGGATCAGGAATGGATAGGATGCCTTTGTTTTCTCCTGAATTACCTGAGCCTTTTTCACTGCTTCCTCATCCTGTTTTCCACCACTGCCTATTGTATCCCGTGTAACGCCTACTACTCCCACACCTTTATCCTTCATCTCCTGATAAAGCTTCTCCAGATCAGGAATCTCATTAATACATGGAGAACACCAGGTAGCAAAAACATTTACCATAGTCAGATCGTATTTGCTGAAGATATCCTGTGTATAGGTTTTTCCGTCAACTCCTGTTGTTTCAAATTTGCCTACATTTGTTCCTTCAGCTGCATCTGTACTGTCAGAAGTATCCTGCGGCTGGTCAAATGCAGAAAGCATCTGGAACGGGGTCATTTCTGTAAGTGTTACTTCAATCCCCTCCACATCCTTTAGCAGGTCTGCATCTGCATCCTTGTTTGTGCTGAGATAATATTTATATTTGCCGTCACTGCTGGTGCCCAGTTCTTTATGCTCTGTGCATCCGGTAATCGTATCCAGATCTTTCTGGGATTCCTCGTCATACATTCCGATCACACCTACTCTGCTGAGACTTTTCAGCCAGTCGTCATATCCGGTGCCCATCTTGTCCACCTCTGCATCCTTCTGCTCGTCTGTCAGGGTACACCAGCTGGCTGTGGCATATGTGACTGCCTCTGCATTGTCATCCCATCTCTCATCTGTAAACATGGAAATGTTCTTCTTCTCCATCTGCTCTTTCAGGTCTTTGGAAATCCCTAATTTCATTCCAAGGAATGGATATTCATAAGTATCCTGTGCAGGCTGGGCAATCTCTGACGGTTTGAAAGATCCTGCGATCAAACCCTCGGAAGCTGCCACACTGCCATCTTCTGCTGCCTGAACATCCTTACCATCCGTCTGGACTACACCTGCTTCATCTGCAGGCACTGCAAGAGCCTCCCCTGCATGTACAGTTACAATACCTCCCATAGATGTCACACTTAATACACTTGCTGCAAAAATCGCCATTAATCTCATTCTTCTGTTTTTCATTATAAGTAAACTCCCTTCATTTTTTACTGTTATGATTTTTATATTACCTTTAATTACTTCTCTGTATCTGTCCGCAAATCGGAATTTCATCCCCACATGACTGACACTTTTTTATTGATATGCACACATTATAGCATCTGAGAAATAAAATCTGTGTTAAGAAAATAACTTTTTTTCGAATTTTATTTTGTAATCAATCCCAAACAAATCTGAAACGTAGTCAGGCAGATATTTTAATATGAAATCGTTTTCTTTTTTACACGAATTTTATGCTTAATGTGCTATGATAAAATTGATAATATATCAGAGTCAAAAATTTTATCGTACAAACACTGACAATCTTCTGGCTTTTGGACTTTGGACTTTGATATTATAAAACTATGAAACCGGAAATTCAAAAAGGAGACTATCATGCACATTTTAATTATAGAAGACGAAGAACAGCTTTGCCGTTCCATGGCAGAGGGGCTCCGCATGGACGGATATGAAACAGATACCTGCTTTGACGGGGAAGAGGGACTGGAATTATGTATGACAGAGAATTACGATCTGATTCTTTTGGATCTGAACCTGCCTGGAATTGACGGTCTGGACATTCTGCGTCAGTTCCGTACTTTCAATACCAACACTCCTGTTCTCATACTCTCCGCAAGAGTACAGATCCAGGATAAGGTGGAGGGTCTGGATCTGGGAGCCAACGATTACCTTACCAAACCATTTCATTTCGAGGAACTGGAAGCCCGTATCCGCAGCCTTACACGCCGTAAATTTATCCAGGAGGATGTCTGCCTGAGATGCAGCCGCATTACCTTTGACACACGCACAAGAGAAGCCAGTGTAGATGGTACACCACTGGTTCTCACCAGGAAAGAAAGCGCACTTCTGGAATACTTTCTGCTTCACCGCAACCGGATCATCAGCCCTGAGGAAATGATTGAGCATCTCTGGGATGGCAGCGTAAACAGCTTCAGCAATTCCATCCGGGTACACATTTCTTCCTTGAGAAAAAAACTGAGAACTGCCCTTGGATATGATCCTATACAGAATAAGATCGGACAAGGTTATATTATGGAGGACTAAATCTATGAAATTTTATTCAGAAAAACTTTCCCCCCGCAGGCTCTCACTCCAATGGCGGCTCACATTGCTGATCTCCGGACTGGTTATCACAGCCTGTGCACTGATGTATTTCTTCATCAGCCGTTCCGCTGTGACCGGTCTGGAAGGGATTTCCGACTATGTGGTTCTAGTCACCCCTGACAATTCAAACCCGATCTCTATCAATGTAGATCCAAAAATCCTCATCCCTGATCTGGAAAACCAGATCCAGAATACCAAAAATATTTTTCTGTTCCAGAGCATGATTGCCACAGGTATCATTATTCTTCTCAGCAGTATCTGTACCTGGTTTGTCACCAGAAGAGCCCTGGCCCCCCTACGCAGATTCAGCGACAGGATCAGCCAGGTACAGGCTCAGAATCTGTCTGAACCGCTGGAAGTCCCACTCTCAGAGGATGAGATCTCACGTCTGACCAGATCCTTTAATGACATGCTTGCACGCCTGGACAATGCATTCTCTGCACAGAAGCAGTTTGTGGCAAGTGCCGCACATGAGCTTCGCACGCCCTTAGCTGTAATGCAGACAAATCTGGAAGTTTTTTACAAGAAGCCGGAACACACACACCAGGAATACGACAGGCTTTTCACCATGCTTCAGGAACAGACCGGACGGCTTTCCCACCTTGCGGAAATCCTGCTGGACATGACAGGCCTTCAGACTGTAGAGCGTTCTGATACCATTTCCCTTGCAGCACTCACAGAAGAAGTTTTCTGCGATCTGGACCCGGTTGCAGAAAAGCATCAGATCCGGCTTATTCAGACAGAAGGTGACTGTACTGTTACAGGCAGCTATATCCTTCTGTACCGGGCAGTCTATAATCTGGTTGAAAATGCAATCAAATATAACCGGCCTTCCGGTTCCGTCACTGTAGGCATTCATTCTGCAGAGACTGCAGTCCTGGAGGTAACTGACACAGGCATCGGTATCTCCCCTGAAAATCAGGAGAAAATCTTTGATCCCTTCTACCGTGTGGACAAATCCCGCAGCCGCGCCATGGGCGGCGCCGGTCTGGGTCTTGCCCTTGTAAGCGAGATTGCCAGACAGCACAACGGCCAGGTAAAAGTAACCCAGAGCAGTGAAAAAGGCAGCACCATTGCCCTGATACTGCCTAAATCAACTGACTATTGATTTTTTCTCTTATTTATTTTTTTCCAGAATCTGAATCAGTTTCTGTGTATCTTCCATAGTCGTAGCCCAGCTTGTGGCAAAGCGGATCACAGAGTGTGTCTCATCATACTTCTCCCAGAATCCGAACTCCACATCCTGGGCTATTTTTTTCATTACATCATTAGACACAATGCAGAAGATCTGATTGGTGGGCGTATCCAGAGAAAGCTGATATCCATACTTCTTCAGTGCAGCCTTAATCTGCTCTGCAGCTTCCATTGCAGGTTTTCCTGATCTTTTCTTTCGCATCTTCTGTGTATGGATCCTGACCATAGCCCACTGTTTTCTCCAGGTTTGTCTCCATCAGCTTCTTCATGATCGCAGGATGCGCACCTTCCATGTAGTCACTGGCGAAATATAAACGTGATTCTGTATTTTTCATTTTTATTGTTATGTCCTTTCTACTGCAATATCTGCTCATTTGACTTTTTTATTCATAGCTTCTGTTCTGTACCGAAACGCTATTCATTCTGTTACTCTATTTTTCTTAGCATTTCTCCCATCTGCTCTTCTGACTTTCACAGATGGAGTTCCACTGACAATTCCCACAGATTTCTTTCCTCTTTCCTGATGCCAGGATTTTCTTTTGAACAACATCTGTAAAATCATCAAATTCCATAATCTGTCCATTTTCCAGGCCGCACAGTTCCAGCACTGCATTGTCATATGCTTCTACAAGCGAAAAGGAAGAACAGCATCCTTTTTCATTATTCGGACAGGCAGAACAGATCTCGTCTGTATCTGCATGAAGCTGTATCTTCGCCCCCTTCTGGAAAATATCCAGCATTTCCTGCATATGTGCGGAAAATCCATCACTGTATCCCTCACCCTTGAAATATGCAAGGCACATTCCGTGGTGAGGGCGTAGTGGAATATTTTTTATAAAAGACATCTTTGTGCACCCTTCTCCTTAATTTTTTAACATATTGGATACTTTAACACAAAGCGTTTTTATTGACAACTTTTTTTATTTTATAGTTTACAATCCAATAATTCTATATACTGGTCGGATTTCATCAGACTTACTGGATAAAATCAGAAAAATCCTTTTTTACTTTTTCTTCATTTACCAGCCTTAGCTACCCTCATATTATAAAGAAAGGTACCCAATGATGCCAGAATAATCAGCACATATCCTGTAAAGCTGTACTTATCCGGAATCTCTCCAAACAGGATAAATCCCAGCATCGTAGCAAAAATAATCTGCGAGTAATCAAAGATGGAAATCTTCCCTGCAGGTGCATAGGTGTATGCAGCCGTAATCGTAAACTGTCCACCCGCAGCGAATAATCCTGCCATCAGCAATGTCACAAGCTGCTTCATACTCATGGGTGTGAAATGGAACAACATCCAGGGTACAACCGACAAGCAGGAGAAAAATGAAAAATAAAACACGATAACCGGTCCCTTCACTCCGTGAGTTCCCAGTACACGCACCATCGTATACGCAATTCCTGCTCCCAGTCCACCGCAGACTCCAATCAGTGCCGGAACAAGTGCCGCATTCTGAAATCCCGGTTTCACTACAAATAAACATCCGATAAATGCCAGTGCAACACACGCTGCCTGCGCCGGTCTGATCTTTTCCTTTAACAAAAAGAATGAAAAAATAATCGCGAAAAACGGAGACAATTTATTCAGGATCGATGCATCTGCCACAAACAGATGATCAATGGCATAAAAGTTACACAGAATCCCCAGTGTCCCGCACACACAACGCAGGATCAGTGGTCCCCAGTATTTCTTATCCACCTTCGGCACTGTACGATTTTTACAGAGAATCACCGCCGCAAACACCGCCGCCACCAGATTCCGGAAGAAACTCTTCTCCACAGACGGCAGATCACCTGCCAGACGCACACTCACATTCATACAAGCAAAGAAAAACGCCGACAGGATGATCATTATCATACCCTTTATGTAATTTTCCTGTTTCATCAGATTTAACCTGCCTTTCTGTCCATGCAGACAGCTTCTTTTTATCATATGCCGTCTGTCATCTACCTGTTAATCATAGCACGGACAACCGTTTTAGTACAAATAGATTTTTAGTAAGAAAGCCCTCAGAGCTGCAACTCTGAGGGCTTTTGTTTCTTTAGTTCGCTTCATGGAATCTCGTCACATTCCTTAGCTACTGTTAGTATATGCTGAAAAAAAATAAAAAGTCAACTTAAAAATAATATTATCATATATCATAACTCGACCATCTTTATTTAGACTAAAAAAACAGATCCACAATAATCTTTGCGAATCTGTTTTTTAATGTTTTATTCGAAAGTTCCAGTGAATTTCCAGACCATATCTGGTTCCTCTGGAAGATAAGTTACATTTGGACGCCATGTTGCAATAACCTTATCTTCTGAATTTACCCACAGACTGTACTCTTCTTTATAAGAAGTATTTATAAGTCCTACAGACAGATACAACGCTTCTGCATCCATTGCATAAGCCACACTCTGGTATTTTTTTGTAAAATCATCTGGATAAAGATTGTTTCGTTTCCATGCTTTATAACTCGCATAAAGAGTTTTCTGTTCACCATTGATCACTGCTTCAATTTTTATTCTATATCCCTCTTTTGTGAACACTACACTCTCTACTTTTCGTGGATTTTCTGTGAAAAGAATCTTTCTGTCAAATAATTTTGCAGCTTCTTTTCTTGCAGTTCGAAATGTTCCCTCCGGTTGGACAAGTGACAAACTATTTAACTTGGCGCGAAGTGCTTTCTCGGCTGCCTCCAATTGCTCCTCATTACATGGTTCAGAAATTGCTTCCTTCATATATTTCAGGCAGATATCTGCTGCAAGATATTCCCGCGCACCTGCAGTAATTCCGATTGCCACCGGAAAATCGCGGAAGCAGATCAGATACTGACCAAATGCACCCTCGGCTGCAAAAATTTCTTTTCCTGCTTTTATATGATAAGCATAATGTGTCAGTGCTTTCTTTTCATCTCCCGGGATTTCTACTCTCATTTTTCCCATTTCTTCAATCCACCAGGCTGGCACAAGCTGTTCACCTTTCCAGTTTCCTTTCTGGAGCAGGAGCTGTGCCAACGCGGAAATCTGTGATGCAGTCAGATACATTCCCCAACCGCCAGTGTTATGTCCTTCCGGGCTTGTCAGCCAGTTGATTCTGCCAAATCCTATTTTGTCAAAAACTTTCTTCTGCATGATGGACAGACAGTTTTCTCCCATAACCTTAGACACTATTCTCGAAAGTGTATAACTGCATCCGGAATCATAATGAAAAGCCTTCCCGATGTCTTCACGAATTTTTGGCTGTTTCAGCCAGTTTGTCTCCCAGTCTTTCTCGATTCTGGAAAACCACACATTGTTGCAGCATTCCTTTGATCCTGCCTGCATAGTGAGCAGATCATAAATAGTAATATCTTCTAGTGCTTCATCATACGATGCCGGCAACTCTTCTCTCACATAATCCAGAAAATGATCTTCCAAATGAATTTTCCCTTCGTCTAAAGCAAAACCAACACAGATACTGGTTCCAATTTTTGACAGAGAATGCATCATCTGCGGATCATTCAGTGAAAAAGGTGCCCAGGCTCCTTCCAGAACAGTCTCTCCTTTATAGCGCACGGATATACTGTGCAGTTCTACTGTGTTCTCAAGTTCCTCCAGCATTTCTCCCAATTTTATCGGATTAAGTTCTGTTCTTGTAAATATATCAGTCATTTTTTTCCTCCTCAGACGGCTGCCAGATAGATGTTTCAATACGGATACCGCCTTTATTTGTAAGATAAATTCCAATTAGAATCAATGCAATCATCACGATAACTGCGGAAATTGCATATGCCGGCTTGATACTGAAGATTCCTTTCATAAATATCACTGTATATATGATAATACTGATCGTGCAAAAAGCATAGAGACCACCTTTTTTAAGATGGAATTTATTTTTACTCCATGCTTCTGGATATTTCTTTGGAAGACGTGAAATTGCATATACAACTGTTACATTCATGAAGAATGTGATCACCTGGAAAATATTTGTGATTGTTACGATACTCATGTCAAAAATTATCGGAAGCAGTACTACAATCAATGTATATGTATAGATTAGAAATGGTGCACCAAAACGATTTTCCTTCAGAATTCCTTTCGGGAGCCATCCATCTTTTGCAGCCTGTGCAATTGGATATCTGACATCATTAAATACTCCATTCAGTGTTGTAATGATTGCCATAATTGGTCCACCAATCATAAAAATCCTGTAGACAGCTGACGGCAGGATTGCCTGTGCTGCCGGAAGAATCGTTTCTACACCTGCTACCTCATCATGCGGAAGAACACCTCCGGTTACCATTGCCAGTCCTACATAGATAACCAAAAGACATGGTACACAAGACATTGCGGCAAACGGAACATCTTTTGTTGCTTTCTTTGCATCTTTTCCATACCAGAGAATATTATAATAACCATTAGCAGAGTTGATCAGAAGCAACGCAGCAAGCATAAATCCTTTAAATCCACCAGTAAACATTTTTTCACCGGAAAAATCAAAGATCGGCTGTCTGATCTGTGTAAGTCCAAAAATAACATACAACACCATTGTTATCAAAAGGATTGTAGACAGTACTTTACTGACTTTTGCAAAAATATCCATTCCAAGAAGATTCAGCACAAACAGGATAAGAACACCTACGATTGCAATTGCCTTAACTGTAATATTCGGAAGAAGATTATTGATATACAATCCCAATGCCAGAGCAAAAGAACTATTCAGAATCGGTGTTACCAATTTCGTGTAGGCAACCAGTCCACCGGCACTAACACCCGAAAGATTAGTCACAATAGAATATGGACCTCCGGCCACTCGCATGGTTCCCCCCAGAATAATATATGGGAACACCATAAAGAATCCCATAACAATTGCCGTTAGATAGGCCAGCCATACAGAATATCCTGTGTATGCCATTGCCGGTCCAATCAGAGTTACCATTCCTGATCCAATAACCATTCCTACCGCGATTGCAAACATGTCTCCTCTGCCAAGAATTCCCGGTCTTGGTTCAGAAGTGTTCACAATGATGTTTTTGTTACTCATTTTACCTCTCCTTTACTTTTTTATTATTTATATTTTATATTGTATACAATATAGAATAAATAAAAACGCCTCTACTGTCAATATAATTTAACATTTTCGACGTTTTGCAAAAAAATAGTATTTGGCTTTTGTATACTTTTACTATTTAAGTATATTGAAGAAGAAAATTTTTGCAGCTCTCCTCGATATGGACATGCATTTTAAGATAGCATTCCACTTCATTTCCACTACGGATACTCTCAACAATCTCTTCATGATCTTTAAGTGATTTGCGCACGTATTCCTCTTCATGCATCTTCATTCCCCTGGAAAGTCCATTCCATAGCTCTGATAACATATTCTGAAGTTTGTCATTTCCGGCTGCAAGCCACAGTTCCATATGAAGCGTCTGGTTCAGACTGGCATAACTTTCGTAATCACCATCCTCTATCACTTCCCTGGAGACTTTGAGAATCTGATCGATTCTTTTAAGATCAATTTTGTTCTTGCAACAGAGAACACAAGCCTCACTCTCTAATGCTGCCCGGATCTGAAAATGTTCCTGGATTGTTTTTTCTGTTACTCCTACAACCACGGCTCTTTTATTCTGTTTTAATTCCAAAAGGCCATCCCTTGCGAGGATCTGAAAGGCTTCCCGCACCGGTGTGATAGATACCCCCAGTTCCTGTGCTGTACTTTCCAATGTCAGAACCTCTCCTGCCGGAATCTTCCGGGACAAAATTGCCTCTCGCAGCGTTGCTGCGATTTTCTCACGAATAGGTAGTGTTTTGATTGGTTTAAGCCCAAGCATTTTATTTCTCCTGTTCTAATAAATATATCTGAAATTATTGTTTTATAGACTTTATACTCTTAGTAGAATATTCTAACGTAATTTGAGACTATTGTAAACAGGAAACTTGACTCCACTATTATCATATATCCGGGAGTTTGACACATTGAAATCAAAAAAAGTACCTCAAAGCCTTGAAATAGGCTTATTTTTTTGTCAAATTTTTATTATATAGTAACTCAACTTAATTTGCAGATTCTAAAGTCATTTATCATTTATCTTTCATCCACTACGTTAAATTTATCCTTCGCATACGCCCATGCTGCCAGATAATTCCATCTTGCACCACCGGAAGTCTTTGGATTCGGAGTAATCACGCCTACACCATCTTTTACCAGATCATCCCAGTCCTTAATCCCCTTTGGATTTCCTTTTCTCACAAGGAATACAATTGTTGAAGTATATGGAGAACTGTCATCCGGAAATTCATCAATCCATCCGTCATCGATCAGTCCTGCATTCTGAATAGCATCCACATCATATTCCCGTGCCAGAGTAACTACATCCGCTTCCAGTCCATTGGCAACCTCAAGTGCCTGCTTACCGGAACCTCCATGAGACTGTGTAATATCCACATCCTGTCCTGTCTTCTCCTTCCAGTGCTCCTGGAATATCTTATTATACTGTTCATAAAGCTCTCTGGTCGGATCGTAGGAAACATTCGTAATACTTACGCTGTCCGCCGCATAAACTGTGTTTCCTGCTACTGTCCCTAAAGTAACTACTGCCGCAAGGGCTACTGCTGCAAATCTGATTTTTCTGTTCATAATATTCTTTCTCCTCTGAAATATGTTTATAAACTTGACTTGTAACTTTTTCTTCTCAAGAGAACTTTTTTATTTCACTTATCATTTATGCTCTGTTCTCTTGCTGATGAGGTATTATAAACACAGTTTTCATATAAGCAAAATATGAATATCTGAAAACGTTTGCACTATACGATTCTGAATTTCAATCCATCCATGATTTTCCATCTCTATAACACCAAAAAAGAGCCCTTACTTATCACAAATACAAGATCTTCTTCTCTTATTTTCTGTTTTGTGAAAACGTATTCACCATATAAATCAACTATGATATCTATCTTTTATCTGTTCAGTGTACACTCACCCATCACATCTGCTTGCAGAATCGACAAAAACCTGCGTTTACATCCCATTGACTTTTCCAAATGCTTGTGTTACTCTAACACAAGAAAATCTGCATATAGATGATAACAACGGGAGCCTGTGTGACAGGCTGAGAGGAAGATTGATCTTCGACCGCACCTGATATGGATAATGCCAGCGTAGGGACTGTATTTGTATATTAAAATCTGCCAGTGTGTTATTCGGCAGATTTTTTTGTAGGATTTTATTTATTTCCTACACAACTAATCAACTTTTTCATTTCAAGGAGGTTCATTATGAACACAGACAGATCAAAAACACTCAGAATGGTCATGCTCGCCATGATGGTTGCCATCGGCGTTGTCATCTCACCTATTCTGAGAATCGAGGGTATGTGCCCTACTGCACACCTGATAAACATCGTCTGTTCCGTACTTCTGGGACCGTGGTATTCATTGCTTTGTGCCACTCTCATCGGAATCATCCGCATGATGTTTATGGGTATCCCGCCACTTGCACTGACAGGTGCCATATTCGGCGCATTTTTATCAGGCGTTTTCTACCGCGCTTCTCATGGAAAGATTATCTGCGCAGTAATCGGTGAAATCTTCGGAACCGGTATCATCGGTTCTCTGGTTTCTTATCCTGTGATGGCGTTTCTTATGGGCAGAAGCGGACTGAACGCATTTTTCTACACACCAATGTTTCTGGCAGCAACCTGCATGGGCGGTACCATTGCCTATTTCTTCCTGAAAGCCTTAAGTCACGCAGGAATGCTTGCCAAATTTCAGCAAAGCCTTGGAGCAAAAGTATATGACCGTAAATCAGACAAATCCCAGACAATTGACCAGAGCAGCACAGCCGCTGATTCACTGCATCACTAATCCGATTTCTATTCATGACTGCGCTAATATTATTCTGGCGGCCGGAGGCCGCCCGATTATGGCAGAACATCCTGCTGAAGTAGCTGAGATCACCAGAAACTCTCATGCACTGGCACTAAATCTTGGAAATATCACCGATGCACGTATGAAATCCATGCCGGAATCTCTGAAAACTGCTGCAAGTCTCCATATTCCTGTTATGCTTGATCTGGTAGGAACCGCCTGCAGCAACCTGCGCTATGAATTCGCGCAGAATCTTATGAACATCCACATGCCCGAACTCCTTAAAGGAAATATGTCTGAACTTCTTGCCATATCCGGACAGACTGCACATGCAATCGGAATTGACGCAGGTGTACAGGATGTGCTTACAGATGCCAATCGTTCCCATCTGAAAGAACTTTTCCAGGAAAAAGCTTCCCAATGGAATACCACACTTCTTATCACAGGCAAGGAAGATATGATCGTCTCCGCCAGTAAGTGTGAATTTATTACAAATGGTACTCCTGCCATGTCACAGATCACAGGAACCGGATGTATGCTTGGAATGATCTGTGCCACCTATCTGGCAGTTACAGACCCATTTACAGCTGCCGTCTCAGCAGCCAGAGAATTTGGCACAGCAGGAGAAAGAGCAGAGAAAAACAGCTCCGGACCCGGAAGCTTCCAGACAGAGTTGTTCGATCAGTTTTACAATCTTTTATAAAAAAGTTCCCGTCAGACAATATGGACAAATTTCTTCCATATCATCTGCGGGAACTTTTTTATACTATTTCCGCACTGCGCATTTTTCCCAGTTCTCGTCTCGCAAACACAATCGCCAGCGCAAATGCCGCTGCATCTGCGATCGGTCCTGCATACATCACTCCATCAATTCCCATAAACAACGGGAAGATAATGATCAATGGCAGAAGAAAAATCACCTGTCGTGTCAGAGACATTACAATACCCAGCTTCGCCATACCGATAGAGGTAAAGAAACCGGAAGACACCGGCTGAATCCCATTTGCAAAAGTCATAAACATAAATATTTTCAGATAGCGTTCTGCAAACTGAAAATACAGCTCACTTCCTGTTCCGAAGATACCCACGATCTGGTGTGGAAATATCTGGAAACAGAAAAAGAATATCGTTGCAATTACTGTACAGGCAGTTACAGAATAACGGTATGCCTGTCTTACTCTGTCATATTTCTTTGCTCCGTAGTTAAATCCCCAGATTGGCTGACTGCCCTGAGAAATACCAATACAGATTGCCATAAACACCATATTGACTTTGGAGATAACACCTACACAGGCAATGGGAATATCACTTCCATATACGGAATTTGCTCCATAATAACGCAGAATATTATTTAATACGATCTGCACGATCGCCATGGCAATCTGATTAATGCAGGATGCAAGTCCCAGAGAAATAATTGCCCCCAGATATGACAGTTTCGGTTTCAGCATCTCACCGGAAAGATACATTTTTCGGAACTTACAAAAATACACAATTACCAGAACTCCGGAAGCAACCTGTCCAATCACTGTTGCCCATGCAGCACCTTTAATCCCCCATCCAAATCCAAAAATAAACAGCGGATCCAGAATAGTATTAATAATCGCACCTATCATAATGCAGACCATAGAATAAGTCGGACTTCTGTCTGCTCTGACCACATGATTCCCGCCGACAGACAAAATATAAAATGGAAGTCCAAATGCAGTAATACCTGTATAATCAACAGCATAAGGCATAACATCTGCAGTTGCCCCGAACAATGTCAGAAGTGGTTTCAGGAACATCAGTACAATCACAGCAAGTATCAGACCACTGATTGCCAGTGACGACAACGCAGTACCTGCAATCCCGCTGGCTTTCTTCTCCTGTCCTGCCCCCATTTCCAGATTATAATTTGATGCACCGCCAATTCCCAAAAGCAATGCCAGCGCAGTTGCGACCGTTGTAACAGGAAACGCCACATTTGTAGCTGCATTTCCCAGCATCCCCACACCCTGGCCAATAAAAATCTGATCCACGATATTGTACATCGCACTGACCAGCATACTGATGATCGCAGGAATCGCAAACTTCGCGATCAATCCACCTACCGGTGCTATACCAAGCGGATTCTGTGCCTGCGAATTTATCTCCTGCGTACTTTGATTATCTTTTTCCAAGTAAACTCCATCCTCTCTCTACATATTCGATATAATTTCTGTCACTGCTATTTTGTAATAAAACACTTTTCAGGATAACTTCTATTATCTCCCTGCCCCACTATACCGTATCATTTACTTTAACATTTATTCTCTTTCCCTGCAACGTAAAAAGCATACCGACTCTTTCTGAATTTTTCAAAAGTTTACATACTTTTTGTCCTTTTTCTATCCGGTATCTCCTTGGAATCATTCCATATCGCTTCTTAAACTGCCGGAAAAAATAACTCTGGTTTTCATAACCGACACCCAGAGAAATTTCTTCAATAGACAAATCTGTCTGCCTCAACTGTCGCTTTTCATGGCTTTAGAATAACAAAAATAAGGACAGTTTCTCAGATTCTTATTAGACTGAAAAACTGTCCTTATTTTCTATTTATATCTCTACACCGAACAACTGCTCTGCAGTTTCGGTTAAAACCGCGTAGGTTTATTCACATACTTTGCCTTATACTTAGAATACACAATCGTCTGGTCCTTATACAGTCCATAGTATCCTGAAGCCGCATAACTGATAGAAACAGCAATCAGATAAAAAGGAACTCCCTTAAATCCAAACATTTCAAATGCGATCAGAATTGATGTGATCGGGCAGTTTGTCACTCCACAGAATACCGCCGTCATTCCACATGCAGCACAGATAGATGGCGAAAATCCCAGCCAGTTTCCCATCACACATCCTAATGTAGCTCCTATACAGAACGAAGGAACAATTTCCCCGCCTCGGAATCCTGCACGCATTGTCAATGCAGTCAGTACCAGTTTCCAGAAGAAGTCCAGAGGTCTTGCCTGTCCTTCCTCCACTGCCTTCTCAATCAGCTCTGCACCTGCGCCCATATAATCTGAAGTTCCCAGAAGTAATGTAATTCCAATCACCAGACAGGATCCCACAACTACACGCACATATGGATTCTTAAACCACCTTCCATATGCTCCGGCAACTCCATTTAGCACCATACAGAATACAATACTAATCACTGCACATCCAACAGCGATAGCACCCATTTTCAAACCCGTTTCAATAGTCAGCTTCGGAATATCCACTACATGAAAAGTCTCCGGTGTAACTCCCATTCCTGCCGCAAATCCGGATGCAACCAGGGAAGCAATCATACAAGGCATCAAAGCTGTATAATACATCACTCCTACACTGACTACCTCCAGTGCAAAAACAGCCGCAGCCATCGGTGTTCCAAACAATGCAGAGAATGCTGCACTCATACCACACATAACAATTACATGTCGGTCTTCCTCATCCAGATGAATCCAACGTCCAAGCTGATTGGCAATACTTCCACCAAGCTGTATTGCCGCACCTTCACGTCCTGCAGAGCCACCTGCCAGATGCGTAAGTGCTGTAGAAATGAAAATCAGAGGTGCAGATAAAATCGGCACATCGTCCTGTGATCTCACAGTAGAAAGCACCTGATTCGTACCTCCATCATCCTTACCAAATTTCTCATACAGGTATACAATAATTAATCCCATCACCGGAAGCAGATAGAACATCCATTCATTTTCTTTCCTGCAATTTGTCACACTCTTCAGAACAAAAGAAAACAGTGTACTCGCCGCTCCTGTAATACATCCTACAAGTACCGCGATCATCAGCCATTTTACAAGATTTCCCACATCACGCTGAATCTCACTACTATAATATTGAAGCTTTTTTTTCAGTAAGCTTTTCGCTTCCGTACTTTGTTCTTCCGTGTCATTCTCCTGATCTGCACGCTTTTCCTCTTTCTCCATTTCCCCCTCTTACCTTTCCTTATTATTTTACATACAAATTTGCTATTTCTATTTTAGCATACATTTTCCATATCTGCCAGAAAGATAAGACAGAGAAAATAAAGGTTATTGGAATTATATTACTGCTCACTCAGGCGTAGATTCACAATTGTATCCGATAACTTACTTAATTCGTTTAAAATGCAGTACATATATTAACGTTTTTCCCAACGTCTTCCTTCTCTGCAAAAGGTCCGGGAATTACCTTGGCACCTCTGTGTCCTCCAAAGTAATCGGTATCAAATGTTATCGGTGTTCCATCCGGATTTTCGAAGAATTCTTCCGGCTCAAAAGCTTTTCCCAAAACTTCTGTATTGATCATACGTCCGGAGAAATCTTCAAGAATCTCATATATATTTGTATCCAGGAAATATTTTCCGTCTTTCTCTGTTAATTCTACCTTCACATTCTCAGAAGAAACGAACCCATTTTTCTCATGTTTCCATGCCTTTGCACCATTAAGATAAACATTTCCTTCACTCCATACCGGTAAATGATCAAAATGAACTGATTCCAGTTTCTTCATGTCTGCAGGTTTTGTAAAATCAAACTGTGAAATCCATTCATCATACGTTGGATACTCATCAAACATCCAGGTTCCGACTTTTCTGTTTTCAGAATCAAATCCATCATCAGAATCATGCATTGTAATAAAATCTTCTGAAGGCCATTTCTGGACGAAAATATTATTATAGAAACGATCATCTCCATGAAGTATAGTCATAAATCCCATAACCTCTGTACGATGAGGCATATGATATGGTGTATAACGCCAACTGGTTCCTTCGCCTACACAAGTTAAAGCACCGCAGATCAGATTATGTACCATAGCAACACCCTGAGTAGCAAAACGCAGGCTGGCATCTGATAAAAGGATATTGTTATCAATAAGAGTAGGACCATGACCTACTTCAACAAAAATATCCTGGCACATCATACCACCTTTCAACTGTTTAGCAAATGCCGGACGCTGATTGTCATGGAGCAGGTTCTGAGAAAGTCGTGTACCCTGAGCTTCCCAATCACACCAGATTCCCATAGTACAATGATGAATATGATTTCTTCTCATAATAACATCAATTGCAGCATGCATTTTAATTCCGGCAATTTCTGCTCCGCCCAATTCCATCATATTGTTGATATGGTGAATATGATTATCCTCAATAATACTGAATACACCACCCATACGCCCGATAATACCACCCTGCTCACAGTGGTGGATATTGTTTCGGCGGATAATATGACTTCCTACTTTTTCCTTAAGCCAGCCATGATACTGTCCACGGCATACCGCGTCTCTTTCCATTTGAGTTGGACTCTTAACATATTTATTAGTAAAATAATGATCATTTTCCGGATCATAATATTTTCCAAGAGAAATTCCTGCACATTTGCTGTTAGAAATTTCGCAGTCCTCAATGATCCATCCTTTACTCCAGTGAGGCCCGATCATGCCATCCTGATAAGCTGCAGGCGGTGCCCAGGTAGTTGCTGCTTTTGTAACTACGAAACCACTGACTGTGATATATCCAACACCTGTTTTTGATGGCATAAAGCATTCACGGCGTACATTAATTTCTACATTTTCCTCATTTGGATCTGCTCCATGAAAATTCGCATAAATTACTGTCTCATCTTTTTCCTGATCCTGTTCTGTGTACCATTTATAAGTAGATTCCTCCGGAACCCAACTACACTCATAAACCTCGGCTTTAATACATTCCTCTACACTTCCAGCCTCATAAAGTGCTCGGTTATTAAGATATACACATCCTGTATGTTTGTCAGCTTTAGCAAAATACCAGTCTCCATATACCATAGTTGTATATGGATTATAGTTGCCAAAAAGACTGTTCGCAACACGGCATACCCATACGTTTTCCTTATAAGGAACCCATGACTGAATTCGTTCTGCTCCGGTAATAACTGCCCCAAGAGGCTCTACACTCCTGTAAGTAATTCTGGCATCCTCTCTACCCGCATGAACAGGATCTACATATTCCCGATAAACTCCAGGAGCTACCCAAACTTCATCCCCCGGCTGTGCAATTTTTGCTGCATCATTAATATGACGAAACGGCATCTGTTCTGTACCATTACCATCATGACCAGCATTTACATTTACATAAATCTTCATGAAAAACCCTCCCATATATGTTTCTATTATAGCAGTCCTCGTAAATAATGCATTTAAGACAGTTCAGCATGATTTCACACTCTGATGGGCTGGATTAAGATGTATTATTTTAGAGGATTAATAGATTCTATAAATTTTGCTTATAATTTTAAAACCCATTTTCCTGCAAGACAATATATTTTTAATCCCACTTTCTATAATTTTCTATGTAAATGGTCAGAAGTTTCAGACATTCCTTTCTATAGATTTTTGCACACAAAAAAACCAGCTAGATGATAGCTGGTTTTTACTGTACCTTCAAAACTACATACATGTTGACATTTCCTTGAGATTCATTCTTCCTGC
>OGJI01001756.1_pt1 | contig 22163 bp, 17 predicted proteins | sample 1572031 | NCBI WGS metagenome assembly OGJI01 (sample SAMEA2582119, study PRJEB24529) | metagenome | biome: Human gut stool | place: China | collected 2011
CCCGGTCCGTGCTGGGCTACATCTCCCGGGCCAAAGACGCTATGAAGCTGGCGGAGGAGTATCTGGCGCGCAAGATCCCCGTCACCCTGATCAACCGCCATGCGGACCTCGCCGGCTGCGACCGGGTGTGCAGCGATAACGCCCAGGGAGCGAAGCTGGTGGCGGATCTGTTCAGTCGCCGAGGCTGGCGGCAGGTTGGCTTTATTGGCGAAAATCGCGAGAACTTCAGCACCCGCCAGCGCTATGAGGCTTTTATCGCCCGGACGTCGGATATGGCGGTGAGCAGCCGCTTCTGCGACGGCGGCGGCTATCAGGCTGGCTACCAGGCTGCCAGAGAATTGGTTGCTGAAAACCCCGGGATGCAGGCGCTGTTTTGCGCCACCGATATGCTGGCGCTGGGCGCCCAGGACGGCCTGCGGGACGCCGCCGCCCCGCTGCCGGCCATCGTCGGCTTTGACGATATCCCGCAGGCGGACTGGCAGCCCTATCAGCTCACCACCGTTCAGCAGAATACCGCCCTGCTGGCCCACCACGCGGTGGATTTGTTAATGACGCGGATCGCCCGCTTCAGCCTGCCCTCGCGCCATCGCGAAGTGCCGGTGAAACTAATTATTCGTCATAGTGCGAAATGAAAAAATCATTTTATGCTGGAGCGATCACAGAATCTTCTGCGAAACCCGGCCACACTCATTCGGCCCTTCGGGGCTGTTTTTTTCACGCAAAATGCACACGTGTGCAAAATAGGGAGTCACTATGCAATCTCAGGAATCAGAAGCGCTACAGGCCCGCTACCGTCTGGCCTGCGAGCTGGCGAAAGCGGGGGCTGAGCTGGCGTTTGAATACTATCAACAGCGCGAGGCGTTGACCGTCGACCATAAGGGCGACGACCTGCAGGATGTGGTCAGCGTGGCCGATAAACGGGTGGAGGCCTTTGTCAAACAGCGCATTCAGAGCGCGTTTCCGGAGGATGGCTTTCTCGGCGAAGAGAGCGGCGCCCGCCTGCCCGACGCGCGAGTGCTGTGGGTGGTCGACCCCATCGATGGCACCAGCTGTTTCCTCAACGGCCTGCACACCTGGTGCCTGTCGCTGGCGATCGTCGCCGACGGCGAACCGGTCATCGGCGTGGTCTACGACCCCAACCATCGCGAGCTGTTTCACGCCCTGCGGGGCCATGGCGCCTGGCTCAACGACGCTCCGATCCGTCCGCACCCCGCGACGACGGTCAAAGAGGGCGTGATGGGCGTCGGCACCTCGCATCGCGTCACCCCGGCGGACTTTCTGCCGTTTCTGCAGGCGCTGCTCAGCGACGGCGGCATGTTTATCCGCAACGGCTCCGGGGCGTTGATGAGCGCCTGGGCGGCGGCGGGCCGGTTGATTGGCTACTACGAGCCGCACATGAACCCGTGGGACGCCCTGCCGGGGCTGGTGCTGATGCGCGAAGCGGGCGGCGCCAGCAACGATTTTCTGGCGCAGGAGGGGATCCAGCGCGGCAATCCGCTGCTGCTGGCCAGCCCAACGCTCTACCCGCAGCTGAAAAAGATGATCCCACAACCATTACATTAACCCTTACGGGTCAGGCTATTTCTGATTATGTACTCTACACAGTAACGATAACTTCATTCACGGACGAACCACATCAATCAGTCAGGCCTCCGACCTGCGGAGAACCACCTATGTCTGGAATTATCGCTTTTTTCCGGGCGTCGCCGCCGAAAGCGGGCGCCGCGTTTGATGAACACCGTTTTCGCCGGGTGCGCTGGCAAACCTTCATCGCCATGACCCTGGCCTACGTCACCTTTTACGTCTGCCGGTTATCCTTCACCGTCGCCAAAAGCGCGCTGGTGGAGCTGGGGATCACCCCGACGGAGCTCGGCATGATCGGCTCTACCCTGTTCTTCAGCTACGCCATCGGCAAACTGGTCAATGGTTTTATCGCCGATCACGCCAACGTGGTGCGCTATATGAGCCTCGGTTTATTGCTCAGCGCCGGGATGAACCTGATGATGGGGATGACCACCAACGCCCTGCTGCTGGCCATCTTCTGGGGGATCAACGGTTGGGCGCAGTCGATGGGCGTCGGCCCCTGCGCGGTCTCGCTGGCGCGCTGGTACGGCGTTAAGGAGCGCGGCACCTTCTATGGCATCTGGTCGACGGCGCATAATATCGGCGAGGCGGTGACCTATATGGTGATCGCCGCGGTGATCGCCGGGTTTGGCTGGCAGATGGGCTACCTGTCCACCGCCGCGCTCGGCGCCGCCGGCGTGGTGCTGCTGGTGCTGTTCATGCACGATTCGCCGCAGAGCAGCGGCTTCCCGTCCATCAACGTCATCCGCGATGAACCGCAGGAGGAGGTCGAAGCCCGCGGCTCGGTGTTTAAAAACCAGCTGCTGGCGCTGCGCAACCCGGCGCTGTGGACCCTCGCCCTCGCCTCCGCCTTTATGTACATCGACCGCTACGCCGTCAACTCATGGGGGATCTTCTTTCTGGAGCAGGATAAAGCTTATTCCACCCTGGAGGCGTCCGGGATTATCGGCGTCAACGCTATCGCCGGCATCGCCGGGACCATCATCGCCGGCATGCTCTCCGACCGCTTTTTCCCGCGCAACCGCAGCGTGATGGCCGGATTCATCAGCCTGCTGAACACCGCCGGCTTCGCCCTGATGCTCTGGTCGCCGCACAATTACTACACTGATATTCTGGCGATGATTATCTTCGGGGCCACCATTGGCGCTCTGACCTGCTTCCTCGGAGGGCTGATCGCCGTCGATATCTCTTCGCGCAAGGCCGCCGGGGCCGCGCTCGGCACCATCGGCATCGCCAGCTACGCCGGCGCCGGCCTGGGCGAGTTTCTCACCGGGATCATTATTGATAAAACGGCTATCCTTGAGAACGGCAAAACGCTGTATGATTTCAGCACGTTGGCGCTGTTCTGGGTGGGTACCGGTCTGGGTTCCGCGCTACTCTGTTTTACCACTGCCGCCATCGTCGCCCGGCGCCATGCCGTCGAACGGCAGACCTCGTTCTCCTCATAACCGATTAACGAATAAGGAAGAAGATATGATGCCTGCAAGACATCAGGGGCTGTTACGCCTGTTTATCGCCTGCGCGCTGCCGCTGCTGGCGCTGCAATCTGCCGCCGCCGCGGACTGGCAGCTGGAGAAAGTGGTCGAGCTCAGCCGCCACGGTATTCGTCCGCCGACGGCCGGCAACCGGGAAGCCATCGAGGCCGCCACCGGCCGACCGTGGACCGAGTGGACCACCCATGACGGGGAGCTCACCGGCCATGGCTATGCCGCCGTGGTCAACAAAGGGCGTGCGGAAGGCCAGCATTACCGCCAGCTCGGCCTGCTGCAGGCCGGATGCCCGACGGCGGAGTCGATATACGTGCGCGCCAGCCCGCTGCAGCGGACGCGAGCGACCGCCCAGGCGCTGGTGGATGGCGCCTTCCCCGGCTGCGGCGTCGCTATCCATTATGTCAGCGGGGATGCCGATCCCCTGTTTCAGACCGACAAGTTCGCCGCCACGCAAACCGACCCCGCCCGCCAGCTGGCGGCGGTGAAAGAGAAGGCCGGGGATCTGGCGCAGCGTCGGCAGGCGCTGGCGCCGACCATCCAGCTATTGAAACAGGCGGTTTGTCAGGCCGATAAGCCCTGCCCGATCTTCGATACCCCGTGGCAGGTCGAGCAGAGCAAAAGTGGGAAGACCACCATTAGCGGACTGAGCGTGATGGCCAATATGGTGGAGACGCTGCGTCTCGGCTGGAGTGAAAACCTGCCTCTCAGCCAGCTGGCGTGGGGCAAGATCACCCAGGCCAGGCAGATCACCGCCCTGCTGCCGCTGTTAACGGAAAACTACGATCTGAGTAACGATGTGTTGTATACCGCGCAAAAACGCGGGTCGGTGCTGCTCAACGCTATGCTCGATGGCGTCAAACCGGAGGCGAATCCGAACGTACGCTGGCTGCTGCTGGTGGCCCATGACACCAATATCGCCATGGTGCGCACGCTGATGAACTTTAGCTGGCAGCTGCCGGGCTACAGCCGGGGAAATATCCCGCCGGGCAGTAGCCTGGTGCTGGAGCGCTGGCGCAACGCGAAGAGCGGAGAACGCTATCTGCGGGTCTATTTCCAGGCCCAGGGCCTCGACGACCTGCGTCGTCTGCAGACGCCGGACGCGCAGCACCCGATGCTGCGTCAGGAGTGGCATCAGCCGGGCTGCCGTCAGACCGACGTCGGTACGCTGTGTCCCTTCAAGGCGGCTATTACCGCGCTGGGTCAGCGTATCGACCGATCATCCGCCCCGGCGGTAGCCATGGTCCTGCCGTAGCGGCGCGGTGTTTGTCCGGGCCCGGGAAAACCTTTTTTTCCAGGCCCGGCACGACGTCCGTTATCCGTTGTCCGGCGCAAACGCCCCGGCGGCGACCTGCGCCGGGGTGACCACCCCGCTGTCCAGCACCCAGCCGCTTATCAGCCCAGCAGGCGTGACGTCGAACGCCGGATTGTAAACGGCGGCCCCCGTCGGCGCCCACTGGACCGCGCCGAAGCTGCCCGCCACTCCGGTCACTTCCGCCGCCGCGCGCTGCTCAATGGGGATCGCCGCCCCGTTCGGGCAATGGCGGTCGAAGGTGGTCTGCGGGGCAGCGACGTAAAACGGGATCTGGTGATAATGGGCCAAAACCGCCAGAGAATAGGTGCCGATTTTATTCGCCACGTCGCCGTTGGCGGCGATACGGTCGGCGCCGACCCACACCGCATCCACCTGCCCCTGCGCCATCAGGCTGGCGGCCATTGAATCGGCGATCAGCTGATAGGGCACGCCCAGCTCGCCCAGCTCCCAGGCGGTTAAACGACCGCCCTGCAGCAGCGGCCGGGTTTCATCAACCCATACGTTGGTCACTTTTCCCTGCCGGTGCGCCAGCGCGATAACGCCCAGGGCGGTCCCTACCCCGGCGGTCGCCAGGCCACCGGTGTTGCAGTGGGTCAGCAGTCGACTGCCGGGCTTCACCAGCGCACTGCCCGCCTCAGCGATGCGGTCGCACAGCTGTTTATCTTCTTCGACCAGACGCAAGGCTTCCGCTTCCAGCGCCTGCGGGTAATCCTCCCGGGCCAGCGCCTGCTTCATGCGATCCAGATTATTCATCAGGTTGACCGCCGTCGGCCGCGCCGCGCGCAGCGTCTCCAGCGCCTGCTGGAGTGCATCCCGGTTCAGGCCGCGCTGGGCCAGCAGAGCCAGCAGCAGGCTGGCTGACAGGCCAATCAGCGGCGCGCCGCGCACCCGCAGGGTATGAATATGGTCCACCAGCAGCGCAACGTTATCCGCCGCCAGCCAGCGTGTTTCCTGCGGCAAGGCCTGCTGGTCGAGAATAAAAAGCTGATTTTCACTCACCCGCAGGCTGGTGGTCTGTAATGTCTGCATGTCGTTAAATCCCTGTTGCGTTGTTGTATCACATTGTGTCAGGATGGAATCCAGAAGTATAGACGTCTGAACGGCTTAATCAGAATTCGAGGATCGAGGCAATGTCGCAATACCATACCTTCACCGCCCACGATGCCGTGGCTTACGCGCAACAGTTCGCCGGCATCGACAACCCATCTGAGCTGGTCAGCGCGCAGGAAGTGGGCGATGGCAACCTCAATCTGGTGTTTAAAGTGTTCGATCGCCAGGGCGTCAGCCGGGCGATCGTCAAACAGGCTCTGCCCTACGTGCGCTGCGTCGGCGAATCCTGGCCGCTGACCCTCGACCGCGCCCGTCTGGAGGCGCAAACTCTTATCGCCCACTATCAGCACAGCCCGCAGCACACGGTAAAAATCCATCACTTTGATCCCGAGCTGGCGGTGATGGTGATGGAAGATCTTTCCGACCACCGCATCTGGCGCGGAGAGCTTATCGCTAACGTCTACTATCCCCAGGCGGCCCGCCAGCTTGGCGACTATCTGGCGCAGGTGCTGTTTCACACCAGCGATTTCTACCTCCATCCCCACGAGAAAAAGGCGCAGGTGGCGCAGTTTATTAACCCGGCGATGTGCGAGATCACCGAGGATCTGTTCTTTAACGACCCGTATCAGATCCACGAGCGCAATAACTACCCGGCGGAGCTGGAGGCCGATGTCGCCGCCCTGCGCGACGACGCTCAGCTTAAGCTGGCGGTGGCGGCGCTGAAGCACCGTTTCTTTGCCCATGCGGAAGCGCTGCTGCACGGCGATATCCACAGCGGGTCGATCTTCGTTGCCGAAGGCAGCCTGAAGGCCATCGACGCCGAGTTCGGCTACTTCGGCCCCATTGGCTTCGATATCGGCACCGCCATCGGCAACCTGCTGCTGAACTACTGCGGCCTGCCGGGCCAGCTCGGCATTCGCGATGCCGCCGCCGCGCGCGAGCAGCGGCTGAACGACATCCACCAGCTGTGGACCACCTTTGCCGAGCGCTTCCAGGCGCTGGCGGCGGAGAAAACCCGCGACGCGGCGCTGGCTTACCCCGGCTATGCCTCCGCCTTTCTGAAAAAGGTGTGGGCGGACGCGGTCGGCTTCTGCGGCAGCGAACTGATCCGCCGCAGCGTCGGACTGTCGCACGTCGCGGATATCGACACTATCCAGGACGACGCCATGCGTCATGAGTGCCTGCGCCACGCCATTACCCTGGGCAGAGCGCTGATCGTGCTGGCCGAGCGTATCGACAGCGTCGACGAGCTGCTGGCGCGGGTACGCCAGTACAGCTGAGTGCGCCTGTTTCCCTCACCCCAACCCTCTCCCACAGGGAGAGGGAGCACCCCCTAAAAAAGTGCCATTTTCTGGGATTGCCCGGCGGCGCTGCGCTTGCGCGGGCCTACAAATAGCCGCATAACGGTTTGATCTTGCAGTCTTTCGTAGGCCGGGTAAGGCGAAAGCCGCCACCCGGCAGACATGCGATTACAATTTTGCGTTTACCTTACCCTCACCCCAGATACTCAATCACCGATAGCCCGCCGTTGTAATCGGTGCTGTAGATAATGCCTTGCGCATCGACAAACACGTCACAGGACTGGATTACCTGCGGGCGGCCGGGACGGGTATCCATCATTCTCTCAGGCGCAGCCGGGACCAGCGCCCCGGTCTCCAGCGGACGGTACGGGTTGGAAATGTCGTAAGCCCGCACGCCGGCATTCTGATACGTGGCAAAAATCAGCGTTGAGCTGACAAAGCTCCCCGGCCGGTTCTCATGCAGGTTGTGCGGGCCGAAATGCGCCCCTTTCGCCACATAATCCGCTTCGTCCGGCGGCGGGAAGGTGGCGATGCTCACCGGGTTGGTTGGCTCGCGGATATCAAACAGCCAGATCAGCTTCTCACCGTCCTCCTGATTGTCGAGCACCGCTTCGTCGAGCACCACCAGCAGGTCACGATCCGGCAGCGGCAGCGCGGTATGCGTTCCGCCGCCGAACGGCGGGCTCCAGTTGCGATGGCTAATCAGCCTCGGCTGGGTACGGTCTTTGACATCCAGCAGCGTCAGGCCGCCGTCGCGCCAGCTGCCGTAGGCGGTATCCCCGGCAATAATGGCGTGATGCAGCGCATAGCGTTTGCCCTGCGGCCAGTCCGGTGTTTCACCGCCCGCCTGGTGCATCCCCGGCAACCACCAGCGCCCGGCTACTTCGGGCTTACGCGGATCGGCCAGATCGATGGTCAGGAAGATGTAGTCGGTAAAACCGTCGATCAGCGCGGACACATACGCCCAGCGCCCGCCGACGTACCAGATGCGGTGAATACCGATGCCGTTAAGCGACAGGAAACTGATTTCCCGCGGCTGCGCGGGAGTGGAAATATCAAAGATGCGCAGCCCGGCGCTCCAGCCCTTGTCCTGCACATCGCTGACCGTGTCGCCCACCGAGCGGGTGTAGTAGACCTTCTCATCAGCAAAACGGGCGTCGGCAAACAGATCCCGGGCGTTGATCACCAGCAGCAGATCGTCATGCGCCTGGAGATGCACGTTCCAGGTGCCCGGCGGCGCGGCAATATAGTTGACGGTGGTGGGCCGGGTCGGATCGCGAACATCGACCACGGAAAAGCCCTGCGACACCATATGGCCGATATAGGCGAATCCGCGATGCACCATCAGCTGCACGCCGTCCGGACGACCGCCCTGATCGCTATGGCCAATCAGCCGCATATTGCGGCTGTATTCGGGGGAAGGTAATGCTGACATAGGGGATCCCTCTCGCCCGGTGGCATGGTTTTCCCCCTCTCCCTGCGGAGAGGGCCGGGGCGAGGGCACCAGGCCGCCGCCCACCGCCACCCGGCTTGATTTTATTTGTTCTTCGCTTCCAGCGTCGCGAACCACGGCGCGATAAAGTCTTCGGTCTGGCCCCAGCCAGGGATAATTTTCCCCAGCGACGCCACGTTTACCGCTCCCGGCTGGGCCGCCAGCAGCGCCTGGGGAATCGCTGCCGCCTTGAAGTCGTAGGTGGCTGGCGTCGGCTCGCCGGCGATCTTGTTGGCGATCAGCCGCACGTTGGTCGCGCCGATAAGCTTCGGATCCACCGCCACGCTCACCTTCCACGGGCTGCCGGCTTCGCGCATCAGCTGCAAATCCTGGTTGGAAATATCAATGCTGTAGAGTTTGATCTCGGTGCGGCCGTTCTCTTTCAGCGCTTTATAGGCTCCCTGGCTAAAGGCATCCCAGGTGCCCCAGATCGCGTCAATTTTTCCTTTCGGATACTTGGCGAGGATCGCCCCCACCTTGTTGGCAGTGTCGCCCTGCACATCGGATGACACGGCGCCGATCGACTCCAGCTCTTTAATCCCCGGATTTTGCTTCAGCAGCGTCTGGTAAGCCGCCTGACGGCGCTCCATCGGCGGGAAGCCCGCCACCCACAGCTTGACGATGTTGGCCTTGCCGTTGAAATCTTTCACCAGCTGGCCAAAAGAGAGCTCGGTCAGTGAGGCATCATCCTGCTGACTGACCGTCACCCCGGGGATCTCACCGCTTACCGCGGTATCGAACACCGCCACTTTGATCCCGGCGTCCACCGCCTTCTTCACCAGGGCGGTGGAATACGGGTCACGCCCCTGAGAGAGAATAATGCCATCGTATTTCTGGCTGATGGCCTGGTTGACGAAGTCCTGGAATTTGGCGTCATCGCCGTTGCTCAGGAAGGTGCTGATTTTGAAACCGAGCTTTTTGCCTTCCTGCAGCGCCCCGGCGACAAACTGGGTGGTGTTATCGTCAGACCCGAGGTTGCGGATCACGGCAATGCGGATCGGGCCGTTGTGTTCGGCAATCGCCGCCGGCACCGGCGTCGGGGCGGTGGCCAGCGCCGCCGTCGACTGCAACAGACCCAGCGTCATCAGAGAGAGTGCGATCTTTTTCATGCGGTTTACCCTGTAAAATGTTAAGTACGGCGCTGAAAATAGGTCAGTGCCAGCGCGCCAGCCAGCACCAACCCTTTAATAATGTCCATCGCGTAATACGGCACCGAGAGCATCACCAGCCCGTTGGAGAGCACGCCGAGGATCACCGCCCCCACCAGCGTCCCCAGGGCGTTCGGTTTACCGGAGCCCGCCAGCGAAAAGCCGATCCAGGCCGCCGCCACCGCGTCCATCAGATAGCCGCCGCCGGCGTTGACCTGCGAGGATCCGATACGCGAGGCCAGCAGAATGCCGCCGAGCCCGGCCAGCAGCGAGGCAATCACGTATGCTGCGACTTTGTAACGCGTGATCCGCAGGCCGGAGAGCCGCGCCGCCTCCGGGTTGCCGCCGATGGCGTACATCCGCCGTCCGTGGGTAGTGAACGACAGCGCCAGCTGGGCGACCAGCGTCACCACCAGCATGATAATGACGATGGTCGGCACCTGCCCCAGCGCGCCAAAGGCCGCCGGGATAGTACCCTCCGCCATCTCGCCGCTCGGCAGAACCATGTTTTCGGTAATCGACCCACCGTAGCTGTATGTCATTGCCACGCCCTGAATCACAAACAGGCTGGCCAGGGTGGCGAGCATGTCAGGAATGCGCAGCACCACGATCAGAAAGGCGTTAAACAGCCCCACCAGGGTGCAGAGCGCGAGGGTTATCAGAATCGCTTCGGTGGTCCCCAGGCCATGCCAGACAAACAGGGAAATCACCAGCGCGTTAGCCAGCGATGCCGTCGATCCGACGGACAGATCGAAGCCGCCGATGGTGAGGGAAATCGACACCCCAATGGCAATCACCGTCACTATGGCAATCGAGCGCAGAATGTTGATGATGTTGAACGGGTCAAGGAAGTTGTCCGAGGCGAGGCCAAAGACCGCCACCAGCAGCACCACGGTCAGCAACATGCCCCACTTATAGAGAAAATCAAAAAATCGCTGACGGCCCGATACCGTCGCGTTCACTGCCAGGGCCTTGCTCACGCTGCCGCTCCTCCGGTTGAATAATAAAGCAGTGTCTCTTCCCGGGCTTCCGCGCCGGGGATCTCCGCTACGATCCGTCCGTCCCACAGTACGCAGATGCGGTCGCATAAACCGACCAGCTCGGCGAATTCACCCGAGGCATAAATCACCCCTTTGCCTTCCCGCGCCAGACCATCGATCAGCATGAACAGATCGGTTTTCGCTTTCACATCGACCCCTTTGGTCGGTTCGTCAAAAATCAAAACGTTGGCATCACCGCGCAGCCATTTGCCAATGGCCACCTTCTGCTGGTTGCCGCCAGAAAGACGGCGCAGCGTCTGACCGGGACCGGTAGCGCGCACGCCGAGGCGGGCAATCACCTCCTCCGCCCAGCGCCAGGCCTGCCGATGGCCAAACAGGCTCCAGCGCGAAAAGCTGTTATCGGCGCTGACCGCCAGGTTCATCGCGATCGGCTCTTCAATGAAAATGCCCTCTTTGCGTCGCTCCTCCGGGACCAGCGCCAGGCCGCGCCCTACCGAGTCGGCCGGATCGCGCGGCCGCCACGGCTGACCGTTCAGCTCGCCTCGCTGCACCCGGCTTTTGCTGGCGCCGAACAGCGCTTTGCACAGCTCGGTTTTGCCCGCGCCGGCCAGCCCGGCGATCCCGAGGATTTCCCCCTTCCGCAGGCGCAGCGAAATATCCTGCAGCAACGCCTCATCATGCAGACCGTCAACCTGCAACAGCACCTCTTCGCCGTGCGGCGGGCGCGGCGGCGGGAAGATATCGCTCAGCTCGTGGCCCAGCATCTTTTCGACGATCTGTTCGCCGCTCAGCGGCCCCATCGGGCCGCTCTCAATCAGCCGCCCGTCGCGCAGCACCGTCAGGGTGTCGCAGATCGCCTTCAGCTCATGGATACGATGCGAAATAAACACCACCCCGATCCCCTGATGCTGCAGACGGCGTACTACCGCAAACAGACGCTCACTTTCATGCTGATCCAACGGCGCGGTGGGTTCATCGAGGATCAAAAAGCGGCAATGGTGCGACAGGGCGCGGGCCAACAGGATTTGCTGTTTTTCGGCGAGCGTGCAGCTGTCAATGGAGCGCCGGACGTCCAGCGCCACGTCCAGCTGCGCCAGCGCCTCGCGCGCCAGCTGCCGAACCCGCGACCAGCGGAAGGTCATGCCCGGCTCCGCCAGCCTGTCCAGCATAATGTTTTCGGCAATGCTCAGGCCCGGCACCAGCGCCACGTCCACCTCCTGCTGCACCAGGTGGATCCCCAGCTGTTTAGCATCCCGCGGCGAACGAATGATGACCGGCTGGTTGTTGATCGTCACTTCGCCCTCATAGTGGGCGTGGGTGCCGCACAGCACGGCCATCAGCGTCGACTTACCCGCGCCGTTGGCCCCGGTCAGGGCATGCACCGACCCGCCATGGAGGGTAAAGTCCACCTTGTTCAGCGCCTGAAAGCCGGAGAAGGCCAGGCTAATGTTATGCATCTCAAGGCGATTCGCGCTCATCACTGCTCCCGTGCGGCAATTAATCTTCTGATTTAACGAATTTTTCATAGCCGCCGCTGGCTGACAACTGCGTAAAAAGCATAAGATACAACGAAATAATATTAGCCATCTGGATGTCCAGACATAACATCAGGTTAGCCCAACACCCATAAGGACAGCTTCCATGAGCAACAGCGATATCCGCGTCGTGCCCGGCCCGGCCAACTATTTCTCCCACCCCGACAGCCTTGAGCGACTGAGCGATTTTTTTAACGCCGACCAGCTCTCGCGAGCGGTGTGGGTCTATGGCGAGCGCGCTCTGGCCGGCGCCGAACCTTTTCTGCCGGCGGCCTTCCACCTGCCGGAGGCGAAAAAGATCCGCTTTACCGGCCACTGCAGCGAACGCGACGTGGCGGGGCTGGTGCAGGCCTCCGGTGACGATCGGGCGGTAGTGATTGGCGTAGGCGGCGGCGCGCTGCTCGACAGCGCGAAAGTGCTCGCCCGCCGCCTGGGGGTACCGCTGGTGGCCATCCCGACTATCGCCGCCACCTGCGCGGCGTGGACGCCGCTGTCGGTGTGGTATAGCGACGCCGGACAGGCCCTGAATTTTGAGATCTTCGATGACGCCAACTTCCTGGTGCTGGTCGAACCGCGCATCATTCTCAACGCCCCGGCGGAGTACCTGCTGGCGGGCATTGGCGACACCTTAGCCAAATGGTATGAGGCCGTGGTGCTGGCGCCGCAGCCGAAGGCGCTGCCGCTCACCGTGCGGCTGGGGATTAACGGCGCGCTGGCGATCCGCGACGTGCTGCTGGCCAGCAGCGAAACGGCGCTGGCGGACCAGCGCCGCGGCGATCTGACCCAGGCGTTTCGCGATGTGGTGGAGGCGATTATCGCCGGCGGCGGGATGGTTGGCGGGCTGGGGGAACGTTACACCCGGGTCGCCGCCGCCCATGCGGTGCACAACGGACTGACGGTGCTGCCGCAGACGGATAAATTCCTCCACGGTACCAAAGTGGCCTACGGCATTCTGGTACAGAGCGCCCTGCTTGGTCAGGACGATGTGCTGGCGCAGTTAGTGCAGGCGTATCAGCACTTTAACCTGCCGACCACCCTGGCGGCGCTGGAAGTCGATATCAATAACCGCGCAGAGCTGGACCGGGTCATTGCCCATACCCTGCGCCCGGGCGAGTCGATTCACTATTTACCGGTGACGTTAACCCCTGAGGTTCTGCGCGCGGCGTTTGAGAAGGTGGAATACTTCAGCCGTTAATCACCCCGACCGTCTATACCTAATGATGATGCTCACCACTCTCGCAACGAGGTCATCATGCAGATCGATTTAACAGGTAAGAAGGCGCTGGTTACCGGCGCCAGCCGTGGGTTGGGTCGCGCCATCGCGCTGTCGCTGGCGCGCGCCGGCGCCGATGTGGTTATTACGTATGAAAAATCGGTCGATAAAGCCCAGGCGGTCGCCGATGAAATAAAGGCGCTGGGTCGGTACGGCGAAGCGGTACAGGCCGACAGCGCCAGCGCGCAGGCGATTCAGGAGGCGGTAACCCATGCGGCCCGGTCCCTCGGCGGGCTGGACATTCTGGTCAACAACGCCGGAATAGCCCGCGGCGGTCCACTGGAATCCATGACGCTGGCGGACATTGACGCGCTTATCAACGTCAATATCCGTGGGGTGGTCATCGCCACCCAGGAAGCGTTGGTGCATATGGCCGATGGCGGACGAATCATCAACATCGGCAGCTGTCTGGCTAACCGCGTGGCCATGCCGGGCATCGCGGTTTACGCCATGACCAAGTCCGCCCTCAACGCCCTGACCCGTGGCCTGGCGCGTGATTTAGGCCCTCGCGGGATCACCGTTAACCTTGTCCATCCAGGGCCGACCAACAGCGATATGAACCCGGAAGACGGAGAACAGGCGGAAGCCCAGCGCCAGATGATTGCGGTCGGCCACTACGGCCAGCCGGAAGACATCGCCGCGGCGGTCACCTTCCTCGCCAGCCCGGCCGCCGGGCAGATCTCCGGTACGGGGCTGGACGTGGATGGCGGATTGAACGCCTGATCGCACATTTTCTGCAAGCCTCTGTCGCCCGGCAGAGGCCTTTCCGCGCCGCCTCGACGGGTTGCGTTTTGCCTCTTACCTGCGTTTTTTCTCCGCTCTACAGTACCCCATAAGAAATTCGGAATTTATCTAATAGTCTTATTATTTCCTTATATTTTGTGTGGGCGTACAGTGGAGGTACGGATGAAAATTGTCTGGTCAAAAACGGCAGATAAGCAATTTTCTAAAATCGATACTCGGTATAAGAGCCGCATTAAATCCAGGCTCGAGAAGATGGATGATAAAGCTTCACCTATCTCGGATATCAAAAAATTGTCCTCTCCCGAAAACCACTACCGGCTGCGATTAGGTGATTACAGAGTCATCTACACCTTTGGGGATCCGCCGGGCGATACCTGCTACGTCGTGGCGGTTAAACGCCGAACCACCACCACCTACCTTCATGAGGAACATACCGAATATGACTATTCAGTACATCAAGGATGAAGAAGGAAAAGACCAGTATGTCGTCATTCCTTACAGCGATTACTTTCGTATGCGCCTGGCTCTGCTGGAGTACGACGACGAGGATGAAAGCGACTGGGAAGATATTCCTTATGAATCAGATATCTATGATGACGTCATGCTGCCGGGCGAAGTATGCGACGTGATGCATAAAGAAAACGTCAGCCTGCAGGCCGCGTGGCGCATCCTGCGCGGGATGTCCCAGCAGGAGGTAGCCGAAAAGCTTGGCATCAGCCAGTCCGCGGTGTCACAACTGGAAGCGCTGGACTCCCGTCCGCAAAAGCGCACCCGCGAGAAGCTGGCGGCGATTTACGGCTGTACTCAGGAGCAGATCAGCCTCTATCTGCCGAAAGAGGGTTAACAGCACTTCGCCCCGCCCTTGCCGCCGTAGCGCGCGTCCTGGCGTTCGCGAAAGAACTCTTCATAAGTCATCGGCGTCTGATCCGGGTGGGTTATTCGCATGTGCTCGACGTAGTTATCGTAATCCGGCACGCCGATCATCATTTTGGCGGCCTGGCCTAAATATTTTCCTGCTTTGGAGAGGGTGTCAAACATAAGTCATTTCTCTTTTGTATCCCTCACCCCGAGCCTCTCCCAAAGGGAGAGGGAGGATCGGAAATGTAGGCCGGGTAAGGCGAAGCCGCCACCCGGCACACCGGTTAATGCGCCCCTTTCGCCTGGGTCTCAATCGCGTCCAGGTTTTCAGGCATTGGCTCATACGGCGTCTCTTTCGCCGTCGGTTTATCCTCTTTCAGCGCCGCCAGCGCGGTTTTAATCGAGAACAGCGCCAGCACCACCACCACAATCATAAAGAAGATGGTCAGCCCGGCATCGAGACGGTTGTTAAACACCAGCTGCGCCAGCTGTGATTCGGTATATTGCGGCGGAATGTTGCCGCTGTCGATCATCGCCTGGAATTTATTAGCGATCGCCAGGAAACCAACTTTGGTGTCCGGGCTAAACGACTTCTGCCAGCCGGCGGTCAACGTACAGATCAGCAACCAGCTGGTCGGCAGCAGCGCCACCCACGCGTAGCGCTGGCGTTTCATCTTGAACAGGACCACCGCGCAGAGCATCAGCGCCATCCCCGCCAGCATCTGGTTGGCAATACCAAACAGCGGCCATAGGGTGTTAATCCCGCCCAGCGGATCGACCACCCCCTGATGCAGGAAGTAGCCCCAAGCCAGGACGCACAGCGCGGTCGCCAGCAGGTTGGCCGGTAGCGAGCTGGTTTTTTTCAGCCCCGGGCTAATCACGCCCAGCAGATCCTGCAGCATAAAGCGCGCCGCGCGGGTGCCGGCGTCAACCGCCGTCAGGATAAACAGCGCCTCAAACAGAATGGCGAAGTGGTACCAGAAAGAGACATCCATCAGCCCGCCCAGCGAGCCGTGCAGAATGTAAGCCATCCCCACCGCCAGCGTTGGCGCGCCGCCGGCGCGGGAGATAATCGACTGTTCGCCGACCTCGCTGGCGATTTGATGCAGCGTATCAGGCGTAATGCTAAAGCCCCAGCCGCTCACCACCTGCGCTGCCGAGGCGACGACATCGGTGGTACCCGCCGGCGCCAGCACCGCCATCGGGCTGTTCATCGCGAAGTAGACGCCCGGATCGATAATACAGGCCGCCACCAGCGCCATAATAGCGACGAAGGATTCCATCAACATGCCGCCGTAGCCGATAAAGCAGGCCTGGCTTTCGTTGGCCAACATTTTCGGCGTGGTGCCGGAGGAGATCAGCGCATGGAAGCCGGAGACCGCGCCGCAGGCGATGGTGATAAACAGGAACGGGAACAGGTTGCCGGTCCATACCGGGCCGGTACCATCGACGAACTTGGTCAGCGCCGGCATCGTCAGGGTCGGGCGCATAATCAGGATGCCAATCGCCAGCCCCACGATGGTGCCGATTTTCAGGAAGGTGGAGAGGTAGTCGCGCGGGGCCAGCAGCAGCCAGACCGGCAGTACCGCAGCCACAAATCCGTAGCCCACCAGTATCCAGGTCAGCTGTACGCCGGTGTAATCAAACCACGGCGCCCAGGTCGGGCTTTCCGCCACCCAACCGCCGGAGATGATGGCGAACACCAGCATCACCAGGCCTATCACCGACACCTCGCCGATGCGTCCCGGACGCAGATAGCGGATGTAGATGCCCATAAAGATCGCCAGCGGAATGGTAAAGGCGACGGTGTATGTCCCCCACGGACTGTGGGTCAGCGCTTTCACCACAATCATCGCCAGGACCGCGAGGATGATCACCATGATCATGAAGCAGGCCACCAGCGCCAGGACGCCAGCGGTCGGTCCCATCTCCTCTTTAACCAGTTCGCCAAGCGAACGGCCATCGCGGCGGGTCGAAACAAACAGCACCATAAAGTCCTGTACCGCCCCAGCCAGCACCACGCCGGCGAGGATCCAGATCATCCCCGGCAGGTAGCCCATCTGCGCGGCGAGCACCGGGCCCACCAGCGGCCCCGCGCCGGCAATGGCGGCAAAATGGTGACCGAACAGCACTTTTTTGTCGGTTGGAACGTAGTCGAGGCCATCGTTATGCCGCACCGCGGGCGTCATCCGCGTCGGGTCAACGCCGAGCACGGTTTTAGCGATATACAGGCCGTAGAAACGATACGCGATCAAATAAACGCAGACCGCGGCGACGACAATCCACAGCGCGTTTATCTGCTCACCCCGGTTTAAAGCGATATAGCCGAGGGCGAAGGCTCCGATGACGGAGAGCAGCGCCCAGATAAGGTATTTCCCTGAATTATTCATTGTTGTGGTCCACCGGTAGGGTAATCAGGATGTTACATTTTGTTTCTAGATCACAACGCAGAATTTAACAACACCGAAACATCGCAGATGCCGTACACCCACAGAGATTTGTCTCACATTGCTAGCGAGATCACTTAAGGCAGGAAAATGAATGAAAGGGTTACCGTGAACGGTGCCGTTTTTTTTGTCGGGTGGCGGCTAACGCCTTACCCGACCTACAGATACGTAGCCCTGCTAAGCGCAATGCGAGCAGGGACACTCCCGGATGGCGGCGCGCTGCGCCTTATCCGGGCTACCCCATTGCGCCGATACGTAGCCCGGCTAAGCGTAGCGCAAGCCGGGGAAACAGCGGCTTCTTAGCCCAGCACCGCGGTGCCCAGACGACAGGTGCAACAGCGCCGGCCCTTCTCGTCATACACCACAATCTCCCAGCTCTGGCTCTGGCGGCCAAGATGCAGCGGACGGCACTCGCCGCGCACTTTCCCGCTGGAGACGGCCCGGTGATGGCTGGCGTTAAGCTCAGTCCCGACGACGCACTGCCCTTCTTCGGTCATCAGCCAACCGGCCATCGAGCCCAGCGTCTCCGCCAGCGCCGCGGAAGCGCCGCCGTGCAGCAGGCCAAACGGCTGATGGGTGCGCGCATCCACCGGCATCTCCGCCTCCAGCAGCCCCTCTTCCAGTCGGGTGTAGATGATGCCAAGATGCGCCACCATGGTATTTTCGCTGCTGGCGTTCAGCGCCGCCAGCGTAAGCTCTCGCTTCCAGGCCATTTACGCCCCCAGCGTCGAGCCGCCATCAACCACGATATCCTGCAGGGTGATATGGCTGGCGTGAGAAGAGGCGAGGAACAGAATGGTATTGGCGATCTCCTGCGGGCGGGCGATTTTACCCAGCGGGATGCCGAGCTTAAACTGCTCGCCGAAGCCGCGGATCCGCTGCTGCTCTGCATCGTCGCTGACCCACAGGGTGCGCTGCATATCAGTATCGGTGGAGCCCGGCGACACCAGATTACAGCGCACCCCGCTGCCAGCTCAAGGCCGACGGTCAGCGCCAGGCTTTTCAGCGCCGCCTTCGAGGCGCCATAGGCGCTCATACCGATGCGCGGCGTGTGCGCAGCATCGGAGGCGACGGTGACGATCGCCCCGCCCCGCTGGCGACGGAACTGGGCCATCGTCTGCTGAAACAGGTTGAACGCCCCGCCGACGTTGACCGCGAAGGTCTGCTGCCAGTCTTCCGCGCTCAGCTGGTCGGTAGCGCCCATGCGCAGGATCCCGGCGGCGTTCACCAGCACGTCCAGTCGTTCGATGTTGTTGAGCAGCCGCGCGCACAGGTCGCGTACCTGGTCGGCATCGGCGACGTCCAGCGTTTCGGTGGCAAACGGGTAGCTTTCGCCGTCAAAGGCGAGGTCGAACCCGGTGACGTTAGCCCCGGCCTCGACGAAAGCCAGCGCGGTGGCATAGCCAATCCCTTTACCTGCGCCGGTCACCCACACGGTCTGACCGCGAAAATCCAGCGCCGCCATTAGTGCACCTCGCGGGAGAGCAGCGCCCACCAGGCGTCGATGGTCGGGTTTTTCGCCAGCATCACGAAGTCGATATCACCGTGCACTTTGCGCCAGCGGGCGGCCAGGGCCATCATCCGCACCGAATCCAGACCGTAATCGATCAGGTTTTCATCATCCAGCGGTTCGTCGGATTCGTCGAGCAACGGCAGGATCAGCGCGCGCAGCCCCGCTTTGGAGGCTGGGAGCGGCAGCAGCTCTTCGGTCATCACCACCCGTCCGGAGCGGCCGGCGACATATTTCAGCGCCATCAGGTGCTCTTCACGGCTGAAATCTGCCAGCGCGTCGGCGACAAAGAACGGTTTGATATCGCGCATAAAAGCGTCGGTGGCGGTGGTCATGCAGCCGATATGGGCGTAAACGCCGGTGATGATCAGCTGGTCGCGACCGGTCTCTTTCAGCATCTCCTCCAGCGGCGAGCGATGAAACGCGCTGTAGCGCCATTTCACCAGCACGGTATCGTCTTCATCCGGCGCCAGCGCGGCAATCACCTGCTGCTGCTCCGGCGAGCGGGTCAGACCCGGCCCCCACATATCATTCAGCAGGGCGCGGTCTTCATCGCTCTGCTCTTTCGGCTGGGCAGTGTAGTACACCGGAATGCCGTTCTGTTTGCAGAAGTCGCGCAGGGCGGCGATATTAGCCACCACTTTCTCCATCATCGCGCTGTTTTCGCCCCAGAAGTTGAGGAAATACTCCTGCATATCGTGGATCAGCAGCGCGGCGCGCGACGGCTCAAAGGCCCAGTTGACCTTGTTCGCCGGGATATCGCTGGCTTCCGGCAGCGCATATGCCTGTAATTTAGGGATTGCCATTCTCTGTTCTCCTTCAGCCCAGCTTGCCTTCGGCCAGCCACTGACGTAATTGTTTTTTATCGACTTTGCCCACCGGCGTCAGCGGCAGCGCGGCAACGCACTCCACGCGGTCCGGCAGTTTAAATTCCGCCACCCCCTGCTCGCGCAGGAAGCGGCGCACGGCGACGGCGCGCAGCGGCGAGGTCACCACCAGATAAGCGCAGCTTTTCTCGCCCAGCAGATTGTCTTCGATGCTGACCAGCGCGGCGTGGATCACCGCCTCATGGCGCAGCAGCAGGTTTTCGATCTCTTCAGCGGCGATCTTCTCGCCGCCGCGGTTGATCTGATCTTTTTCCCGGCCCTGGACGGTGATATACCCATCTTCGTCGATCGAAATCAGATCGCCGGAGCAATAAAACCCCTCGGCGTCAAAGGCTTCCGCGTTATGCTGCGGGCTGTTGTAGTAGCCGCGGAAAGTGTACGGCCCGCGGGTCATCAGGCGGCCCACTTCGCCGCGCGGCAGCGGGTTGCCGTCGGCATCCGCTACCCACACTTCATCGTCCGGGCACATCGGACAGCCCTGGGTATTGATGATCCGCTCCGGGCTATCGTTAAGGCGGGGGTAATTCACCAGCCCCTCCGCCATGCCGAACACCTGCTGCAGCTGGCAGCCGATTTCCGCCGGAATGCGCGCGGCGAGGGTCGCTGACAGGCGCGCGCCGCCGACCTGCAGCAGCTGCAGCGATTGCAACTGGGCGTTGCTGCCCCATTCGTGAATCGCCTGCAGCCACAGGCTGACTGCCGGCGGCACCAGCGAGGCAACGTTGATCTGATGTTTTTCGATCAGCGGGAAACAGAGCGTGGCGCTCGGGTCGGCGGCGAGGATCACCCGCCCGCCGGCGAGAAAGACGCCGAGCGAACCCGGGGAACTCATCGCATAGTTATGCGCCGCCGGCAGCGCGTTGAGGTAGCGCGTTTCAGCGTTAATCCCGCAGATCTCGTTGCTGCGGCGGATACTGTAGTCGTAATCGTTATGGGTGCGTGGGATAAGCTTCGGCGTCCCGGTGCTGCCGCCGGAGAGCTGGAAAAAGGCCACTTCGTCGGCAGGGGTTGGATTGGCGATAAAGTTATCCGCCGGGCGGTTAATCTCCGTCGCCAGATCGCGCTCGCCGCCGTCGTTACGCAACAGTGCGACGCGCAGGGAAGGATGTTCCGCGATAAACGCGTGGAGAAAGCTATCGTCAGCAAACAGCGCGTGCTCGCGATCGGCAATCAGCAGCGCCGGTTTAATCTGCGCGGCGTAGGCGTTAAGTTCGCTGCGCTGGTGGCTGAACAAAGCGTTCACTGGCGCGACGCCGATGCGCAGCAGCGCAAAGAAGGTCATGTAAAACTCGGCGACATTGCCCAACTGCACCAGCGCGGTCTCCCCGCGCTTCAGTCCCTGGCGCTGCAGCGAGCAGGCGAGGTTGTCCACCAGCTGGTTAAACTGGCGGTAGCTAATCTGCCGCTCGCCATCGATAATCGCCACGGCGTCATTGTCCGCGTGACGGGTGATCAGATTGGTTAACGGCAGATCCTGCCAGTAGCCTTTTTGACGATAGCGGGCCGCAAACTCTTCCGGCCAACGGGTAAATGCAATCATCCTTGCCTCTTAGTTCAAGCCAAATACGTTAAGCATGGTGGTCAGTTTGACGCCGGTTTCGCGCCATTCGCCCAGCGGCGAGGAGGCCGGAACAATGCCCGCACCGGCAAACAGGCGCAGCGTACGCTGCTGCAGACGCGCGCAGCGGATAGTCACCACCCACTCGCCGTTGCCTTCGTCATCGCACCAGCCGACGATGCCGCCGAACAGCTGGCGATCGAAGGGTTCCAGTTCAGCAATCAGGCGCTTCGCCGCCTGATGCGGGAAACCGCTCAGCGCCGGCGTCGGGTGCAGCAGACAGGCCAGCGACATGGCGTTTTCTTCCGCCAGCGCGGTGCCTGCGATCGGCGTCGCCAGATGCCAGAGCGTCGGGGTGGTAATCAGCTGCGGCGACTCCGGTAGCGACAGCTGACTGCTGCGCGGGCCCAGCACGCTCTTCATCGCCTGGGTCACCAGCTCGTGCTCGTGGCGATCTTTGCCGGAGGCCAACAGCCTGTTGCCTGCTTCCCGATCCAGCACATCGTCCGGCTGGCGACGCGCGGAGCCGGCCAGCGGCAGAGAGCTGAAGTGCTGTCCTTCTTTACGCAGCAGCAGCTCCGGGCTGGCGCCCAGCAGCACGCCGCCGTCGGAGAGCGGCACGTGGAAGTTAAAGCTGGCGGGGTTCTGGGCGATCAGTCGCTCCATCAGCGCGCCGCTGTCGACGCGGTCGCGGGTGGTAATATCGATAAGCCTTGATAGCACCACTTTGTCGACTTCCGGGGTGGCGGTCAGCGCGGCGGCGCGTTCCACCATGGCTAAAAACGCGTCCTGCTCCGGGATCTCCCGACGCTCCACCACCTCCATCGCCTCCAGCGGCGCGGCATAGCGGGCGGAACGCTGCTTTTCCGGGCGAGAGAACGCTTCCCAGCGCTCGGGGATATAGAGCTCGGAAGGCTGACAGGTGTCGAACGGGATAGCCCCGACCATCACCGGCTTTCGGGTCCCCCCCCCC
>OGJI01001789.1_pt1 | contig 21881 bp, 16 predicted proteins | sample 1572031 | NCBI WGS metagenome assembly OGJI01 (sample SAMEA2582119, study PRJEB24529) | metagenome | biome: Human gut stool | place: China | collected 2011
TATGATTCTTACATCAAACGATTACCTTACAATCGACAACAACGGCACACAGGAAGAATTAAAGAACCTTACTGCTGAAGAAGCTCAGAAGTTAATCGATGAAGGACACTTTGATCCTGTAACATCATTACCTAAGATTGATGCTTCACTTTCATTCGTATTAGCCGGCAAGGGACGTAAGGCTATAATTACAAACCTTTCAAAAGCTAAAGAAGGAATCCGTGGAAAAGTCGGAACAATAATTGAATAATTCAGATTTGGATATATTGATATTTGGTATTTGGATATATTGATATATTAGTATATTGATATTTGGATATATTAAAACCATTATTAAAACAAGATATAATGACAATGGCACAGGGCTGTGAATCAGCCCTGTGTTTTTTGTTGTCAGAATATTGTGTCGGTATTGTATCACCAGTGATTGGGACAAACCTTTTCTTTCATTTACGGATTATATAGCGCGTTTCAGTTGCTAGATTCCGTAATCGGTGACGAACAGACAAGCTTTTTTTATGATTTACGGATTATATAGTGTTTCGGTTGCTAGATTCCGTAATCGGTGGCTATTGGAGAAGAAAATTGACATATTTTACGTTTTCCAGGGGTGATTTTGTCTCACAATCCGTAATTGTATTTTCAATTACTTGTCATATGATAATTTCTTTTGCTGACACGTAATTTTTCACGTGATAGCAAGCTTTTTGCTTCTGATTACGTGTGTCACAATATTTCTTTCATATGACACGTAATTTTAGACGAATTTTCTAGATTTCTTCATTGAATTACGTGTGACACAGCATTTACTTCAAATGACACGTAATCGCAGGCAAAATATCAAAGATTTCTTCAATAAATTACGTGTGACACAATGTTTCTTTCATATGACACGTAATTCCTACAACAATCATAAGTATACTGGACCCCGTGGCGTGGACACCGCCCCGGACGACTTTGTACGGAAAATGAGAAGATAAATCTTCAAAGAATCACCTTACTTCCAAAGAAAAAGCTGTCAGGAAATCAATTAACCATTCAATACAGTTGTTTGATTTCCCGGCAGCTTTCTTTTTTATTTCACTAATCAAGCCATATAAATTCCTACTAAGTAATTGGTTTTATTCCATATTTTCTTTACCATCAATACTCTTAGCCAAATCCTTAGCTTGCGCAGTAATCTGCTCATTAGTATTCTCTTTCACTTCATTATTCTTTATTTGCTTTTGAAGCATCATTATTCTGTGATTCTTTATTTGCTTTTGAAACATCGTTATCCTTTGCTTTTTCGATTCCAGCATTCTTAGAAGTTTTCTCTACCTTATGTTCTCCATAAGCTTCCTCAAAGAAGTATTCCTGTGAATTGATTGCTTCGCCTGTGATTTCGTCTTTGCAATATTTTCCATTAGGCTTCATTCTTCTTCCTTTTACGTTATCTGAAAGCATTATGTTAAACATACCTCTTATACGTTTCTTTATTGCTTCATCGTATATTGGTGCAGCAACTTCTACTCTTCTGACTGTGTTTCTTGTCATTAAGTCTGCTGAAGATATATATATTTTGTCCAAAGGCTCCTTACCGAAAATATAGATTCTTGAATGTTCAAGATATCTTCCAACTATACTTTTTATTGTTATGTTTTCAGTATATCCCGGAACGCCGGCTATAAGACAACTAATTCCTCTTATAACCATATCAACCTTTACACCTTTGTTAGAAGCTTCAATAAGTTTTTTAATTATAACTTTATCAGTAAGTGAGTTGCACTTAAATCCTATGTATCCTTCCTTACCTTCTGCTATTTTTTCGATTTCATTGTCAATAAGCTCCACTATTTTGCTCTGCATACATTTAGGTGATACAAGAAGATGCTCTGTTTCTTCAACTACCTGTTCCAAACATATTTTGTTGAAGACTTCTGCTACTTCTTTAGCAATATCTTCGTTAGCTGTCATCAATGACAAGTCAGTGTAAAGCTTTGACGTCTTCTCGTTATAATTGCCTGTTCCAACCTGTGTAATATGCTTAACCTGATTGTCTTTCTTATATGAAATAAGACAAATTTTTGAATGAACTTTTGTATGGTCGATTCCGTAAATAATTCTGCATCCTGCATCTTCCATTCTCCTTGACCACTCAATATTGTTCTGTTCATCAAATCTTGCTCTAAGTTCAACCATTACCACAACTTCTTTTCCGTTTTCGGCCGCGTCAATTAAAGCCTCAACTACCTGTGAGTTTTTGGCAACTCTATAAAGAGTCATCTTTATTGAAGCAACATTTGGATCTGCGGCAGCTTCCTTTAAAAGATTAATAAAACTTGTCATGCTTTCAAAAGGATAACTTAACAGAATGTCTTTCTTTTCAATCTGATCAATCATAGGTTGTGTTTTGTCAATTGCTGTAGAAACCTGTGGAATCCTTCTCTTAAAGAATAATTCTTTTCTGTTTCTAAGCATATCCTGAATCTTAAATACGAAATCAAAATCAAGTGGTGTTTCCTGATGGAAAGTCTGCTCTTTTTTAAGATTTAATTCTTTACAAAGACTTCTAATAACCTTTTCATCTAACACTCTTGAATATTCCATTCTTATTGGGCAAAGCTTTGTACGCATTCTAATCATTTCTTCCATTGATTCTCTGTAACTAATGTCTTCGTCTGCAAAAATCTCATCAATATCAATGTCTGCGTTTCTTGTAATTCTTATTAAAGACTTGCTTTTTACTGTATAATTTTCAAAAATCATAGGCATATAATGAAGTATAAGTTCTTCAATAAGCATATATCTGCCACTACCCGGCACTATTTGAACAAGCCTGTTAAAAACACTACTTCTGCAAGGAACAATGCAAATCTTATCATTGTTTTTGGACTCAAGAAGTGCAACAGCATATATTTCCTGATTATTTAGGAATGGAAATGGATGCTTCTTTCCAATTACCTGTGGAGATAATAACGGCATAACATTATTCTTAAAATAATTCTCCATTCCATCTTTTTCTTCTTTTGAAAGTTTATCAAAATTTACAATCTGCACGCCATAATTCTTAACTTTTTTCATTAAGTCATTATATATATACTCTTTCTTCTTTAACAATTCCTTCGTTCTTTTAAAAATAAGTTCTAACTGCTCACTTGATGTCATATAAGTTTTGTTTTCTCTTTTTTTGTCAGAAATAATCATCTGATCATAAATTGAGCCTACTCTAACTCTATAAAATTCGTCAAGATTAGTTGAAAAAATACTTACAAAAGTTAATCTTTCACACAACGGAACATCTTCATCACTGGCTTCATCTAAAACTCTTTCATTAAATTTAAGCCATGACAATTCCCTGTTATCATAGCAAGGCAAAACTTTGTGCTTTCCTCTAACAACTTCTTTCACATTTTCAGCTTTTGTTCCTTCTGCCTTTAGTTTTTTCTTTTCCTGTAACCCACTTTTCATTTCCGGCTGAGGAACTTTATTCTTCTCTATGATTGGATTATTTTCAGTTACGTCTATTTCGTTTTTCTTATTTATTTCCATATTAAACCACCCGAGTTTACTTATTAATCTCCTAAGCATATGCCTAACATTCTAACCTGTCTTATAATTTCATCATTTGGATCTACACGTTTTGGTTTTTCAACCGCTGTACTTAATGGCACACTTGTAATATTGTTGCTTTGTACGGCCACCATTCTTCCATATTGCTTATTAAGGATCAGTTCTGCACCTTTAACACCGATTCTTGAAGTAAGAACTCTATCAAAAGCACAAGGATTACCACCTCTTTGAATATGGCCCGGTACAACAACTCTAACTTCGCCGTCAATTTTTTCACTAAGTTCAGCCTCCAAACGGTAGCCTGCTGAAATATATCCGTCTTTTGCTCTTTTCTGCTTAAGTTCTTTCTTTGAAAGCTTTGTCTCTTCCTGTGAAATAATTCCTTCTGCCACTGCAAGAATAATATGCTTTCTGCCATTTTTAAGCTTATCTTTTATATATTGGCTTATTTTCTCAATATTATATGGAATTTCGGGTATTAAGATTACATCTGCCTTTCCTGCTATTCCTGAATATAACGTAAGCCAGCCTGCCTTATTTCCCATAATTTCAGCAATCATAATTCTTCCGTGTGACTTTGCCGTTGTATGCAACTCATCAAGAGTTCTTGTTGCAATATCAATGGCTGACTGAAATCCGAAAGTCATATCCGTTCCATTAATGTCATTATCTATAGTTTTTGGAAGAGTTACAATGTTTAAGCCCTTCTCTGACAAAAGATTTGCTGTTTTGTGGGAACCATTTCCTCCTAAAACCACAAGACAATCAAGTTCCATCTTTTTATAATTAGAAATCATTGCCTCTACTTTGTTTCTGCCTTTTTCATCAGGCTCATTAATCTTCTTAAATGGTTGTCTTGAATTTCCAAGGATGGAGCCTCCCAAATTTAAAATATTCTCAAACTCTTCCGGCTTCATTTTCTTATAATCACCATTAATAAGACCTGTGTAACCGTCCAAAATCCCATAAATTTCAACCTTATCCTTATTGGTTTCGGTTAATCCTTTAACCAATCCATACATTGCTCCATTTAATCCCTGACAATCTCCACCACTTGTAAGTATTCCGACTTTAATCACAATCGCACCTCCTGATTTTTTGTTTTATTATAATAAAAGAAAACCCGGCAGAACATTCCAATCATATGTCTCTTCAATATTACTATATCAATGTAAATGTTCTGTCCGGGTTTGGTTAAATCCGCGTTAAATATTCTATTATTTTGTCTCTTTGTTATATGTTTCATAGTACACTTTTAAATGATATTATACAATATCTTTTTATGTGACATTTTTATTTTTCAATCACATTGTACAAATCATAGTATATTCCATGTTTGTCCATTAATTCCTTATGTGTACCCTGTTCTTCTATTCCCTTGTCTGTTAAAACTAGAATCTTTTCTGCATTTCTTATAGTAGACAATCTATGGGCAATTACCATTGTTGTTCTGTTCTTTGCCAGTTTTTCCATTGATTCCTGTACTATCTTTTCACTTTCGTTATCAAGTGCAGATGTTGCTTCATCAAAAATCAATATTGGAGGATTCTTAAGGAATACTCTTGCTATTGAAATTCGCTGTTTCTGTCCGCCTGACAGCTTAATACCTCTCTGTCCTATATCTGTTTCAAAGCCATTTGGAAGTGACATTATAAAATCATACGCATTAGCTTCTTTTGCTGCTGCAATTACTTCCTCCCTTGTAGCATCAGGGCGACCGTATCTGATATTGTCATATACTGTTCCAACGAAAAGGTAAACATCCTGCTGTACTATACCTATATTATCTCTTAAATCTTTTAATTTTATGTCTTTAATGTCTTTTCCATCAATAGTTATTTTTCCACTTGTGGCTTCATAAAATCTTGGAATAAGATTGCAAAGTGTAGTCTTTCCTGCTCCTGATGAACCTACAAGTGCCACATAAGAGCCTGCCTTAACTTCCAGATTAATATGTTTCAAAACTCTATGAGAGCTGTCATTATACTTAAATGAAACATCTTCAAGTTTAATGTCACCTTTAACATTACTTATTGAAACTGCGTTTTCACTATCCTTAATTTCAGGTTCAATTGAAAGAATCTGTAGAAATCTTTCATATCCTGAATATCCATTCTGAAACTGTTCCGTAAAATCAATTAACGTTTTAATAGGATCTGTAAAAATATTTATATATAATAAAAATGTAACAAGGTCTGTTACAGATATCATGTCCTTAGTTATCATTAATCCCCCTGAAACTATAACAAGAAGATTAATCATTGTTGTAAAAGCTGTAAGTCCTGAGTTGTATCCACCCATATACTTATAGTTGTTCTTTTTTGCTTCAAGGAAAGCATCGTTTCCCACTTTAAATTTTTTATTTTCCAAGTCTTCATTGGCAAAAGATTTTACCACTCTTATTCCTGAAAGATTGTCTTCTATTTGTGCGTTTATTTCCGCTATTTTGATTCTGTTAACTCTAAACGCCTGTTTCATTTTCTTATTAAAGAAATATGCGTAAACAAGCATAAATGGAACTAATAAAAATGCTATAAGAGCAAGTCTTACATTTATGCTTAAAAGAATTGCCAAAGCTCCTATAATCTTTATTACTGATATGGTTACGTTTTCCGGACCATGATGTAATAATTCAGTAATATCAAAAAGGTCCGATGTTATTCTTGACATTAACTGTCCTACTTTTTCATCGTCATAAAATGAAAAAGATAATTTTTGAAAATGTCCAAATATTTCTGCTCTCATGTCATATTCGATTTTTGCACCCATTACGTGACCATAATTGGCAATGTAATAATTACAATAACACTGGAACAAAATCAAAATTCCCACAACAATAGCTATGATAATCATTGTTTTTACAACCTGTTCTGCTGGCATATATATTACTTTTGCCGTAACATATCTTACCACCAGCGGTATTAGCAATGCTATAAATGATGCCATTATTGCAAAAAACATATCTGCCAGAAAAACTTTCTTATAAGGTTTGTAATATGACACAAGTTTCTTTAAATTCTCTAACATTTTCTCTTCCTGCCTTAAATATATTTTGCTCAATTTCTTTTAAAATACCAATAATCTTATTGAATATTTTTTATCATAAAGGGACCGCCACCACGACGATCCCTTTGTTACTACCTGCAATCATTACAGGCAAATACTTTTAGTATAAATAATAGCAGTTAACTGCTTTTGATTTATAAGTTTTCTTGCCTTCTTTTCTGTTTGCCACTACATAAACATAGTATGTTTTCTTCTTATTAAGCTTCTTCTTTTTGAATTTTTTAGCTGTATAAGCACGCTTCTTTGTTGTAGTAAGTTTCTTGTAACCACCAGTCTTTGATGTAGACATGTAAACTGTATAATTCTTTGCTCCACTAACTTTCTTCCAAGTAATCTTTAACTTCTTACCTGACTTCTTAAGTCCAACCTTTGGCTGTAATGCAAAAACTGTATAATCAGACCAGGCTCCATAGTAGTTCTTGTTATCAATTGTTACATAAGCTCTTACTCTTAACTTGTAGAACTGATTCTTAATGTTCTTTAAAGTATTATATGATATACTTGACAAATTGCCTGAAGATACTTTCTTTTTCTTGTATGTATAAAGTTCATATACATAACCGTCGTGGTATTCAGGCTGTGTAAATCCAAAAGTAACCTCTTTTAAAGAATTATAACAGTTTGTAATTGCTAATCCCTGAACCTTTTCAGGAACAAGATTAATCTTATATGGACTCAAGTATTCCGTATTATAGAATCCTGTTGTCTTTGCAGAAAATCCATTAACTGTTCTAACAGGTCTTACACCAACGTAAGTATCGTTCTTAAGTTTGTTGTTAAAACCGTCTACTGTATATGTAGTTGATGTTGTTGAACCTACTACATATTCATTATTATTTACAAATCTGACAATCTCATAAGATGTAGCACCTTCACTAGCTGTCCAACTAATTGTTATGCTTGATGTTGTAGCTGTTGTCTGTCTTAAATCCTTAACATCAGCAGGTACTGATGCTACCTGAATTGAATCAGAAATAGCATAAACTGTGTTCTCACTAGTAGTACTTACAGCCTTTACTCTTACATAAACAGGCTTTAATGCCTTAACATAAAGTAAATCTGATGCTGAATAACTTGAATCTGTTCTTTTGAAAGTCTGATTATCATAAGATGTTTCAATTATATATTTCACATTAGTTCCTAAATAGTTATCCCAAGCAATACTTACAGTATTAGTTGAAGCCTTCTCCTGCTTTAATCCTGTAACCTTTCCTGTTGCACCAAAAGCTGTCATTGCAAATAACAATGAAAACAATGCTGCCAATGTAATTACTGAAATCTTCTTACTAATTTTCATATTTCCTTCTCCCTTCGTTTTTAACCTCATTAATAATAGAAACTATATAATAAAATATTATCACAGTGTCAAAAGGTCTTTCCCATCTGTGCTTGCACAATGGTAGAAAAATAACCTTTGGACACGTTCTAATATTTATTACCCTACATTAATCCTTCTAATGTCTTTCTAATAGCCATAATGAACTCTTCTGTATTTAATTTTTTCTTGTTTTCAAGTGTTGAAATTAAATATAAATCTCCTGTCATTTCGCCATTTTCAATTGTGTCGATACATGCCTTTTCAAGCTTGTCTGCAAATTCCATAAGTTCAGGAAGTTTGTCAAGTTCTCCACGTTTTCTTAAAGCTCCTGACCATGCAAAAATTGTTGCGATAGGGTTAGTTGATGTTTCTTCACCCTTTAAGTACTTGTAATAATGTCTCTGTACTGTACCGTGAGCTGCTTCATATTCGTAGTAACCCTGTGGTGAAGCAAGTACTGATGTCATCATTGATAATGAACCGAATGCTGTTGCAACCATATCTGACATTACATCACCGTCATAGTTCTTACAAGCCCAAATATATCCACCTTCTGATCTCATTACACGTGCTACTGCATCGTCAATAAGTGTGTAGAAATATTCAATTCCTGCTTCATCAAATTTTTCTTTATATTCAGCTTCAAAAATTTCAGCGAAAATATCTTTAAATGTGTGGTCATATTTCTTTGAAATTGTATCTTTTGTTGCAAACCAAAGATCCTGCTTTGTATCTAATGCAAAATTGAAACAACTTCTTGCAAAACTTTCTATAGATTCATTTAAGTTGTGCATACCCTGGATAATTCCTGCACCCTTAAAATCGTGAATTAATTCTCTTGTTTCTTCTCCTGCTTCATTAGTGTAAACAAGTTCTGTCTTGCCTGCTGCAGGAATCTTCATTTCAACACCCTTGTAAACATCACCATATGCGTGTCTTGCAATTGTAATAGGCTTCTTCCAGTTCTTTACGTATGGTTCAATACCTTTTACAATGATAGGTGCTCTAAATACTGTTCCGTCAAGAATAGCTCTAATAGTACCATTAGGACTCTTCCACATTTCCTTAAGATGGTATTCCGGCATTCTTGCTGCGTTAGGTGTGATTGTTGCACATTTGACAGCTACACCGTCTTTCTTAGTTGCTTCTGCAGAATCAAAAGTAACTTGGTCATTAGTCTCATTTCTATACTCAAGTCCTAAATCATAATATTCTGTCTTTAAATCAACAAAAGGTAATAACAATTCTTCTTTGATCATTTTCCAAAGGATTCTTGTCATTTCATCGCCATCCATTTCTACCAATGGAGTTGTCATTTTAATCTTTTCCATTATATTTCCTCCTAAATTAAGCTATCAAACTACTCCACTAAATTATAACTAATTACAGTGCTAAAGTAAACAAATTCCCCTGCTTTTTTTTATTTCTTACAAAAATTAACCATTTTTTCAGGGTTGATTTTTCCCCAGCCCTGCCTGTTTCCTTCCATTTTTAAATCAATTGCCGTATTCCTTATCAACTTCTTGCACTGTATGTTAGACATTTCCTTATTAATGCCTAAAATCATACAAATAACGCCTGAAACTATAGGTGTTGCCATTGATGTTCCGCTTTTTGGTACATAGCTGTATCCTGACTTTATGCCATTACTGCAACTGTATATGCCATTGGCCGGAGCCAAAATATCAGGTTTTTGAACGCACTCTTTTGTTGGACCTCTACCTGAATAATTCTTTGTAATCCTACCGTTTACTATCATCTTAATATTATCATCTAATGCCCCAACTGTAATTATCTTCTTACTGCTTCCGGGAATTGACACAGTTCCATATTCCGGTCCATTATTTCCTGCTGCAGCTATAATAACATATCCCATGTTCCATAAAAGTTCCACAGCCTCAATTAATTTCTTATTATTTCCCTCTTTATTAAATGTGCCAAAAGATATGTTAACCACTTTTATGTTATATTTCTTTCCATTATCAATAATCCACCAAATTCCACTTATTACGTTATCTTCCTTGCCAATGCCTCTTTTATCAAGAACCTTCAGTGATACTATGTCCGACTTAGGTGCAATTCCTTTAAAAAAGCCGTTAGACATTTTTCCATCTCCTGCCAGTATTCCCGTTACATGAGTTCCGTGTCCCTCATCGTCATAAATAGCTGTTTTTCCGTTTACAAAATCCTTATATTTTATTATTCTTTCCCCAAAATCAGGATGATTGTATATTCCCGTATCAAGGACTGCAACTGTCACATTTTCTCCCATTATATTATTTTTGTGCAAACTATCTATGTTTAGAATTTGTCTTACCTTCTTCATTATATTTACCATTATTTTATCTGATATTTCTACTATAATATATGGCTTATTTTTGCTTTTGTCCTTGTAGCTTTTTAACATTTTTTATTTTTTTGTAACCGGAACAGGTCAGGTTACATATACTTTAGTGTAAACAAAAATTAGGAGATTCAAAATGAGTGATTTAGCAGCAACAAACTGTGGATGTGGTTGCGGAGACGGTGGAAACAACAACTGTTTACTCCTTATCCTTATACTTTTGTGTTGTGGAGGTTGTGGCAACGGCTCAGGCTGTGGTTGTGGCGGCAATGACTGCTCAAGCATTATCTGGATTATCTTGCTTCTTAGCTGCTGTGGCGGTTGCGGTTCATTCTTTGGTAACGGAAACGGCTGTGGTTGCGGCTGCTAGTTGATGACAACGACTTTTACCAATACGACTTTCTATGTCTGACCAAAAACGCTCTTTTATACAATAATATAGAAGACACAAACCTGTTTGTTTTACTTACAAGTATTATGTGCGCATATTTTTAATTTAGTATTTTATTTGTTTTTACAGCATAAACTTAATAAAACAGACAACACAATATTATCCGGGGGGATTATGGTTATATGGAAAACAACCGTTTTATGCAAACAAAATTCGATTCCATGGTAACTAATCAGACTATGCAGTTAGTAAAAGCCATAATCCCTTATATTGATAATAATCTTGCAACTGTTCTCGGGGTTTATATCAAGTTTATAGAGCTAGAAAATACCTTTCGTGTTAACCAAAATGTTTCCATTGCAGCTATGAATGACAATCATAAAGGGCTTGAAAGTATGCTTGAAGATATTAAGGAATTTTTAAATGACGGGGACAAGGAAACTCTTGAAACATTAATGACTGTAATGGAAATGATGAATATGGATGACGGGGCAAAGCAGGATATTTTAAGCGGATACATGGATATGTTTGGTATGTGATTTAAGGAGGTTCTATGATTAATAACAAATGGATGGAAAATCCTGTACTTTCAGATATTTCTACTGAAAAAATGGAAATTCTAACTAAAATATTAAACGGTGCAGGAGATATGGATGCAAAGCAAATGCTTACATATTTTATTAAAGAAACTAATCAGGCATCCAAAAATGGCATAAACTTCACCGACAAAGAAACAGATGCCATCCTTGAAGTTCTAAAAGCTGATATGTCGCCTGAGGAAATCAAAAGAATTGATACTATAAAAAGAATGGTAAGCATGCTTGGGAAACGAAAGAAAATGAATTGATGTGTGTCCCAAAGTCACTCATCCTCTTTTGTTTCATCACAAGTGGATGAATGACTTTGTACACTGTAATCATATTTCTTCCATACTGTCTTTCGGCAAAGAACGGCTTGCTATTAAAATTTCTATAAGCACCAGCAATTCCTTACAGACACAAACTCACCTTTAAGCAGTCTAAAGAAAATATCTAAAATTCTATATTTTTTGTCCTGTAATTCCATAACCTCTTACTCCATATTATATTTTCTCTCTTTACTATAATACCAACGCTCACATAGTTTTGCATAACCAATAACATATTGATATTTGTATTCCGGTTTTTTATTTAAACATATATTTATTTTATATGTAAAAGTTGAATTATCTGCAAAAAGTTTATCAAAACTTACTACAAGTGTATTATCTTTCACTTCCACTTCTACGCTGACATTGTACATTAAATCATAAATATCTTTCTTTATGTTTTCAGGCATATTAATATTTGAATCTGACTCTATACCATCACACATTTCATTAAGATTAAATTTTACATCCGCACATTTGTCTGTATATGAAAAATACTCTGCTATTTCTGTTAGTTGTTTATAATATGTAGTCAAAACTGGTCTAATTGCTTCATCTACATAGACTTTTTTAGAAATCTCCGATGGATTCATATAATCCATCACATACACCTTTATAACCTTTTTCACTCCGTTTATTGCTCTGGCTGTAATATAGACTGTTCCTGTTTTCCTATTATCATTAGCCGTAACGACACCTTTTTGATCTACTGTTGCCAAACTTTCATCTGAGCTACTCCAAACAAGTTTACTGTTATATACTTTCTTCTTTTTTAATCCTTTATTTACTCTTGCTTTTGCATGTAATTTTATACTTTCATGCAAACCTACATTGTAATTATCTTCATAATAAAAATCAGGAATTACCACTCTTGCAGGATTGATTTTTTTACCGTTTCTTTTAGTTGCTTTCACTCTTATTTTATAGCTTTTTACACCTAAGACTTTCTTTCCCTTAACTTCCGTATAAGGAGCGATTTCGTATGTATACTTTTTTCCTGCCTTAACTTTTTTGTCAGTATAGTTTTTTATTTTATTACTTTTTATTGTAGCTATTTTTTTATTATTTCTGTAAATAACATAACCATTTGACTTTGGTACTTTAGACCATTTCAAAATTATGCCCTTTTCGTTTGACATATTTCCATAAAAAGTAATTGTTGAATTTATACTCGGATTTTTTGTTTCATCTGCTTTTACCAAATAACAATTAGTTATAAATGTAACCATTATTAAGATTGCTATTGATACGATGAATTTTAGATTATGTTTTATCTGTTTCATATTGCCCCCTAAACGTTACCTTTTTTCAAAATATTATTTATATGTAATTTAATTCTCTAATCAACATTTAATTATATTATCAATGACTATGTGATTTTTATTTTGAGTCTAGATACATGGAAATACAAAATTATACTTTTTTAATATTTCAACCATGTTCTCATAATCTTTTTTAGAAAATTTGATATTTAAATTGCCGCACCCTTAGTGTTATCTTTTTCAAGATTTTATCACACTTGGTATTTCTTGTCTATAAAGATAAAAGCTGCCATCAGGTCATCACAACCTAACAACAGCTTTTCAACTAAATACTTAATTATTTAGCAACTATATTTATAATTCTTCCCGGAACATAAATTTCCTTAACAATGTTTCCTGTTAACTTGTCGCCTAATGCTTCTTTACCCTGAGCAATAGCGTCATCCTTTGAAATGTCAGCAGGTACACTGATTACAACTTTTGTCTTACCGTTAATCTGAACAGGAACCTGGATTTCATCATCCTTCATAAGTTCTTCGTCAGCTTCAGGCCACTTGTTGTTTTCAAATACACTACCTGTGTTTCCAAGTCTTTCCCATAATTCTTCACCAATATGTGGTGCAAATGGAGCTAATAATGTAACGAAAGTCTGAATTGTTTCTTTGTCAATTCCGCCTTCTTTCTTAGATAATTCAATAAACTTGTTATTAAATTCCATAAAACCTGAAACTACTGTATTTAAACTAAAGTCTTCAAGACGTCTTGTAATTGTATGAACCATCTGGTGACGAAGTTTTATCATTTCCTTAGTTGGCTCAACATTAGCTTCAATGCTATCTACTGCTAACTTCCAGAATCTTGTGATAAATCTATATACACCATCAATTCCTCTTTCATCCCATTCTGAATCAAGTTCAGGTGGCCCTACGAACATTTCATAAAGTCTTAATGAGTCACATCCGTAATCTCTTACCAAATCATCAGGTGATACAACGTTACCCTTTGATTTACTCATCTTAATACCATTCTTACCTGTGATCATACCCTGGTTAAATAATTTCTTAAATGGTTCGTCAAAATCAACTACTCCGATATCATGTAAGAACTTAGTATAGAATCTTGAATAAAGTAAGTGAAGAACTGCATGTTCAACACCACCAATATACATATCTACAGGAAGATACTTGTCAGCTTTTTCTCTTGAAACAAGTTCTTTGTCATTCTTATTATCAATATATCTTAAGAAATACCATGATGATCCTGCCCACTGTGGCATTGTATTTGTTTCACGCTTTGCAGGTTTTCCACAGCAAGGACAAGTTGTGTTAACCCATTCATCAATTGCTGCAAGTGGTGATTCACCTGTACCTGTTGGTTCATATGATTCTACGTCAGGTAATAATAATGGCAACTGATCTTCAGGAACCGGAACTGCTCCACAGTCAGGACAATGTACGATTGGAATAGGTTCACCCCAATATCTCTGTCTTGAGAATACCCAGTCACGTAATTTATAGTTAACTGTAGCTCTACCGAATCCTTTTTCTTCAATAATGTGAGGAGCTTCTTTTTTAAGAACAGAAGATTCCATACCATTCCACTCACCTGAGTTAATCATAGTACCTACAGCTTCTGTGTAAGCTTCTGTCATATTTTCGATTTCTTTACCATCTTTTGCAATAACCTGAATAATTGGAATGTTAAACTTAGTTGCAAAAGCAAAGTCTCTGTCATCATGTGCAGGAACACACATAATTGCACCTGTACCATAATCAGCAAGTACATAATCTGAAAGCCAGATTGGAACCTTTGCACCGTTTAATGGGTTAATTGCATAACTTCCTGTAAATACACCTGTTTTTTCTTTTCCCTGAAGTCTGTCTACAGATGACTTATTAGCTGCCATCTGAATGTATGCTTCAACATCTGCTCTTGTCTCATCTGTTGCAAGAGATTTTGCCATAGCATGTTCAGGAGCAAGTACCATAAATGTTGCACCGTAAAGTGTATCAGGTCTTGTTGTATATACTGTAATCTTTTCTTCTGAGTTTTCTAATTTAAAGTCAACCTCTGCACCATATGATTTTCCAATCCAGTCTGCCTGCATTTTTTTAACTTTTTCAGGCCAGTCAAGCTTGTCTAAATCTGCAAGAAGTCTGTCAGCATAAGCTGTGATTTTTAACATCCACTGCTTAAGGTTCTTCTTTGTAACTTCTGCTCCACATCTTTCACAACATCCGTTAACAACTTCTTCATTAGCAAGACCTGTCTTACATGATGGACACCAGTTAATTGGCATTTCTTTCTCGTAAGCAAGTCCTTTCTTAAACATCTGAACAAAAATCCACTGAGTCCATTTATAGAACTTAGGATCTGTTGTGTTAACTTCCATATCCCAGTCATAAAGAGAAGCAATTTCATTAATCTGTCTCTTAATGTTTGCAATATTAGCTGCTGTTGAAATAGCTGGATGTGTCTTCATCTTAATAGCATAATTTTCTGCCGGGAGACCAAAAGCATCCCATCCCATAGGATGAATAATATGATAACCATGAAGCATTTTATATCTGCTCCATACATCACTAATAACATATCCTCTCCAATGTCCTACATGAAGTCCTGATCCTGATGGATAAGGGAACATATCAAGACAATAATATTTTGGTTTTGTAGTGTCTTTATTAATAGGGGTTACATCCCAATTGTGACGCCACTTTTTTTCAATTTCCTTATGATTATAAGGTGTTGCCATAATTTATTTCCTCCTAAAAATATGTATAAAAATTTAATCTTTAGCTATAGTTGTTGTGTTCTCATTAGAAGACTTAGTTGTTTCGGTCTGCTTAACATTCTTCTTTATTTCGCTTACCTTCTTTGTTGTTTTTTCCTTAGTCTGCTTTTCTTTTGTTTTTTTCTCAGACTCTTTAGGTTTTGAAGTTTCCTTCGGTAATTTAAGCTTTTTCTTTTGAGCCTTGGACGGTTCAAATTTCTTATTACCCTTAGATTCTTTTATTTTTATTTCACACATAACCTGACAGGAGCCAACATTTCCTGACTTGTCCTGTGCCTTAATTGAAACCGGGAAGTTGCCTTCCTTTAATTCCAATGGATCAACTGTTGTTATTGTGATTGTTACGTCACTTTCATTACAGGATACATGCTTTCTAACCATTTCTTTAATATCCTTAGCGTTAGATTCCTTGTTCATATCCTTTTGGTCTTTGCTTTTCACTTCATAAGTAAACTGAGTCTTAGAACATGTAACCTTAGGCTTTGTTGTATCAACTACCTTGTATGATAATGAAGCTGTTATCTTCTTACCTGATTTAAGCTTGTAAGTATATGTCACTTTAGATGTTCCTGTTTTGGAAGAATCAATCTTATTATACTTAAGCTTTCCTGTAATATTCTTTCCTGTTTCATCTAATGCTAACAGGTTACTAAAATAATCTATCTTTTCACCTTTTTCAACATTAACAGGTGTGTATCCTGTTGCTATTGTGCCATTAGCTTTCTTCAAGTATGGATTGCTTTTATCAGGATCTGTAGGATCCCATCCACAATACTTGTTTGTTTCAGTCTTTTTTCCTACCTGTAGTGGAAGTTGATCTTTCTTTGAACCTTTCACTATTTCAAGCACTGTCTTGTACTTACAGTTATTGTAAACCCAAGCTGCATCTGATGCATACAAAATAATTGACTTGTCAACTTTCTTATTCTTACCTACTGAATTATAAGACTTCTTAACTAAAGTATCAGGATATCTGTCGCTATATTCTGCTGACTGAATCCATGCTGAATAAGTATATAAAGTATTGTACCTGTGCCATCCATTGTTTTTAACCCATGAATAGCTCTTTTCAGTTTTGTATTTGCCCTTTTTAACATTCTCTCCCAATGTGCATGGAAAAATCTTATAGGCTGTCTTGTTCTTCTTGTCAGCATCATATCTGTAGACTACCATAACATTCTTTGCCATATTAACCTGCAAATAAAATTCATCTGACTGTTTCTGTACTGTTTCCTCTTCTTCATCTGTGGCGATAGTGTTTCCAACACCGCTGGTCTTATCTGCATCTTTGTTAATCTTGCTTTGCATATACATTAACGCTGCAAATATTATTCCTGCCACAACAAGAATTTCTACTATTGTTATCAGTATATTTTTAAACTTTTTACTTTTTAATAAATCTTTAATATTCAACTTAGTACCCCTGAATCTGTAGGTATTTTGTTATTAAAAGAAAAAGGCTTCTAAAAAAATGCCTACGCATACCACAATATTATACATCATTGTGAGCATTTTTCAAGAAACCTTTTTATTTTATATTATTTTTGTAGGATATTATTCTCCATCAACTGCCTGTGAATCAGTGCCATCGCTTGATGAACTGTCACCTGAATCTGATGAATTGCTACTGCTTCCGTTATTAGATGAATCTGAGCCATCTGAATCTGAGCTTGAACTTCCTGAATCAGAACTTCCACTTGAATCGCTATCTGACTTTTCTGAACTTCCACTGGAACTGTCATCTGAACTTCCTGAATCACTTCCAGTTGAACTATCTGAACCATTATCAGAACCTACATCATCGCTTCCGTTTGAATCTCCACTGTTTGTATCTGACTTGCTATTCTTATTTACACTTTCAGTCTGGCTCTCATTATTATTTCTATTCTGATAATAACGTTTATATACAAACAAACCTCCCACTGCAACTGCTGCAGCCATACAAATAAGAATTAAGAATAATAACAGGTTAGTGAAGAAATGATGCTGCTTTCTCTGGCGTCTGCCTCTTCTTCCTCTTCTCTCCCTGCGACCTAAGCTTGGAGTGCTTATGCCTCCTCTTGACTTTTTGCTTCTGCCTCTGGTCTTTTTAGTCTTAGTTTTCTTTGTCTTTTTTGTTTTGTTTTTATTATTGTCAGACTGCTTCTTAGCATTGTCTTCTGACTTAGGTTTGTTCTGACTTTGCTTTTTGGCATTGTTGTCTGTATTAATCTGCTGTGTACTTTCCAAATCTTTCTTAGGCTGTTCATTAACAATTTTTTCAGGATGAACCATTTTCTCATATGTGGTTTTTAATCCCTGCCAATCCGGTTCGCTGTAAAATGCAGGTGGCTGACATGAAACCTTTGCCTGTTCATTCATCATACATACAACAGTTTTGTCGTCTGTAATCTGGTCTATTGCCCAAACAGGATAGCTATACTTAGCCATTCCGTCGCACAATCTTTTTGTAAGATTTTCGTCAAAAAACTTACTATATCCATTCTTCAAGCAATTAGAAAAAACATTTCTTTCCATATCTCCGTCTAAGAAACTTTCAAGAATGTTCTTAGGATTGTTAAATGACTTATTATTCATAACACAGTCAGGATTCATAAGAAATTCTGCTGCTGAATTGTAAACTTTCTTCTGACCTGTTGCTTTTGCAACACTGTCTGTGGCATTTAACAAAAATGGTGAAATAAGTTCATTAAGAATACCATCTGTAACAAGCATAACTGAAGCAATGTTGTTGTCTAACTTTCCAAAACTCCAACTGCCTTCTCCTGCTCTCAACGGCTTAACATACTGCTTGTTCTCACCCTGTTGCTGTTCAGTTATGATATCCATAGTTCCGTCATTCTTTTTTACAACTATGCCACCATCTCCGGCGTGTCCATAAGCAATGCTTTGTCCATCATAAATCGCTCCGCTAAGAGTTGTATCGAAATCTTCAATCTGTGCATTGTTCTCTGTTGCATACTGGTTAATGCTATTTAATGCATAAGAAAAAGAATCCTTTAATACCTGCAATTGTTGGTCTAAATTCATACCGGAATTAATATTTTTACTACAATATTCTCCTGCTTTTTCTACTGCAATCTTTGCTCCTATATCAGAAGATTTTGCACTTCCTACACCGTCAGCTACTAAACCTACTGAGCATCCATTATTAAGTTGTATTACTTTATTAGCGTCCTGACAGGCCATATTTCTGGTACTGTGGGACTTTCCTTTTATTGAAAATCCATAATTAATCATACATTTCTCCATTTCCCATTTGGCACAGATTATATATGATTGTTCTTTAAGTCAAAATAATCTGCGCTACTTATTTAGCCTTTTTAAATTTACTGACTATAATACATATAATAACAGTAACTGCCATATCAGGCAATGTATTTCCAACAATTATATCAACTGTCATAAGATATCTGTATAAAATAAATCCAATAACCCAGATTATAATATTTGTAATTTCAACGTTTTTATCTTCGCTATTGTTTTTGATAATGAAGAAGTCTGCAATTTGAATTGCAATCATCGGTGCAAATACTGAACCTATTAAATAAAGAAAATCAGTAATATCGTCCATTGGGTAAATAATTGCTGCTATTGTACCAACGATTGTTACTGCAATCGCCATATACTTTCCGTTAATTTTGCTAAAGATTGTTTCACTTGAAACACCTGCTGAATATGCATCCAAATATGTTGTTGTAACTGTTGAAAAAACAATTATAAGAAGTCCTGCTATTCCAAGACCTGCCTTTAACATTATCTGGTCGATTCCTGCATTCTGTGCAAAAATAGCTGCACCCATTCCAATAATGTACATCCAACAGCTTACGATGCCGTAAACAATTGCACTTGCTGCTGTAGCCTTAATTGGTTTTTCTGCTTCTCTTGTATAATCGCTTATTAACGGAAGCCATGAAAGTGGCATTGCAACTGCAAGTTCTACTGCTGCACCAAATGTTAATCCATCTGCCGGAACACTTGTTGCCACACCATTATCAAAAAATACCACCTTGCATAAAATAATTGTAAGAATAAATAAAGCTGTCATTGCAACAACATTTACTTTTTCGATGTTTTTTATTCCAATAAAAATCCAAATAATAATAAGTACACCGATTACAATGCACCACACCCAGTTTCCTGTATTAAAAATTCCGTTGGCTGAAAGTGCGCCGTCATAAATCATAATGGCTGTCCATCCTGCCAATTGAATAACATTTAATACTGAAAATAGAATACTTCCTTTCTGACCGAAACTTATCTTTACTGTTTCCATTGCACTTTTCTTTGTCTTTGCACCGATTACTCCTGCAAGGAATAAAAGTGAGCAGCCAATTAAGTGTCCGATAATAATCGCAAGAATGCCTTTTTCCATTCCAAGTGAAGCAAGATATGTACCTGTTACAATTTCTGCAATTGATACACCTGCTCCAAACCAAATTAAACTATTACTAAATACTGATGTTCCTTTTTTATCCATTTTATGTACCTCTTTCCTTTTTTAGTCGCACTTAATTGCAAATGCATGATTCATAGGACCACTGCCTTTTCCTAAATCAAGCATTGCTGATAATGCTCCTGAAATATATTCTTTTGCCTTTTCTACTGATGTATCCAAATCTCTGCCTTTTGCAAGATTTGAAGCTATGGCACTGGAAAGTGTACATCCTGTTCCATGTGTATTAGGATTGTTAATTCTCTTACCATAGAACCACTTGTATTCACCGTTTCTGTAAAGAAGGTCATTGGCATCATTTATGCTGTGACCGCCCTTGCATAATACGGCGCAGTCATATTTTTCGCTAATAACTGCTGCTGCCTTTATCATTTCCTCTTCGTTGTGTATTTCCATTTCGGATAACACTTCTGCTTCCGGAATATTCGGTGTTATTACTGTTGCCAAAGGAATTAAGTATTCCTTTAAAGTGCTTATGGCATCATCGCTTATTAATTTTGCTCCGCTTGTTGCAACCATAACGGGATCAAGAACTATGTTCTTTCCATTGTATTCTTTTAGGCTTTTAGCTATTGTTTTGATTAAGTCACTTGATGATACCATTCCTATTTTTACGGCATCCGGTGTTATGTCTTCAAATATAGCTTTTAGCTGTGCCTGTAAAAATTCAGGGCTTACTTCATAGATGTCTGATACGCCGGTTGTATTTTGAGCAGTTAAGGCTGTAATAGCACTCATGGCATAAACTCCATTAGCTGTCATTGTCTTTATGTCTGCTTGTATTCCGGCGCCTCCACAAGAATCACTTCCTGCAATTGTTAATGCTGTGTTCATCTTTTTCTCCTTCCGATATTTACAAAAAGCCTTTCCCACTACTCTCTCGCCACGGCAAAAAATTCCGTTGCAAACACGTTGATTTTGTTATTTTGCTCCGCCGTTTATTGTAAGTTCAAAAATCAAAACTCGCTTACGCTCAGACAGTTGATTTTTGACTTACACTATGCTCGCAAAATTACCAAAATCTGCCTATTGTTTGCTAACAGGATTTTTTGCCTACGGCGAGAGTTGCAATATTCAATTAATTTTTGTTAATATCTCTGTTCTGTGTTTTTTTGTGGTTCACAAGTTGTTCCTTTTAGGTTGGCTTGTGTTTTGTATAGCGATATAAGGTGGTGCCCCCAATTTATCGCTTTGTCAGGGTTTATTATTGTTTGTTTGAATAATAGGAAACCCTGTTGTTTGTTTTTGGTTAAATAGTTTTTTCTTGTTGTTTTTTGTTTAGGTTGTTTCTACTTGTTATTTTGTATTTGCTTAAGTAGGGTTTTGTTTTCTGTCCAATTTTTTATGTAGATGTTTGTTAGGTTTCTTATTTTTTCCTGGTCTTTTTCGCTTGCAGGATCGTAGATTCCTATTGTTTTTATGCCTAGTTGTTTGGCTGTTTCTATTGAGTATGCTCCATCTTCAAATAGCCATGTTTGCTTTGGTGTTGTTTCCATTTCTTCCATTGCTTTTATGAAGATGTCCGGTTTGTCTTTTCCATGTCCAACCTCTGTCGTGGTAAATATTTTTTTGAAATATTTGTCTATGTGCAGTCTTTTGAAAGCTGCTTCTATCATTGGTCTGTCTGTTGACGTTGCTATTGTCATTGGGATTTTGTTCTCGTAGGCTTGTTCTATAAAGTCTATAACTTTTGGTTTTGGCATTGCTTCTTTTTCGTAGAATTTGTATACACGGTTGTTTATTCCGGTGCATATTTCTTCTGTTGTAAGGTTTAGATTGTACTTTTTTTGTATG
>OGJI01001797.1_pt1 | contig 21829 bp, 16 predicted proteins | sample 1572031 | NCBI WGS metagenome assembly OGJI01 (sample SAMEA2582119, study PRJEB24529) | metagenome | biome: Human gut stool | place: China | collected 2011
GGGAGCCATAAATTTTGATCCGGTCCGGAGCACCACCGGACCGATTACCGTGATCAGAGACGAGAAATCAGACTCTGAGAAAGTGCGGACCGGATAGGCCGGATTGTCAAACTGAATAATGACCGAACCGTCAGGTTCTTTCAGCAGGCGGCCAAGCGTGCTCTGTCCCTGCCAGAAAAGGAGATGCACCGCGCCGTAGTGAACCCGGTTCGGGTTTCCGGTATCCACGACGATTGTGTCCTCGGGACAGATCGCGGGCGCCATCGTATCGGTGCGGACCACAAACTGCCGGCAGGCCTTTGGGTCATGCCCCTTCAGATCCGTTTTCGGAATCACGGCATCAATCCGTTCATCGGACGGCACCAGCACCGGGATGCGGGGCGACTTGCCGCGGATCAGCGAGAAAGTCGGCACCGAGGCGTAGAGGTGACAGCGGCTCGCGCAGGGATCCTTCTTCTTTTTTTCAGATTTACCGGATTCCGCGGCCGGCTCATCCTTAGCGGAGGATTTCTCTTCCGGCACCTCGAGGTCAAGCGGCATCGTGTAGTCCGGGTTCCGCGGTCGGCCGGGCGATTTCTTGGGTGCCTCAGGTTCGGGATCCGGGCGCGTTTCCGCGGCAGACTCCAAATGCGCGGGCTGGGCCGCAGGCGCAGTCATCTCATGAATCCAGTCATCCGCAGGGCTCACCCAGGGCTGCCCCTGACCGTCAGAAAGCCAGCGGGCATTGACGTTAAAGAGGTCCGCGAGTCTGAAAAGAACATCCGCCTGGACCTTCCGTGTATCGCCGGCAAGCCACTTCGCGACGGCGGGCTGCGAGACGCCAACCTGATCCGCGACATAGCGCTGCTTATAGTTCATCCGCTCCATGCAGGCACGGAGCCGATCGGCAAAGGTCTGTTTTGCTGTCATTTCGTAAATAAGGCGGTAAGAAACTGAAGAACGGCACGGGCCGCAATGAAAGTAATGATGAAGGTCGCTGCCATTCCGGCGATCTGCACAGCATGGCTTCGGCTGAGCGCGTAAACGCGGGGTCCGATCCTGCTCCAGAGAGGCATGAAGAGCACCGCCGCGAGAATAAAGGCGATTACCCAGAGAATGACGGAAATCATGGCGTAATAACTGCGGTAAACATAAAACTACCGTAATAATGCCTCAAAAATACAGTGTCTGTCAGCCTGACTGCCGGAAGAAGGGGATTTTAAAGGGTTTTCTGAGTCGCAAGAGGAAGTCTTAAGAGAAAACCGTATCCCCATGAATAACTCATTCATTATCCAAAAAACTTTGCCATAAGGCATAAGTGATTCAGAAAATTGATTCAATGGAATTCATAACTCCGATAATAATCGCGAGGTTATCTGTTACAGGATAAGCAGTTTCGTTATTTTTAAGGAGAGAACGAAATATGAAATTTGCTTTTAAACCGATCGCGATTGCAGCAGCCCTTGCTTTTATTGGAACTGCCGCAGTGGCTTCCCCGATGAAGCCCGGTACCTATACCGCCAAGGTTAACGGTCACAACGCGCCGCTCACGGTTGAAGTAACGGTCGACGCGAATAAGATCCTTTCCATCAAGACTCCGGATGATCAGGAGTCGCTTGGTGTCGGCAAGGTCGGTCTCAAGAAGACCGCGGATAACATCCTTCGCTACCAGTCCATCGGAGTTGACGCGGTAACGGGCGCCACTTTCTCCTCAAACGCGCTGAAGGAAGGCGTCGAGAAGTGCCTGAAGCAGGCCGGCGCCGATATGAAGCAGTTCACGAGGAAGGCTGAAAAGCATCCGATCCATAACCGTACCTATCAGGCTGATGTTGTCGTGATCGGCGGCGGCGGAGCCGGCCTCGCGTCCGCGATTTCCTCGATGCAGGCCGGGGCTAAGAAGGTGATTGTTCTTGAGAAGCTCGGTTATGTCGGCGGCTCAACGAATGTGAGTGAAGGCGCTCTGAATGCCGTGGACGATCAGCGTCAGAAGGCCCAGGGTATCAAGGACAGCTACGAAACCTTCTATGAGACCACGATGCACGGCGGCCACGATAAGGGCGATCCGACCCTTGTCCGCTTCCTCACGAGTCACTCAATGGACGCCGTGAACTGGCTGGAAAGCCTCGGCGTGAAGTTCAACGACCATATCGGCGCTGCGACCGGGTCTCTTGGCCAGCGTTCGCACTATCCGGCGACCCCGTACGGCAATACCTATATCCGTACGTTTGAAAAGGTGATCGCGGATTCGAATGGCAAGATTCAGGTGCTCCTCGATACACCGGCCGTGAAGCTCATTCAGAATAAGAGCGGCCGTGTGGTGGGAGTTGTCGGCAACAACTTCGGCTCCAAGGTTACGGTGATGGCGAAGGACGGCGTGATTATCGCGACCGGCGGTTTCGGCGCGAATGTCGCGTATCGCCAGAAAGTGAACACCGGCGTCTGGAAGAACATCAAGCTCGATAACTCGATCGGCTGCACGAATATTCAGAAGGCCGCTCAGGGCCAAGGCCTCTTCCTTGCTCAGAAAGTCGGTGCCAAGCTGATCGGCCTCTCTGACATTCAGATTCACCCCTGCGGCACCCCGGGCACCGGCCTGATGGAAAACATCCGTACGTCCGGCCGCAACCGTATCTTTGTGAATTCGGACGGCAACCGCTTCGTGAATGAAGGCGCGGCGCGTGACGTTCTCGCGAACGCCATCTTCCAGCAGAAAGGGAGGACTTACTGGATTGTCGTGAATAAGCTCCGTTATCCGACTCCGGATTTCAAGGACCGTATGGGCGCCTCAATCCGCAATATGGAAGCGCTCGGCGCAGTGGTTGAAGCCCCGACGCTTGATGAGCTTGCGAAGAAGACCGGCATGAATGCCGAGAATCTGAAGAAGGCTATCGCGGACTACAACGCGGTTGTTTCCGGGAAGGCAAAGGATAAGCTCGGGTTTGTCGCGAACAACAAGGACGATAAGCAGATGACGGAAGGTCCCTGGTACGCCTGCCGCAAGGTGCCGACCGTGCATCACACGATGGGCGGTATCAAGATCAACGTGAAGAGCCAGGTGATCAACACGAAGGGCAAAGTGATCCCGGGTCTCTATGCTGTCGGTGAAGTGACGGGCGGCATTCACGGATCCAACCGCCTGGGCGGCAACGCCATTGCGGACATCATGACGTTCGGCCACGCGGTCGGACCGCATATTGTTCAGGGCAAGTAATCAGCTGGTTCTCTGAATCAGAAAAATAAAAAATGGGGGAACGGTCATGAACCGTTCCCCCATTTTGTGTATCTGAAACGAAAGGCTTTATTTGATGGATTCAAGCTCTTCTGAGAGTTCCAGCCATTCGGCTTCGAGCGTCTCTTTCTCTTCCGTGAGAGCGCTGCGTTCTTTCAGTGTTTCCTCCACCTGAGCCTTTTCGCCGCTATAGAAAGCGGGATCCGCGATCTGGGCATCGAGCTCCGCGGCCCGGGCGTCGATTTCCGCCATGCGCTTTTCCGCGGCATCAATCTTCTTCTGGACCGGTTTGCGGAGCGACGCGATGCGGGCGCGTTCCTTCGCGGCTTCGCGCCGTGCCTCTTTCTGAGTGACAACCGGGGCCGCGGCGCTGCGGTTCTCTTCCTTCTGCGCCGCCGCGCGGTCACGGCGGTCTGAAAGGACGAGTTCAGCGTAGTCGTCTAGGTCACCGTCATATGCCGACACATGGCCGCCGCGGACAAGCCACAGCGTTTCCGTTGCCGCCCGCAGCAGATGACGGTCATGCGACACGATAAGGACCGAACCGCCGAACGTGGAAAGCGCGATCGTGAGCGCTTCGCGGGTTTCCATGTCGAGATGGTTAGTCGGTTCGTCGAGCACGAGAAGATTCGGTTTTTCCCAGGCGATGAGGGCAAGCGCGAGACGGGCTTTTTCGCCGCCAGACATCGGCGCCACGAGTTCATTCACCTGGTCGCCCGAAAAACGGAACTTGCCGAGAAAATCGCGAAGCTCCTGCTCACGGGTATCAGGGGCCATCCGTCTCAGATGCTGAAGCGGTGTTTCATCGAGCCTCAGGGAATCCAGCTGGTGCTGGGCAAAGTAGCCGATCGTGAGTCCCTGGCCGCGTCGAAGCGTGCCGGACATGAGCGGGAGCTCACCGCAGATTCCCTTCACGAGGGTTGACTTGCCGGCCCCGTTGACGCCCAGAACGCCGATCCGTTCGCCGGACCGGACGCAGAAGGAAACATCCTGAAGCACCGGGGTGTCACCGTAGCCGAGGGACATATTCTCGGCATCCAGCAGATGATCCGGAAGCCGCTCAGGCTCCGGAAATTCAAACCGCCACTCAGCCTTAGCGCGGACCGGCTCAACTGCCTGCAGTTTTTCCAGCATCTTGATGCGGGACTGCGCCTGGCGCGCCTTCGTTGCCTTATAGCGGAAGCGGTCAATAAAAGCCTGCAGGTGAGACGCGGTCCGTTCATACGCGCGGGCACCGGCTTCCTGCTGACGGAGCCGCTCAATCCGCATCGCTTCGAAGTCGGAATAGTTGCCGGCGTAGCGGCGGATCGTTCCGTCCTCAATTGACCAGATCGTGCCGACCGCCCGGTCGAGAAACTCACGGTCGTGAGAAATAATGATGATCGTGGCCTGAACCCGCTTCAGCCAGGCTTCGAGCCAGATCACGGAGTCAAGGTCGAGGTGGTTCGTCGGTTCGTCGAGAAGGAGCAGGTCCGCGGGACGCATCAGCGCTCGCGCGAGCGCGAGGCGGTTTCTCCAGCCGCCGGAGAAATCACGGACCGGAAGCACGGTCTGCTCTTCCGAGAATCCGAGACCATGAAGAATGGTTTTGGCGTTCGCTGCGATCGCGCCTTCATTCAGTTCCGCGAGTGTTGCCATGGCCTGAGCGAGCGCCATATCGTCACCCGACCCTTCAGCGGCCTTCAGTGCTGCTTTGGCCGCCTCAAGCGGGGCGTGCCCGGAGAGCACGAAGTCGAGCGCCGACATATCAACTGCCTCGATGTCCTGGGCGACGTGCGCGATGCGGTCTTCCGCGGGGTGTTCGATTTCACCCGCTTCTGTCTGAAGTTCTCCGAGAATCGCGGCGAAAAGCGTCGATTTTCCGCAGCCGTTCGGGCCGACGAGGCCGACACGTTCGCCATCGGAGGCGAGCACCGAGGCGTGGCTGTAGAGAACGCGGACGCCTCTCACGAGGCTGACATCAATAAGGCGTAGCACAATCAAACCTTTCTTAAAAACATGAAAAAGGCGGCGAAGATCGCCGCCCTCAGAGCTGCCGGAGCCGGGCGAGAAGCAGGCCCACGCTGAATCAGTGCTTGAAGTATCGCTTCAGGTCTTCGGCGGTCGCAAGGAACACGAGGTCATCACCTGCGCTGACCGTGAGCCAGGTGAGCGGGAGATCAGGCCAGATCGCTTCAACCGCTTCGCGGCCGTCACCTACTTCAACGACCAGGATGCCGTTTTCGGTCAGATGATCCGCGGCCTCAGGCAGCAGACGGCGCACCACATCCATTCCGTCGAAGCCGGCTTCGAGCGCGAGAGACGGCTCAAGGCGGTATTCATCCGGCAGGGATTCCATGGCGGCCGTGGTGACGTAAGGCGGATTCGAAATGATGACGTCCCACTTCTTCGTCTTCACTTCGGGCATATCGAAGAGATCAGAAAGCACGAGGTCGATCTGGTCTTCCATTTCATAGTCCGCGCGGTTCACACGGGCGACTTCAAGCGCCTTCGGGCTGATATCAACACCCGTGACGTGAGCGTTCGGGAAAGCCTCTGCCGCGAGAATCGCGAGGCACCCGCTGCCCGTGCACATATCGAGCACGGAGCTGACCGCTTCCGGATCCTGAACCCACGGCGCGAGCTGATCCTCGAGGAGTTCCGCAATGAAGGAGCGCGGAATCAGCACGTCTTCATCGCAGTAGAAGCGGTGCTTCACGAGCCAGGCTTCGTGGAGCAGATAAGGCACCGGGACGTGCTCCGTCACGCGGCGCTCAATCAGATCCGTGATCTTGATGATTTCATCCGCGGTCAGCCGGGCGTCCCAGAACGCCTCGAGCTTCTCAAACGGCAGATGCAGCGCCCGCAGCACGAGGAACGTCGCTTCCTGCCACGTATCGTCGGTACCGTGACCGAACGAAATTTCGGACGACTCCATACGGGTCATGGCCCAGCGGACCATGTCGCGGATTGTGCGGAGCCGGGAAACCGATTCATGAATATTCTGAGGCATCAGATTGTTCCTCTCGCGTGAGCGCTTTAAAGAGTTCCAGAGGCGGATCAGCCGCGCATCGGGGAGTTCGTTTCGAAGTCAGGGAGATGCACGACAGGGGCCGGGGTCCAGCCTTCCTTGCGGTGCTCGGCGATCACCGTGGTGTAGATGCCGCCGCGGACCCACCACCGGGCGCGGATACGCATGTAGCGCGGATGAATGGCGTTGACGAAGTCGGAGAGAATCCGGTTTGTCACGTCTTCATGGAAGGCGCCCATTTCACGGTAGGTCCAGGTGTAGAGCTTGATCGACTTCAGCTCAAGGCACTTTTCGTCCGCGATGTAGTCGACGATCAGCGTGGCGAAGTCGGGCTGACCGGTGAGCGGGCAGAGGCAGGTGAATTCCGGGATCTCCATGTGGATCACGTAGTCGCGCTCAGGCGCCGGATTATCAAAGACCTCAAGCTTTTCGCTCGGTGCAGAAGACATGTCACTTATTCCTTATATAAAACGTTCTTTCGGGCGCGTCCGGAAGCCGCGTGCGGGTTCCATGCGGAAGCGGGCCCGTGAGAGGGTAAAATCAGTCCCTCAGCAGTAAGCCGCATATTATAGAGTCCATCCACCTGCGGGTCACAGGCTTCATCCCGCAAAACTTCGATATCCCTCACATACATGCGCCTAAGACAGGTCAAAATTTCAGGTTTCAAGAGCTTTGCGGACCCGACGGTGATTGAGTTCCCGAGCGGATTCGTCGGCATCGTCGGTCCAAACGGCTGCGGGAAGAGCAACGTCATTGACGCTGTCCGGTGGGTGATGGGTGAAACCCGGGCGGGCGAGCTCCGCGCGACGAGTTCCATGCTGGAACTGATTTTCGCGGGGAGTGAAGGTCGGGCTCCAGCTGGACGCGCTTCAGTCGAAATGACGCTGGATAACAGTGACGGAACGCTGACCGGGCCCTGGGGTGCCTATGCGGAGGTCGCGATCCGACGGACACTGACGCGTGACGGGCAGAGCGCTTACTTCATCAATAACCAGCCGGTTCGACGCCGCGATGTCCAGGATATTTTCATGGGCACGGGTCTCATGTCGCACTCCTACGCGATTATCAGCCAGGGCATGATCAGCAGCTTCGTGAAAGCGAAACCTGAGGAGCTCAGGTTCTACTTCGAAGAGGCAGCCGGCGTCTCCCGTTATAAAGAGAGACGGCGTGAGGCGGAAAGCCGCCTCGCGTCGACCCGCGCGAATCTTGACCGTGTGGCGGATCTGCAGGAAGTCAGAAAGTCCGATATTGAAAGGCTTTCCGCTGAAGCGGAGCTTGCCGGGAAGTGGAGCACACTCAATAACCGCAAGGAAATGCTCGCCGGTGTCTGGCTGTCGCTTCAGGAGCGGGACGCTATCGCGGCGCGTGACCGGATCGCGGCCAAAATTGCCGAAGCCGTGGCGGATATCGAATCGGGGCGTGCTGAAAAATCCGCGCTTGAAAAAGAGTCTGTGGAACTCTCGCTCAGCCTTACGGTAGCGAAGCAGGATGAGGACGCGAAACGCGATGCCCTCAACCGCCTCAATATGGAACTCGCGCGAACGCAGAGCGCGATTGCCGCGATTGTGGAGAAGAAGAAGCTTCTCACTGACCGTGTGACACGCGACAGCGCGAAACTCTCGCGCGCCGGAGAAGAAGCGTCAGCCGCCGAGCGCCGGGCCGAGGAGCTCACTAAGGAAGCGGATTCGCTTTCCGAAGAAGCCGAGTCGATAGCGGAGGATGCCGCGGCGACCGATGAGCGGGCAGCGGAAGCGAAAAAATACTGGGAATCCGCGAAGGAAGCCTCAAAGCGCGCGGCGGACGAAGAGCGTCTCGCGCAGAAGTCGCTTACCGAAGTGAATTTCCGCGAGCAGGCGCTGGAGCGGGAAAAGCGTGAGCTTGAGGCCCGGATCGAGAAACTCGAATCTGAGGCGTCAGGCGGCACTGGAACGGCCGGCCGCGAGAGCGAACTTGAAGAGGCGAAGATTACCGCGGAGGAGCGGGCGTCTGACTTAGAGGAGCGGGAGGCAGCCCTCGAAGAGGCGCGTGACGCTGCCTCTGAAGCGGATGAGGCGGCAGCAGCTGCCGCGGAAGAAAAGGCTTCGGCCTCGGCAACGCTTTCTGAAGCGACCGCCAGGCTTCAGGCGCTGGAAGAGATTCAGCAGAAAGCGAGGGCTGAGGGGAAGCTTGAAGCCTGGGCCGCCGCGCACGGTCTTTCCCGCTACGAAAAGATTCTGGATGGCGCGGAGATTGAAACCGGCTGGGCAAAAGCGGTCGAAGCCGCGCTCTCAGGCCGTATTCCCGCGTACCTCACAGAAAATCTTGATTCCGCCGGCATCCTTGCCCAGGACACGCCGCCCGGACGGTTCGCGATCGCGTCCCGTGAAGGGGCTGCGGACGCCCCGGCGGACCGGACTGGGATCCTTGCCGCAAAAGTGCGGGGTTCAGGTGCCTCAGCGTCGGTTCTTGCCACCTGGCTCTCACGCTTCAGAACCGCGGAGTCTCTTGATGACGCTGTGAGGCAATCCACTGACGGCGGGGTTCCTGTGATCACCCGGGATGGGCATATCGCGGAGCGCGGAGCGGTGCTTTTCTGGGCGGAAGAGAATCCGCTTGCCGGGTCGCTTGAGCGTGAGGAAGAGATCCGACAGCTGAAGGCGGAACAGTCAGGCGCCTCAGAGCGTTATCAGGCGATCCTCGCAGATGTTCTTGAGACCGGAAAGGCGCGTGACGCGGCAACCGCGACGCTGCGAAGCGCCGAGGCGTCACTCGAGCGCGCGCGGCGTGACTATCACTCCGCCGCTCTCCGCGCCGGAGAACTGGAGTCTGAAGTCGGAGCCTGGAAGAAACGGGCGGGACAGATCCGGACGGATCTCGAAGAGGCGAAGAAGCGGCTAGGAGAAATCGACGCGGAGTATGAAGAGGCTGAGTCCCTCTTTGAAGAGCTCGATTCTCGGCTCGCTACGGCAAGCCAGGCCTCGCAGGATGCCGAAATGGCGGAGGAAGCGGCCCGGAACGCGATGGATGAAGCGTCCAGAGCGATGCGTGACGCAGCCTCCCGGATCACGCTTCTCAGAACAAACGCCGCTCATGCCCTGGAACGCGCCGGGGATGCCCGACAGTCAGCGCTGAAGCTTTCCTCGGAAGAGGCTGAGCTGACAGCGTCGATTGAGGAAACCCGCGCGATGCTCGAGGAACTCGATGAAGACGCCGAGCGGGATGGCCTGCAGGATGTCCTTGCGAAACAGGCGGACTCTGAGGCGGAGCTTCAGACCGCACAGAAGAAGACCGCGGAACTGACGGAAAAGCTTTCTGAGATTAACCGGAAGAAAGATTCCATCACGGAGTCCGAACGCCCGAAGCAGGAGCGGATCGGCGAAATGAAGGTGAAGCAGGGCAGCACTGAGGCTGAGCTTCAGGCGCTCACCAATCAGATTGCCGAGCGCCGGGTTGACCGCGCGGCGTCACTCCGCGAGGCGGAAACCGGCGGCTGGAAGACCCAGGGCGTGAGAAACGAAATCGGCCGGATTGAGAACGATATCGAAGCGCTTGGCCCCGTGAACCATGCGGCGCTTGAACACCTGGAGGCCGCGAAGAAAGCGCTCGAGATGACGGAGCATCAGGTGGAGGACCTGAACGAAGCTATCGCGACGCTCGAAGAGGCAATCCGGAAGATCGATGCTGAAACCCGTGCCGTGCTGAAGGACACCTTTGATCAGGTGAACAGCAACTTCAAGGATCTCTTCAGCCGCATTTTCGGAGGCGGTGAGGCGAGTCTCGAGCTGATCGGGGACGAGATCCTGGAGGCTGGGATCGAAATCCGGGCTCAGCCGCCCGGAAAGCGGAACGCTTCGGTGAAGCTGCTCTCAGGCGGTGAACAGGCGCTTACCGCGACAGCGCTCGTTTTTGCCATGTTCCGCCTGAATCCGGCGCCGTTCTGCCTGCTCGACGAGGTGGACGCGCCGCTTGACGAAGCGAATCAGCTGCGGCTTGCCAATATGGTGCAGCAGATGAGCAGCGCGACGCAGTTTATCGCGATTACCCATAACCGGATCACGATGGAAAAAGCCGGGCAGCTGATCGGTGTCACGATGCGGGAACCCGGGGTTTCCCGGGTGGTTTCGGTCGATCTGCGCGAAGCTGTCAATTACGCGGGGGGCGGAGAAGGCGCCCCGGCGTGATTTTTCGCACGAAGAGTACCGTCGAATGCGGCATTCCCGCGTTTTCTGCCCTACAATTAAGAAGACTGTATGGGCGTACTCCGGAGCTGCGCCTCAGCAGCAGGAAGGGCGCAATTCGGACATCGGGAAGCGGAAATGAATACTGAACTTTTTTTGGGGATAATCGTCATTATCCTCGTGGCGGCAGCCGGCGTGTATTTTTACCTCGGCCGCAAGCCCTCCTCAGTTGCGGAGCCGACAAAAGTCGAGCCCCGGGTGCTGGCAAGACCCGCCGCTGCGGCATCAGGCGAGGCTGCGAAGGAGGATGCCCCGGCTCCGGCGGAGAATAAGCCGGAGGCAGAGGGCGCTGCCGATACGCCGGCCCCCGCTCAGACCCCGGAGAGTGTTCCTTCACCTCAGCCGGTAGCTGACACCGAGAATTTCTTCAGTGAATACCGTCCTGAAGAGGGAGACGATGTTCAGTATGAAGAACCTGATATTGATCAGATGACGGAAATCGTCGTGAAGATCAAGAGCCCCGAGCCCTTCACGGCCAATCGGGCCTGGCTCGTGATCAAACCCCTCAATCAGGATTTCGGCACTCCCCTCAGAATTCAGGCCAAGAATCAGATCACGCGTCTCTGGGAACACATCAAGCGCGGCGGTACGTATACCGATATGGTCGTGACGCTTCAGCTCGCCACGCGCACAAAGACTGTGGACGAGCTCACGGCCGGCAACTTCGCGGCCGCCGTGAATCAGGTGGCGGCTTCGCTTGACGCCGATGCCGATATCGTTGATGTGCCGAGCATGGTGTCCCAGGCGAAGGCCGTCCGGGCTCTCATTGATCGCTTCGGAATCACGCTTTCGATCGCGGTGAAGAGCGTGATGCCTCTGACGCAGCAAAGAGCGGTTGAGATCGCCCGGGCCTGTGGTTTCAATACGGAAAAGAATGCACTCGTGATGCGGGACGCCGACAGCGCGGCCCCGTGGCTCCGGCTGCTTCCTCACCCTGAGAATCCGCTCATGGTGACACTTGAACTCACGCCGGCGCTCTGCGCACCGTCCAAGAATCCTCTTGGAGCGCTTTTCAGCGTGGCAAACTACATCGCCGCCCGAGAGAACGCTGTGATTACGGATGTCTCCGGCGTTCCGCTCACTTCCGCCGCGATCGTGAGCATTACGCAGCAGCTCCGCTTCTTCTATGAAGCGATGTCGAAGCAGGGACTTGACCCCGGAACCCGCCGCACGAAGCGGCTCTTCGCCTGAGAGTCAGGTGCTGCAGCGCGGCCGCGTGAGGATTGCCAATCCCGCGCGGCCTGTTTTTTTGAGTCTGCGGAAAGCGCCTGCTGACCGCATTTTTGGTGAAAGGCTTGAGTGATGAACGAAATGGCTGACGGAAAGATCCCCGGGGCAAAGGGCCCGCTTTCAGAAGCGGCGGCAGAGGAAATGCGCCGTCTTGAAGCAGATCTTGAACGCTGGAACCGCGAGTATTACGTTGAGGATTCGCCTTCGGTGTCAGACGCTGTGTATGACCAGGCTTTCCGCCGGCTACAGGCGCTCGAGGCCGAATACCCGCAGCTCGTGAGCCCCACATCACCGACGCTCCGCGTGGGCGGCGCACCGAAGTCAGATATGGCGAAGGTGACGCACAGCGTTCCGATGCTGTCGATCCATACGGAGACCGATTTTTCCGCGGAGGGGGCCCGCGCGTTTGATGAGCGTGTCAGGAATGCCCTCGGGCTGAAGCCCGAGGATCCTCCGGTTGAATATGTCGCGGAGCTGAAGTTTGACGGTCTCGCGATCAATCTCCGGTATGAGAAGGGGGTTCTCGTTTCGGCAGCTACCCGGGGGGACGGTATTGTCGGTGAGGATGTCACGGCCAACGCGCGCACGATCCGGACAATTCCTCTGAAACTGACGGGGATCTATCCCGAGATTCTGGAGGTCCGGGGCGAGGCGATCATGCATACGGAAGACTTTCTTGCCTTGAATAAGAAGCAGGAAGAAGCGGGAGAAAAAACTTTCGTGAACGCACGGAACGCGGCTGCCGGCTGCCTGAGGCAGCTGGATCCTTCGGTGACCGCGAAGCGCCGCCTGCATTTCTATGCCTATAGCCTCGGTGAGGTGTCAACGGAAGCAGGTCCCTTTGCGGAAAGCCAGGAGGGTTCGCTTGAACGGCTGAAGAGCCTCGGGTTCCCGGTCGCGGACACAAGGCGCATCTGCCACTCGCCTGAAGAGCTTGAAGCCTTCCATCTCTACGTCGCGAAGATCAGAAATACGCTCCCCTTCGGGATTGATGGCGTGGTTTACAAGGTGAACCGGTTTGATCTTCAGCGGCGCCTTGGTTTTGTCGCCCGCGAACCGCGCTGGGCCTGCGCGCACAAGTATCCGCCGGAAGAAGCTTTTACGAAGGTTCTTGGGATCGATGTGCAGGTGGGCCGCACCGGGCGTCTCACACCGGTTGCCCGCCTGGAGCCTGTCTTTGTAGGCGGCGCGAATGTGTCGAACGCCACGCTGCATAACGAAGACTTCATTCATGAGCTTGATCTCCGGGTAGGGGATACCGTTGTGATCCGCCGCGCCGGTGACGTGATTCCAGAAATCGTCCGCGTGATGAAGGACCGGCGTCCTGAGGGAACCGTGGAATTCGAGATGCCGAAGACCTGCCCGGTCTGCGGCTCCGCGACAATCCGCGATGAGGAGGAGAAAGACACGCGCTGCACAGGCGGTCTTTTCTGCCCGGCCCAGATGAAGCTTTCGATTCTTCACTTTGCCAGCCGCCGCGCGATGGGGATTGACGGTGTGGGTGAAAAGCTCGTCAATCTGCTTACTGAAAAGGGGCTCGTCAAGACGCCGGCTGATCTTTATCGGCTGACCGCGGAAAGCCTGATGACCCTTGAGCGTATGGGGGAAAAGTCTGCCGGAAACATCATCACGTCGATTGAACGCTCCAAGCAGACGACGCTCGCCCGCTTTATCTTCGCACTCGGTATCCGCCATGTCGGGGAAGCTACAGCGCGAGACCTTGCTTCCCACTTCAGAACTCTTGAGGCGCTTGAAAAGGCTACGCCTGAAGAGTGTCTTGAAGTGCCGGATGTGGGCGAAGTGATCGCGGAATCGATCACGAGTTTCTTCGCGGCTCCCGGTAACCGCGATGTGATCCGGGCGCTTCAGGAGTCGGGTGTCACCTGGCCTGAGGCGAAGGCCCCTGCTGCTTCTGAACCGGCAGATGGGGAGTCGGCTTCAGAAGTCGCCGGAAAGACCTTTGTGCTGACCGGCACGCTTCCCAATCTGTCGCGCGATGAAGCGAGTGACCGGATCCTCGCGGCAGGCGGCCGCGTTTCGGGCTCCGTTTCGAAGAAGACGAACTTCGTGGTGGCAGGCGAAGCGGCCGGTTCCAAACTCGCGAAGGCAGAAAAGCTGGGAGTCACGGTGATTGACGAAGCGGAGCTCCTCCGGATGCTGGGTGAGGGGGCGGAATGAGCGAACGGGTTTTTGCGCTGATCGCGGGGTCAGGTTTCGAGAATGGCTGGCTTCCGGGGATGAGCGAAGCGGCGCTGCCGCGCGAGATGCCGTTCGGCGCTCCGGCGTCCCCCGTGCTGGAGGGGCGGATCGGCGATCACCGTGTGCTGTTCCTCCAGCGTCATGGAGAGAATCACCGCTATCCGCCGCACGCGATTCCCTATGCGGCGAATCTCTGGGCGCTGCGTGAGGCGGGGGCGACAGACGTGTTCGCGGTCGGAACGGTCGGCGCTGTGTCAGAGGCCCTTCCGCCTGGCGCGATCTGCATTCCGGATGATCTGGTTGATCGGACCTGGGGCCGGCAGTCCACGTTCTATACGGGGCCTGAAACCGGGGTGCAGCATGTTGATTTCACGCATCCCTTTTCTGAGGGCCTGAGGCAGGAACTCATTAAGGCGGCACTCGCGGCTGAGGTTCCTGTCATGGATGGCGGTGTTTACTGGTGCACGCAGGGACCGAGACTGGAAACCGCAGCTGAAGTCCGGGTTGTGTCACAGCTGGGCGGCGCGATGATCGGCATGACAGCCTGTCCTGAGGCAGCCGTGGCGCGTGAAGCAGGGCTTCGGTATGCGCTCCTCGGTCTGTCGGTCAACTGGGCCGCGGGAATTTCGGATTCAAAGGAAAGTATTGATTTTGAATCGATTAAGGAAAGCATGGAGCGGATGACGGCTGGTGTCCGGGAGATCATCCGCACAGCGGTTCTCTCAGCTCAGTAAAAGTAATACCGCAAGGAAAAGGGAGATTTTCAGCTGATTTTCCGTATTTTCAGATAAGGTTATCTCAACAGCACGCCGGACAGGCCTCCCTCAAGGCCTTCCGGCGAAGATAAAGAGAAATACCGAACATCAGGAAATAGGGAAGAACATCATGAATCGTCGTACTCTGCTATCCGCCGCCGCTGCCGCGATCCTCGCCGCCGGCTCTTTCTCCGCCTCTGCCGCTCCCCTTAAGGAGCTGAAGATTGCCGCTACGCCTGTTCCGCAGGGCGAAGTGCTGAAGTTTGTGAAGCCGATCCTTGCGAAGGAAGGCATTGACCTCAAGATTATTGAATTCACGGACTACATTGCTCCGAACGCGGCTCTGGACGCTAAGGAAGTGGATGTCAACTTCTATCAGCATCAGCCTTTCCTTGATAACGCAGTCCGTCAGCGTCATATCAACGCGGTTCGTGTTGCGCCGATCTACATTCTCCCGATGGCTGTTTACTCTCAGAAGCTGAAGAGCCTGAAGAACGTGCCGAACGGCGCCCGCGTGTCGATTCCGAATGATCCGTCTAACGGCGGCCGTGCCCTGCTTCTTCTCCAGTCCGCAGGTCTCATTAAGCTGCGTTCCGGCGTCGGCTATGAAGCGACTCCGATTGATGTTGTCTCGAACCCGAAGAAGCTGAAGTTTGTCGAACTTGAAGCAGCTCAGGTGCCGCGCAGCCTGAAGGACGTCGATATTGCCGTGGTGAACTCCAACTACGCGCTTGGTATCGGTCTCAATCCGCTGAAGGATTCGATCTACCTCGAAGACAAGCGTAGCCCGTACGCTCTCGTGGTCGCTACCCGCAAGGGCGATCAGAATGATCCCCGGGTGCAGAAGCTTGTGAAGGCACTGCAGTCTCCGGCCACGAAGAAGTTTATTCTGACGAAGTACAAGGGCGCTGTGGTTCCCTCCTTCTAAAAAGAAGAAGCAGCCTGACAGGCAGAAATCCTCATCCCGGCAAAATCCTTTGCCGGGTTTTTGGCATTCTGAAGAGTTGAAGCATGAACGCAGAAATTATTGAAAAACTGAAAGCGGCGGTCGGTGAAAAGTATGTTCTGACCGAGGATGAGGCAACTAAGCCGTTCCTTGTAGACTGGACCAAACGGTTTGTAGGGAAGGCCGTGGTCGTGCGCCCTGCCAATACGGAAGAAGTCTCCCGTGTGGTTCGTATCGCCAATGAAACCCGAACTCCTGTGGTGCCCCAGGCGGGTGGAACAACGCTTGTCGGCGGTTCGATTCCGGATGATTCCGGGAACGCCATCCTGCTGTCTCTCAGCCGTCTGAACAAGATTGAGGATATCGATACCGTGAATGACACGGTGACGGTTGAAGCCGGTGTCATTCTTGAAGACCTTCATAAAGCCGTTGAAGAAAAAGGGCGCTTTTTCCCGCTTTCTTTCGGAGCCAAGGGGTCCGCTGAGATCGGCGGGAATCTCGCTACCAACGCGGGCGGCACTGCCGTGCTTCGGTACGGGAATATGCGGGATCTATGCCTTGGTCTTGAAGTGGTGCTTCCCGATGGGCGGATCTGGACTGCGCTCCGCGGCCTCCGTAAAGACAATACGGGGTACGATCTGAAGCAGCTTTTCATTGGGTCGGAAGGAACTCTGGCTGTCATTACCCGCGCTGTCCTGAAACTTTATCCGCAGCCGATCGGGAATCAGACGGCGCTTGTCGGTGTTGAGTCTCCGGACGCCGCGGTGAAGCTCCTCAATGAATGCCGTACAGCGGCTGGTCCTTACCTTACCGGGTTTGAACTGATGCAGTCCAAGTGTCTGGTCCGGGTTCATGAACAGCTCCCTGACATCGGACTTCCAGGGCCTGTTGATGACTGTCCCTGGTGGGTTCTCGCTGAAGTCTCCTGCTCACCGGATTCCGGCCCGTCTCTTGAAGAAATCCTCGGAAAGGCTTTTGAGGATGGAATTGTGAAGAACGCTTATCTCGCTCAGTCGCTTAAAGAGTCTGAAGCGTTCTGGAAGATCCGGGAATCGATTCCGGAAGCCGATGCCCGTGTGGGAAATAACCTCCATAACGACATCAGTCTGAAGATCGCTCTGATTCCGGAATTCCTTGATGTTACAGTGCGGCGTCTGAAGGACGCGTATCCGTGGCTAGATCCTTCGCTTTACGGTCACCTGGGTGACGGCAATCTTCACTTCAATATTGGTTCAATTCCTTCGAACCTCGCCTTTGAGAATGAAGAGGGCATTCGGAAGATCACATATGAAGAAACCGTGAAACGGAATGGGTCTATTTCGGCGGAACACGGTATCGGTCAGCTGAAGCGGGAGCACTTCCTGCAGCTTAAAGATCCGCTTGAGTTAGAGCTCATGGTGAAAATCAGTCACGCGCTGGATCCGAACGGCATCATGAATCCCGGAAAGCTGCTGCCGGACAGGAAGTAACTGAACGGTTCGGGAGGAGCCGTCTGTCAGACTGAGGCTCTTCCTTCAGGTGATGAAAAAAGGGGCGGATTCCTTGCGGATCCGCCCCTGAAAAGTCTCTATGCTTGCCATAACCGAATTGTATGGATCTCGGTCGACAAATGCAAATAATTCCTATTTATTTTTAGTGGGCAGCTGAGCAATCACAATCGCGCATGCCATTAGCAGGCATCCAAGCGCTTCACGCGAATTCAGTGTCTGACCGAGAATAAGCCAACCGGATATCACGGCAAAGACGGATTCCAGGCTCATTGTGAGGGACGCGATTGTCGGATTGGCTCCCTTCTGTCCGATGACCTGTAGGGTGTAGGCGACCCCGTTAGAGAGGATCCCAACATAGAGAATAGCGGGCAGTGCCGCCTTGATTGCGCTCAGCGTCAACCCAGGCTCAAAGATCAGAGTAAAGAACGCGCCGAGCACCCCGCCCGTCAGGAACATGATGCAGGAGAGCTTGACGCCATCCACTTTGGGGGCATAACGATCGATGATGAGAATCTGGATCGCGTAGCAGACGGCGCCTGCAATGCAGAGAATATCGCCTGAGCCGACAGAAAAATCGCCTTTTACGGAAAGGAAGTAGAGTCCCGCCATGGCGATCAGAACCGCGATCCAGAGAATCCCGGAGCTTCTTTTTCCCCGGAACAGGGCAATGAGCGGTACAAAGATGATGTAGAGCGCAGTCAGGAACCCGGCCTTTCCGACAGGAGTCTGAATGAGACCGAACTGCTGAAAGCTTTCAGCAGCGAAAAGCGCGATGCCGCAGAGAATGCCGCCGACCCAGACAAGCTTTTTGGCTTCCGGTGTCGACTCCTCAGCGCGGCGCGCCGGACTCTTGAATCGATCCAGAAAATAAATGACCGGGACCAGGACCAGAGCGCCAAGCAAGGATCGCCCCGCCGTGAAAGTGAAAGGAGGAACATACTCCATGCCGAGAGCCTGCCCGACAAAGGCGGTTCCCCAGATCATGGCGGTCAGAAGCAGTATCAGAAAATTCTTGATTGGCATTTGGAAAGCTGCGGATTCAGAACTGGCAGGAATGACTCCTGCAGACAGAACTGCTCATTTTAACGGAACCGGAGCCGTCGAAATGCGGTAAGGTGATGGAAAAATAAGAACGGACTTTGTATTTCAACATGGGATCCAGAAATATTCTTCTTCAGGTGTTTCATCCGCACTGGTTCGAGAGCCGCGCGAATAAGCGGCTTGCAGCGGCTGCCAGGCGGGTGACTTCGCTAAGCTTCCAGCAGATGGAAACCCAATACGGGGACTATCTGGAGAGAGTGGATGTTGAGCGTGAGCGGGTGCGCATTCAGAACGCCGATATCCTTGTCATGCAGTTTCCGATCTGGTCGATGACGTTTCCGGCTACAGTGAAAACTTATCTGGACACCGTTTGGTTTTCTGATTTCGGTGCGCCGAAGAAAGTTCTCCCCGGTAAGCGTCTGATGCTTGCCGTAACGACCGAACTGGGGGATGCTGATTACTCCGCCTCGGGGCGGATAGGCCATACGCTTGAAGAACTGCTTCTGCCGCTCACGCTTTCCGCGCGTCTGGCAGGCGTCGAGGTTCTGGGGATTGACGCTTTTTACGGCGCCATGAGGATGTCTCAAACCGAGCTCGAAAGAGCGTCTGACAATTATGTCAGAAAACTGGATGAACTGTCGCGTCTGCCCAAAAAATAAGCAGTAAGCCTAAATCCTTAAATTTGAACTGCTATAAGGTTTTTGCAGAAAGGGTAATCCACAAAAATTGTGGATATCTTGAAAAAAATATAGGTGAGGGATCATCTGCTTATTTATTCATTAAATCAAATAGATAATTTATGTGGCAGGTCCGGCGGCGTGAGTGTGAGGGGCAGATCCGAATACTCGCAATGCATACAATAGGTTGATTCGTAATCAGAAAAGCACAATCGAGGCTCAGATGGGAGAGGGTTCCAAAAATACCGAACTGCCAGTCAGGATCCGGGGCTTTGCTCCCCTCGTTGGAAGGGATCCTCAAGCCCTGATTCTTGGATCCATGCCGAGCGAAAAGTCTCTGGAAGAGGACGAGTACTACGCTCATCCCAGAAATCGTTTCTGGAGTCTGATGAATTGGCTGCTTGCCGGCAATAAGACGAGACCGGCATATAAAACTGGAATTGAAATTCTGAGCAGCCATGGCATCGCGCTCTGGGATTCCGTCGGTTCCTGCGTGCGGGAAGGAAGTCTGGATTCAGCAATCCGGGAGATTGAACCGAACCCGGTTGACAGGATCCTGAAAGAGAACCCAGGGATCCATTTTGTTTTTTTCAATGGGAAAAAGTCGGAATCCGTTTTCAGGCAGATCTTTCGTCAGCTGATAGCTGAACGGCCGGATATTGCTTTTATCAGTCTGCCATCGACATCTCCAGCGAACGCGGCCTGGAATTTCGAAAAGCTGGCGTCTGCCTGGAGACAGGCTTTCCTTAAGGCGGGTATTCCTCTTGCTGATGAAGCCGCGTCAGAACTGAAAGCCAATAAAAAAGCCCCGGTTCGTGATTGAACCGGGGCTCCTGAGGCAATCCCGACAGAAGGGTCAGCCCTGAGGCGTGATCTTGATCCAGCCGGTCGGGCAGCTGGGAATCGTCGGATAGTAGCCCTTCTGTGCGGGGCAATAGAAATAATCCTGAGTTGCCACCGAGGAAGAGGCAGGGGTGTTATTGATCGTCACGTTGACCGGGGGCGCCGGCTGAGTCTGAACCGGTGCTGCGGGAACCGTGCTAGTTGTATGGCTGGGAGTTGCGGCGAGAGCAAGAAGACCGACTCCTACACCGAAGGGCAGAATCCAGTCACCGGGACCCCAATAGCGGTGCCCCCAACCCCAACCGCCGCGGGGAGGCGGCGGAGGCGCGGCATGCCAGCGGGGCCGGGACCAGGTCCCCAGCCCGGACCGGGGCCCGGGCCGCCAGGACCTGCGAGTGCAGGCGCTGCTGCAACAGCGAGCATGGCGCCTGCAATCAAAGCAGATATGAATTTTTTCATAGATTCCCTCCACATAAAAGCGCGGGCACACGATTGTTATCGATCGCCTTACTCTTTATTTTGCCCTTTCCTATTGCAAAAGAGCGATGGAGAAGTATTTCCTATTGTGACGATCGAAACGTTTATTTTCTGACCCAGTGAGTAAAGCGTCCGGTGCAGCCGCCGTCCTCAAAGGTTCCGACTTCTTCGATATTCCAGGCATCAGGATCAGTCATGGTGAAGAAAGTGTCGCCATCAAAGTCCTGGTCGATTTCGGTTATATAAGCTTCGGAAATCCGGGGAAGAGCCTCGCGGTAGGTATAGGCACCGCCGATCACGAAAGCCTTTTCTTCCTTATCGAGGAGAAGAAGAGCGTCTGAGAGTGTCCGGACAATTTCAATACCGGGGATTAACTCCGTATGCGTACGGGAGAGGACGATATTGCGGCGGCGAGGAAGCGGGCGGCCAATTGAAACCCAGGTGTTCCACCCCATAATGACCGGGTATCCAGTGGTGGTTTCTTTGAAGAAGCGCAGATCAGCCGGGATATGCCAGGGCATTTGTCCATTCAGGCCGATCACACCGTTGTGAGACCGGGCGACGATCAAAGCAAGAGCAGTCATGAGAATCTCTTTTTTAAAAGGTCTAACTCATTCAATAATAGCGGTTTTACCTATCGATTTTGAGTCAGATGAAAAAATAAATAAAAAAATATTTGCATTTTTAAAATTGAGAGGGTAAGATACTCATCCTGTCGCTGCGATGCAGTGACGATCTTTAAAAACTGAATAACGAACCGATAAGCGTGAGCATCTGGTTTTGAAGAGCTTCAGCTCATAAAAAATCAGGTGCTTGAAAAGACGAATGGAATGATGCAGAAGTGAATAGCTTCTGAGAATTACCAGTCGATAATTTTGAGCGCGACGCTTCAGGAAACTGAAGCAAAGAAGTAATAGCAGTGATTGAACTCAAGAGTTTGATCCTGGCTCAGATTGAACGCTGGCGGCATGCCTTACACATGCAAGTCGAACGGCAGCGGGGGAGCTTGCTCCTGCCGGCGAGTGGCGAACGGGTGAGTAATGCATCGGAACGTGTCCTGTTGTGGGGGATAACTGATCGAAAGATCAGCTAATACCGCATGAGACCTGAGGGTGAAAGCGGGGGATCGCAAGACCTCGCGCGACAGGAGCGGCCGATGTCTGATTAGCTAGTTGGTGAGATAAAAGCTTACCAAGGCGACGATCAGTAGCTGGTCTGAGAGGATGATCAGCCACATTGGGACTGAGACACGGCCCAGACTCCTACGGGAGGCAGCAGTGGGGAATTTTGGACAATGGGGGAAACCCTGATCCAGCCATGCCGCGTGCGGGATGAAGGCCTTCGGGTTGTAAACCGCTTTTGTCAGAGACGAAAAGGGACGTACGAATAATACGTTCCGCTGACGGTATCTGAAGAATAAGCACCGGCTAACTACGTGCCAGCAGCCGCGGTAATACGTAGGGTGCAAGCGTTAATCGGAATTACTGGGCGTAAAGGGTGCGCAGGCGGCTGTGCAAGACAGATGTGAAATCCCCGGGCTTAACCTGGGAACTGCATTTGTGACTGCACGGCTAGAGTTTGTCAGAGGAGGGTGGAATTCCGCGTGTAGCAGTGAAATGCGTAGATATGCGGAAGAACACCAATGGCGAAGGCAGCCCTCTGGGACATGACTGACGCTCATGCACGAAAGCGTGGGGAGCAAACAGGATTAGATACCCTGGTAGTCCACGCCCTAA
>OGJI01001803.1_pt1 | contig 21752 bp, 18 predicted proteins | sample 1572031 | NCBI WGS metagenome assembly OGJI01 (sample SAMEA2582119, study PRJEB24529) | metagenome | biome: Human gut stool | place: China | collected 2011
TTTCAATATGCTCACCCTTTATTTTATGGGGAGGATGGCTGAACAGATTTTTGGTACTCTACGTTTTCTAGGGCTTTATTTGTTAGCTGGTGTTATGGGAAATGCCTTGACCTTACTTTTTACGCCTAATGTTATTGCGGCTGGTGCTTCGACATCCTTGTTTGGACTTTTTGCGGCTGTTGTGATTCTTGGCTATTATAGTCATAGTCCTTTACTTAATCAGTTAGGTCGCAATTACTTGGCTTTGATTGTTATTAACTTAATTTTCAACCTTTTTACACCTAGTGTTGGGATTACAGGCCATCTCGGTGGTTTAGTTGGTGGTGCTCTTGCAGCTATCTTTTTGGCCAACAAGGTCGAAAGTCGCTTATTTAGTAAAGGTTGGCGTTCTACAGCTCTTTTGACCTACATTTTACTATTGCTGATTCTTCTAGGATTCACTTATTTTTAAGTCATATGAAAAATCCATCGAATGTCATGTTCGATGGATTTTATATTAGTCTTTTTTAGCTGGTTTGCCTTCAAGTTTGTGACCCAAGTCAATGAGGTATTGCTTGAGGTCATCTTTAATTTGAGGATGTTTAAGCGCATAATCGATAGACGTTTTCATGAATCCGAATTTGTCACCGACATCATAACGGTCTCCAGTAAATTCGCGAGCAAAGACGCGTTGTGTCTTGTTAAGCGTATCGATAGCATCAGTCAATTGGACTTCGTTTCCAGCACCTGGTTCTTGAGTTTCCAAAATACCGAAAATTTCAGGTGTTAGAAGGTAACGTCCGATGATAGCAAGATCACTTGGTGCATCCTCTGGATTTGGTTTTTCAACGAAAGTTTCAACGCTATAACGTCCATTTTCGCCTTTGCCTTGAGGGGCGATGACACCATATGAAGAAACTTCTTCGTGAGGTACAGGCATAACTGCAATGGTTGATGCGTGTGTTTCCTCATAATCGTTAATGAGCTGTTTAGTCAATGGTACAGCTTTATCGTTAGTGATATCCATAAGGTCATCACCAAGCATAACAACAAATGGCTCATTCCCGACAAATGCTTTAGCTTGAAGAACAGCATCTCCAAGGCCACGTGGGTGGCTTTGGCGGATAAAGTGGAGGTTAATAGCAGTAGTGTCATTAACCAATTTCAACAGGTCTGTCTTACCTTTTTGTTCCAAGTTATATTCTAACTCGAAGTTTGAATCAAAGTGGTCTTCGATAGAACGTTTTGATTTACCAGTCACCACCAAGATATCTTCGATACCTGATTTGAGGGCTTCTTCAACGATAAATTGAATAGTTGGTTTGTCAACGATTGGCAACATTTCTTTGGCCAAGGCTTTAGTAGCTGGTAAAAAGCGTGTTCCGAGTCCTGCAGCGGGGATGATAGCTTTTCTAACTTTTTGATTCTTCATGAGAACTCCTTAGATTTTATTTTTTATCCCATTCATTTTCAGAGCGCAATTCATTGGACATCATATTGAGAATAGATTCCTTAATATCAGCACCCTCATAGATAGATTTGTAGATTGCTGTTGTAATTGGCATGTAGACGCCGAGTTCTTGGGCGATTTCGTAGGCAACCTTTGTGGTTGAAATACCTTCGATAACCATTCCCATGTTACGTTCAATGTCTTCTAGTTTTTCTCCACGACCGAGCGCATCCCCAGCACGCCAGTTACGTGAATGGATAGAAGTTCCTGTAACAATAAGGTCACCAACCCCAGATAGACCGCTGTAAGTCAAAGGATCAGCCCCAAGTTTCACACCAAGACGAGTAATTTCCGCAAGTCCACGAGTAATAACGGCTGCTTTGGCATTGTCCCCATAACCCATACCGTGGAGGGCACCAGCACCTACCGCGATAATGTTTTTAAGAGCACCAGCTGTTTCAACACCAATCACATCTGAATTGGTGTAGAGGCGGAAGTAGCTATTGCTGAAAATACCTTGGACATAGCGTGCCGCTTCAAGATCCTTAGATGCTGCTGTAATCAAAGTGATATCGCGAACGATAGTTTCTTCAGCATGGCTTGGACCAGATACGACAACAATCTCACTACGAAGTTCCTTAGGAATCTCTTCTTCAAGGATTGTTGAAAGACGTTCGTGTGTTCCAGGTTCCAAACCTTTGGAAGCATGCATGACAACAACTTCGTGGTCCAAAAGTTCAGCAACTTGCTTAGCAACTAAGCGAGTGACCTTGGTTGGAACAACAAAGAGAACAGCGTCGACACCATCTAGGGCTTCAGATAGCTCTTTGTAGGCTTTAATGTTTTCATCCAAAACCACATCCTTGAAGTAGCGGGTATTGGTGTGGTTCTCGTTAATTTCATCAATTTGTTCAGGGATGTTTCCCCAAATACGGACCTCGTGTCCGTTGTCGTTGAGTACCTGAGCAAGGGCAGTTCCCCATGAACCAGGGCCCAAGACAGCGATTTTTTGTTTTTTCATCATTAGGTCTCCCTTTAGGTCCTTTCTAACAAAGTAGAAAAAGACTGTATTCTTTCTCATTATAACATAAGAAAAGCATGTTTGTCTTGTACTCTCTGTTAGGAGGGCTGATGGCTATTTATTTTTTCAGCCAATTTTGGGCAATGTAGCCCCCAATGAGAGCAGCCATGAGCGTTCCTCCAATCAGGATTAAGACATGACTGGCTGTAAAGGGAACCATAACTTGATTTACATAATCTTGAGTTTTCCCTTTGGCTAGGAGCTGTGCGATATAGGCTTTGGGCGCGAGCCACATGGTGATAATGGGTGCTAAGTTCCCTAGGGAAAAGATCATATAGGAAAGTAAATTAAGTTTACTATTCTCATAGTTCCCTTTCTTAGCTAGAAAGTCAGCGACAAGGCCAGCTAGAAAGCTAGGAAGAAAGGCTAGAACAAAGTGCCCAGAGGCAAAGAAGAAGAGGGACATAAAGATACCCAGACAGGTAATTGCTCCAAATTGTTTTGTCTTTCTGATAAGCCCCAAGTAGACCCAGCCTGCAAAGATAGCCGCTAAAGCAGGCGTATGATACATATTTTTGACTTTGTAAAAGATTAAATCAATAGCCACTGCAAGGGCTAGGCAAATAAAATACAGTAGAATAGCTAGGCTGGTTTGTTTGATGAATGTTTTTTGACGCATGTGGTCTCCTAATCAATGTGAGGTGTTTTAGTTTTATTGAGCCAAGAGTATGCCAAACCAATGAAAATACCTCCGCCAATCCAGTTACCGAAGAAAACGACTACCCACTGACGTAGAATATTTGCCAAAGTGAAATTATCTACAGCGTCACGCACACCGTTGAAACCGAGCAACATGAAAGAAGCAAAGTTCGCAATCAAGTGTTCATTAATCAAAAATACAAACATAAAGATAGCTGATAGCGCAATGAAAATTTTAGCAGATTCTTCTTTGAGGAGCATGTAGCCCAAGATGGCAATATTAACGAACATATTAGCTGTAATACCTTCTGTAAAGTTCATCCAATCTGTTTTTCCAAGCTTGGTTGAGACAGCAGTAACTAAGAAACTCTTGTCAGTCAAATGTTGGAAAGAGAAGGATTGGTTGAAGAACCAGGCCAAGATAAGGGCACCGACAAAGTTAAAGAAGGTACAGTAGAGGAGGATGGTGCACATCTTGCTCCATTTGATTTTACCATAATAGGCACCACTGGTCAGGAACATCATGTTTGAAGTAGCCAACTCTCCATTGAATATGAGAACGAAGACCAGTCCGATGGCAAAGATAAAGGCAAAGACAAAACGAGAAAGGGCTGGAATACCTGTTGCGATAACATCCGCACCAATAATTCCTACAGCAGTCGACATGGTAAGATAAGCTCCTGCAAGCATAGAACGCAAGGCATAGCGCCCCAGACTTTCGTCAAAGAGAGCTTCTTTTTTAGCACAAGCAGCGAATACTTTTTCTTGAAATTGAGACATAGGTTTACCTCTAAAATGTGTGGCTTGGAGCATGGCAAATGCGCAAGCTCGAGTGAAAATGAATCTAAGATGACCATGAAAAAAAGTCAGGACAGTTGTCCCAACTTTTCCAAGTCTTAATATGAGGATGCTCCAGATGTGGCATCTGCGGCTGGAGCTACATCGCCACCGTGACCACCAGCGTCTGACGCTCCGGATGTTGCGTCGCTACCGCCATGACTAGCTGCAGCTGGTGCAAAAGGACCGCTTCCTCCGACAAGGCGTTGACCAGTTGTTTCGAGATACCAGTCAAGCCATGGTTTAAAGTTAAAGACGATTTCATTGATTCCTGCATAAGAACCATCATCATAGTACATAGCCTGATAGTTATGCGTATTGATAACTCCTTCAGGTGACCCTGGAACAATCGTACGAACGTATTCTTGGTTACCATTACGCAGTGTACCGATAACCCATTCCACATTTTTCATACGAGCTGGTGGAAGTGAGCCGTGAACAGTTGACATACGGCTACCAGATTGAGGTGGCACACGTTTAGCAAACATAGTGTCAGGATCTTGATGGGCGTTATTGTAGTATAGGAACTGGTTATTGTCATCGGCATAGGTCAATTCAAATGGCATAGCCTTGAGGAACATGTCAATTTGATTAACTGTCAAAATACCATGATCCAATTTCACGTAGGTATCACCTGATACCGCACCAGTAATTTCAGCTACTTTTTCTACCCATTCTGGATCGTCAGGGTCGACTTCAGTAACAGTTGTAGCGATTGGGTTGTTACAATCCAAATCTTCAGGTTCGATTGGTTTTGGTTTTTTCAATTTAGAAACCACTCCTACATATTGGATGAAATTATCTAAGCATTGTTCAAGGAAGTTAATAGTACCTTCGTTAGTAATGTTCCCCTCAAGGTCAAAGGCTTCTTTAGCCTTTCCAAGCAAGAATTCATTACCTGGAAGTGTATAGGCATTGACACCAGGCGCTTCAAGGATTTTACGCAAATGCACTTGGGCACGAGAAGTCCCTTGGTCGTAGTATGAAGCACCAACAATCATTACAGGCTTGTTTTCAAATGGGTGCACTTCGAATGAGAGCCACTCCAAAACTGATTTAAGTGCTGCAGAGATAGTGTGGTTGTGCTCAGGTGTTGCGATGATAACACCGTCAGCGCGTGTAATTTTGTTATTAAGTAAGCGAAGTTGGAAGCTTTCGTCCCATTTTTCATCTTGGTTAAACATAGGAACTTCATCAATTTCCAAAACTTCAAGTTCAAATTTTATTTTAAAATGTCTTCTGATAAATTCGAGCAGTTTACGGTTATATGATTGGTCATAATTTGCTCCAACGAGTCCAACAAATTTCATAGTTTCTATTCTCCTGTCTTATAGGCTTTCCCAGTCGAAGTCTTCAGCTTCTTTATGTAGCAACTCTGTAGCATGTGAGAGTTTACCAGTAATTTTGACGTAGAGACGGAAGTCATCGAAAATAGCATCTAGTTTTTTGATGACATCAAGGTCGACTAAGTCACCATTGTTATCAAAAGCTTGTAGAGAATGTGAGAGTAAGAATTCGTCTGGAAGCACATTAGCTTTGATTTCTGGAGCATTCAAGATTTGACGAAGTTGTAACTGTGCACGAGAAGCCCCGAGTGTTCCGTAAGATGCTCCTGTAATCATAACTGGCTTATTCAAAAGAGGGAAAACACCGTATGAAACCCAAGCTAAAGCGTTCATGAGAACGGCAGGAATTGAGTGGTCATACTCAGGTGTTCCAATAATAACACCATCAGCCTCATCGATTTTTTTAACGATTTCAAGGACACTTTCTGGCAATTGTTTGTTAGCGGGTTTGTTAAAGACAGGAAGGTCTTTGATTTCAACAAGTTCGATGTCTGTCTTATCTGCAAAATGTTTCTGAATATATTGCAATAATTGTCTATTAGTTGAACGTTTTGAATTCGTACCAACAAGTCCGATGAATTTCATGACAATTCTCCTTAAAAGTATTATATCTAGTACTATGTTAGCGTTTTCCTGGTTAAAAGTCAATCTTCGTTTAATGAGAAAGTGATTAGACTATTACCTTTGTCATCTTATTTCGAATAGATTATAATAGGATAGATTTAAAAGTCTGAAGCTAGCATGGCTAGTTTATACAAATACCAGTCAATAGATGTATCGAAAGGAAAAAATAATGACAAAAATTCGTGGATTTGAACTTGTATCAACGTATAACAATCAGGACTTGCTTCCAAAACGTGAGACAGCTCATGCTGCAGGTTATGACTTAAAGGTAGCAGAGAACACTGTAATTGCTCCTGGGGACATTGTTCTCGTCCCAACAGGTGTTAAGGCTTACATGCAACCTGGTGAGGTCCTCTATCTCTATGACCGTTCGTCAAACCCTCGTAAAAAAGGTCTGGTCTTGATCAACTCAGTTGGAGTGATTGACGGAGATTATTATGGAAATCCAGGAAATGAAGGTCATATCTTCGCCCAGATGAAAAATATTACTGATCAGCCCGTGACTCTTGAAGTTGGCGAACGCATCGTTCAAGGTGTCTTTATGCCCTTCTTGATTGTAGATGGAGACGAAGCTGATGGTGTTCGTACTGGTGGGTTTGGATCGACAGGGAAATAGAGGAAGCAAAGTGGCAGACTATTTGTTAGTAATCGATATGCAGTCAGATTATGTTGCTGTAGGAAAAGCATATCATGAAGAACTGATTGCAGCTGTAAATGACAAAATTGCTACCTATCCGAGCGACCGGGTTATCTATATTCTCAATCGTTTTTTCTGGGAGAGAAAAGATAGAAAGAAGAAATTTGCGACCGACTTGCTGCTTGTATCTTCTCGTATCTTTGAGAAGCGTCGGGCTTCTTGCTTTACTAATCCAGATTTAAAAGATTTTTTAGAGGGGAATGCTGCTAAAAGCATAGAGTTTATAGGGGTGGATGGCAATGGCTGTGTTAAGGCTTCCGTTTTGGCGGCTATCAAGGAGAACTATCAGGTTTCCGTCGGTTTGTCCGCTGTCGGAGTTGCCAACCAGAAGAAATTAAAAAAAACATTGCATAAGTGGCATTCTGCTGGAGTAAGCGTAGAAGGAGAATTATCATAGCAAAGAAAAAATCAACTTTTGTTTGTCGAGAATGTGGCTACAATTCACCCAAATATCTAGGGCGTTGCCCCAACTGTTCTTCTTGGTCCTCTTTTGAGGAAGAAGTTGAGGTGCAGGAGGTGAAAAATGCTCGTGTCAGTTTAACGGGTGAAAAGTCTAAACCAACTAAATTAAAAGAAGTATCCTCAATTAATTATGCCCGAATAAAGACTGACATGGATGAGTTTAACCGTGTTTTAGGTGGTGGCGTGGTTCCGGGTAGTCTGGTTCTTATTGGAGGAGATCCAGGTATAGGGAAATCGACTCTCCTCTTACAGGTTTCAACACAGTTAGCTAACAAGGGAACTGTCCTCTATGTTTCTGGGGAAGAATCCGCCGAGCAAATCAAATTGCGGAGCGAACGTTTAGGTGATATTGATAACGAATTTTATCTTTATGCTGAGACCAATATGCAAGCGGTTCGCAGTCAAGTAGAGGCCATCAAACCTGATTTCCTCATTATCGACTCTATTCAGACCATCATGAGTCCAGAGATTTCTGGCGTTCAAGGCTCTGTATCTCAGGTTCGTGAAGTTACTGCTGAACTCATGCAGATTGCCAAAACCAATAACATTGCCACATTTATTGTTGGGCATGTGACCAAGGAGGGACAGCTGGCTGGACCACGTATGTTGGAACACATGGTGGATACTGTGCTCTATTTTGAGGGAGAACGTCATCATACCTTCCGTATTTTGCGAGCAGTCAAAAACCGTTTTGGTTCAACCAATGAGATTGGGATTTTTGAGATGCAGTCTGGTGGTTTGGTAGAAGTGCTAAATCCTAGCCAAGTTTTCTTAGAGGAACGCCTAGACGGAGCCACAGGTTCTGCCATTGTTGTAACAATGGAAGGTAGCAGACCTATCTTAGCTGAAGTTCAAGCCTTGGTGACCCCAACCGTCTTTGGTAATGCCAAGCGGACAACAACAGGACTGGATTTTAACCGCGTCAGCCTCATTATGGCTGTTTTAGAGAAACGTTGTGGCCTTCTTCTCCAAAATCAAGATGCTTATTTAAAATCAGCTGGTGGTGTCAAATTGGACGAGCCGGCTATTGACCTTGCTGTCGCTGTTGCCATTGCTTCTAGTTACAAGGAGCTTCCAACCAATCCACAAGAAGCCTTTATAGGAGAAATTGGCTTGACTGGAGAGATTCGCCGAGTGACTCGTATTGAACAGCGTATTAATGAAGCTGCTAAATTAGGCTTCACTAAGATCTATGCTCCGAAGAATTCTCTACATGGTATGAAAATTCCAGAAGGTATCCAGGTCGTTGGCGTTACGACAGTGGGAGAAGTACTCAAAAAAGTCTTTTCTTAAAAAGTGATAGAAGGTCATTTTGGAAACGTTTGCAAAATTATATCTCCAATGCTATACTTTTCATAAGGATAGGGAGGTATTTATTATGCAATTTTTCACAGACAGCAACATGCAATTCCCTTTAGTAGAGTTATCTCTCAATCAAGGTGAAACAGTCTTTATCCAGCGTGGCAGCATGGTATACCACACACCTAATGTGACACTGAGTACCAAATTAAATGCCAGCGGATCAGGTCTAGGTCGCTTTGTAAAGGCTGTTGGGCGTTCAATGGTTTCGGGCGAAAGTAGCTTTATTACTCAGGTTGTCTCACAGTCCAATAACGGTTATATAGCCTTGGCCCCTGATTCTCCAGGTCAAGTGATTCCACTTTATTTAGGTGAAAAACAGTACCGACTAAATGACGGTGCCTTTCTAGCACTTGATGGCACAGCTTACTATACAATGGAGCTCCAGTCTGTTGGTAAGGCTCTTTTTGGTGGTCAGGGTGGTTTCTTTGTGATGACAACCCAAGGTCAAGGAACACTCTTGGCGAATGCCTACGGTTCTATTAAAAAAATTGAGCTAAACAACCAAGAAGTGACTATTGATAATGCTCATGTCGTTGCCTGGAGTCAGACACTTGATTACGATATTCACTTGGAAAATGGTTTCTGGCAGTCTATTGGGACAGGAGAGGGTGTTGTGAATACCTTTAGAGGAACAGGTGAAATTTATGTTCAAAGTCTCAATCTTCAAACCTTTGCAGGCTTGCTTAATAGATACTTACCAAAACGTTCATAATATAAATTGAAGGAGGGTGGATGCTTGTTAGCATCTATTCTCCTTTTTATGTTGCGAACTCAATAGCTGACAAGTTAATAAAAAGATGATAAGATAGTGTGTAAATAATTTGATAGTCAAATTATTTTCTTCATTAGAAAGTGAGTTATTATGTCTTATTTTGAAAACTTTCTCAATGCCAACAAAGCCTATGTTGACCTCCACGGGACAGCCCATCTTCCCTTGAAACCAAAGACTAAGGTGGCTATTGTGACTTGTATGGATTCACGCCTTCACGTTGCTCAGGCCTTGGGGTTGGCACTAGGTGACGCTCATATTTTGCGTAATGCGGGTGGTCGTGTGACGGAAGATATGATTCGTTCTTTGGTCATTTCTCAACAACAGATGGGGACACGAGAAATCGTAGTTCTTCACCATACAGATTGTGGTGCTCAGACCTTTAAGAACGATGAGTTTACCGCCTATCTCAATAAGGAACTTGGTGTTGATGTGTCTGATCAAGATTTTCTTCCATTCACAGATGTAGAAGAGAGTGTTCGTGAAGATATGGCTATTCTTCGTCAGTCACCGCTTATCCCTGAGGATGTTATCATCTCCGGTGCGGTTTATGATGTAGATACTGGTCGAATGACTCAAGTTCATCCCTAATACCGAAAAATTAAGCAGGCATGATTGCCTGCTTTTTTCATGGTTTGACATAAAAAAACTCAGCATAAAATATAAATGCTGAGTTAATCTAGTTTTTAAGAAACGATAAAAATAAGAATCACGGTCCCCAAATAGAAAAGACTAGTGATAAAAAAGCTTATACGCCAGAACAACTTAAGAAAACGTTTAAACTTGAAAGATTGTGTTTTTCTTAGCATCTGAATCGTGATAATGATAGCCGCCAAGGATAATAAGATGGTGATGTAAGGCAAAAAGCTATGGGTAAAGAAACGGGCTGACACAGCAACCACCTCAATAAAATAAAGTGGGAAGGTAAGGTCAGCAAAATTAAGCCCGAGGTATTTTAAACTAAAGAATCGGTGGATAATAAAAGCAAAGATAGGTGTTAAAATCAAAAATGCTATAGCAAAGAATTTATATAGAATCATAAGTCTATTTTACCTCGAAAAGGCCTATATGTAAATTTTTTCCTAAACTTAATAAGAAATTCTTGCATCTAAAAAGAATTTCTGTATAATAGATAAGGTATGTAAAAACATACTTGTGGGAGGTAACAAAACTTACTTACCGCCAAAACCACAATAGGAGGAAATTACAAAATGGCTAAAAAAGTCGAAAACATCGTAAAACTTCAGATTCCTGCTGGTAAAGCGACTCCAGCTCCACCAGTTGGACCAGCTCTTGGTCAAGCCGGAATCAACATCATGGGATTCACTAAAGAGTTTAACGCTCGTACAGCTGACCAAGCTGGTATGATTATCCCAGTTGTTATCTCTGTGTATGAAGATAAATCATTTGATTTCATCACTAAAACACCACCAGCTGCGGTTCTTTTGAAAAAAGCTGCAGGTGTTGAAAAAGGTTCAGGTACTCCAAACTCAGTTAAAGTTGCTTCAGTGACTCGTGCACAAGTACAAGAAATTGCTGAAACAAAAATGCCTGACTTGAACGCTGCAAACATCGAATCAGCTATGCGTATGATCGAAGGTACTGCACGTTCAATGGGATTCACTGTTACTGACTAATTCAGTTAACAAGAAAACCACAGACGTCGTCTCACTTCGCTGAGTGACGTGGAAGATGAAAGTCGTTATGACCACATTACACAAGGAGAAATAATTAACATGGCTAAAAAAAGCAAACAAATGCGTGCTGCTCTTGAGAAAATCGACAGCACAAAAGCTTACAGCGTAGAAGAAGCTGTAGCTCTTGCACAAGAAACTAACTTCGCAAAATTTGATGCTACTGTTGAAGTATCATACAACCTTAACATCGACGTTAAGAAAGCTGACCAACAAATCCGTGGAGCAATGGTATTGCCAAACGGTACTGGTAAAACTCAACGCGTTCTTGTATTTGCTCGTGGTGCTAAAGCTGAAGAAGCTAAAGCAGCAGGTGCTGACTTCGTTGGTGAAGACGAACTCGTTGCTAAAATCAACGGTGGATGGCTTGACTTTGACGTTGTTGTTGCAACACCAGATATGATGGCAATCGTTGGTCGTCTTGGACGTGTCCTTGGGCCACGTAACTTGATGCCAAACCCTAAAACTGGTACAGTAACTATGGACGTTGCTAAAGCAGTTGAAGAGTCTAAAGGTGGTAAAATCACTTACCGTGCTGATAAAGCAGGTAACGTACAAGCTATCATCGGTAAGGTTTCATTCGAAACTGAAAAATTGGTTGAAAACTTCAAAGCATTTAACGATGCAATCCAAAAAGCTAAACCAGCTACAGCGAAAGGTACTTACATCACAAACCTTTCAATCACTACTACACAAGGTGCTGGTATCAAAGTTGATCCTAACTCATTGTAAGAGTAGTAAAAAGCCTATCTTCGGATAGGTTTTTTTCTTACTCTGGACACGAAATTTGAGTAGAAAATAAAAAATATTCAGAAAGTAGTGTTGCTTTTTCGAATTTATGGTATAATTTAAGCGTATACACATAATTATTGATTTTTGAACTTTTTACGTTGCGAATTTAAGGAGGCAATGAATGAAAAAGAGTAAGGTATTTTTACTGGCAGCCGTAGGCCTGTTATCTGTAGGTGTTTTAACGGCTTGCTCGTCATCAAGTAAGACGTCTGGTAAGACTTATAATTATGTCTATGGTAGTGACCCTGCAACCTTGGACTATCTTGCTACAAACAAGAAAAATATGACGACAGCTGTTAGTAACGGTGTTGATGGTTTGTTTGAAAATGACCAATATGGGAATTTAAAACCTTCTGTCGCTGAAGACTGGTCTGTTTCTCAAGATGGTTTGACATATACTTACAAGATTCGTAAGGGACTTAAATGGTACACTTCAGATGGCGAAGAATATGCCAATGTAACAGCTAAGGACTTTGTAACAGGTCTTAAGCATGCTGCGGATACAAATTCTGAAGCGATTTATTTGCTACAAAACTCAGTTAAGGGCTTGAATGATTACCTTTCAGGTGCCAACAAGGACTTTTCAAATGTAGGTATCAAGGCTGTTGATGATTACACCTTGCAATATACACTTAGTCAACCAGAACCTTACTGGAATTCAAAATTGACTTACTCTGTTACTTGGCCTGTTAATGGAGACTTCTTGAAATCTAAAGGTAAAGATTTTGGTAAGTCAACAGACCCAACATCTATTCTTTATAACGGTCCATACCTTCTTAAGGCTTTGACAACGAAGTCATCTATTGAGTTCACCAAGAATGAAAACTATTGGGATAAGGATCACGTCTATTTTGATAATATCAAATTGACTTATGATGATGGATCAGACCAAGAGTCTTTGGAACGCAACTTTACAGATGGTGTATACAACTTAGCACGTCTATTCCCAACAAGTTCTAACTATTCCAAAGTTGAAAAACAGTACAAAGATAATATTTTCTATACGCAACCTGGATCAGCTGTAGAAGGTGTTGGTATTAATATTGACCGTCAAACTTATGGTCATACATCTAAAGAAAATGACCAGCAAAAGACATCAACTAAGACAGCTCTTCTCAATAAGGATTTCCGTCAATCATTAGGTTTTGCTATTGACCGTACAAATTACGCCGCACAACTTAATGGTAAGGAAGGTGGAAGTACTGCCGTCCGTAATATCTTTGTTAAACCAGACTTTGTTCAAGCAGATGGTAAGGACTTCGGAACAATGGTAATGGATCAACTTCCAGCTTATGGTGATGAGTGGTCTGGTGTGAATCTTGCAGATAGTCAAGATGGTCTTTATAACCCAGAAAAAGCTAAGGCTGAATTTGCTAAAGCCAAAGAAGCTCTTCAAGCAGAAGGAGTTCAGTTCCCAATTCATTTGGATGTCCCTGTTAATCAATCAAGTAAAATTACTGTGAATCAGGTACAATCAATTAAACAGTCTGTTGAATCTGCTCTTGGAAAAGACAATGTTGTGCTTGATATCCACCAATTGTCAGCTGATGATTTTAACAACATCACTTACTCTGCATCAAATGCAGCTGCAGAAGATTGGGACTTGTCAGTGGGTGTGGCTTGGGACCCTGATTACCTTGATCCTTCAACTTATCTTGATGTCTTGAAAACGACAAGTAGCGAAAATACTAAATCCTTCATGGGTTATGACGATCCAAATAGTCAAGCGGTTGAAAAAGTAGGTCTTAAAGAATATGACCAATTGGTTGATGATGCTTCTAAGGAAACAACAGACTTGAAGGCTCGTTATGAAAAATATGCAAAAGCTCAAGCATGGTTGACAGATAGTGCCCTCTATCTTCCAACAACTACTTATAACGGTGCAGCTGCTGTAATTTCTCGTATTAAGCCATTCTCAGGAGCTTATGCTCAAGCTGGTGATAAAGGTTCTTCATACTACTTCAAGTATCTTAAATCTCAAGATGATATTGTAACTAAGAAACAATACGACTCAGCTTATAAAGATTGGCTTAAAGAAAGAGCGAAATCTAATGACAAAGCTCAAAAAGATCTTGCCAAACACGTTAAGTAATCTATTGAAAACGTCTACCTTTAGGTAGTCGTTTTTTTAACAAAATTTCTCGAACCACCCTTAGATTGTGATATAATAAGAAAGATTGGTACTCGCTTCTAGATTTTTATTTGGAAAGTTTGGGGGATAGAGTTGCCTACTGATACTTATCATCTTAATTTAGTCCTAAGAAAGGGACTTTAGGCTTAATAGGTATCCAAAGACTGAAGAATGAAACATAAAAAGGAGATTTATCTTGGCTAAAGATATCCGCGTTCGTTACGCACCAAGTCCAACAGGGCTTCTACACATTGGTAATGCTCGTACAGCATTGTTTAACTACCTTTATGCACGTCATCATGGTGGTACATTCATTATCCGTATTGAAGATACTGACCGTAAACGTCACGTTGAAGATGGTGAGCGTTCACAGCTTGATAACTTGCGTTGGTTGGGAATTGACTGGGATGAAAGTCCTGAAACACACGAAAACTATCGTCAATCAGAACGTTTACCGCTTTACCAAAAATATATTGATCAACTTTTGGCAGAAGGTAAAGCCTATAAGTCATACGTAACTGAAGAAGAGTTAGCTGCAGAGCGTGAACGTCAAGAAGCAGCTGGTGAAACTCCTCGTTACATTAACGAGTTCCTTGGCATGACTGAAGAAGAAAAAGCTGCCTACATCGCAGAACGTGAAGCGGCAGGTATTGTACCTACAGTTCGTTTGGCGGTTAATGAGTCAGGGATTTATAAATGGCATGATATCGTTAAGGGAGATATCGAATTTGAAGGTGGTAATATCGGTGGTGATTGGGTTATCCAGAAGAAAGATGGATACCCAACTTACAACTTTGCGGTAGTTGTTGATGACCATGATATGCAAATTTCACACGTTATCCGTGGAGATGACCATATTGCCAATACACCAAAACAACTCATGGTTTATGAGGCTCTTGGTTGGGAAGCTCCTGAGTTTGGACACATGACCCTTATCATCAATTCTGAAACTGGTAAGAAGTTGTCTAAACGTGATACTAACACCCTTCAATTTATCGAAGATTACCGTAAAAAAGGTTACCTTCCAGAAGCAGTCTTTAACTTCATTGCTCTTCTTGGTTGGAATCCTGGCGGTGAAGACGAAATCTTTTCTCGTGAAGAACTCATTAAACTTTTTGATGAAAACCGTCTAAGCAAGTCACCAGCGGCCTTTGACCAGAAGAAATTGGACTGGATGAGTAACGACTACATTAAGAATGCAGATTTCGATAAGGTCTTTGCTCTTTGCAAACCTTTCTTGGAAGAAGCTGGTCGTTTGACAGATAAAGCTGAAAAATTAGTGGAACTCTACAAACCACAAATGACAGCTGCAGAAGAAATTGTCCCTCTCACAGATCTCTTCTTTGAAGATTTCCCAGAATTGACAAAGGCTGAAAAAGAAGTTATGGCTGGTGAAACAGTACCAACAGTACTTAAAGCTTTTAAAGCCAAACTTGAAGCCATGTCCGATGATGAGTTTGTTGTTGAAAACATTTTCCCACAAATTAAGGCTGTTCAAAAAGAAACAGGAATCAAAGGGAAAAATCTCTTCATGCCAATCCGTATTGCTGTTTCAGGAGAAATGCACGGTCCAGAATTGCCAGATACTATTTTCTTGCTCGGACGTGAAAAATCAATCAAACATATTGATCAAGTTCTTGCAACACTATAAAAACAAACCCAACAATTGTTGGGTTTTCGAATGCACATAAGTGATGTGTCAATGATTATATGATTATTGATAAGACTGCATTTGTAATATAATGATGATATTTCGTAATCATATCATCATTTTCAAAACTTTAAATTAGTTTTATAATAGATTGGTAATAAAAATTAGGGAGGAGTGAGCATTATGAGAAGATTTGGTTGGTATTTCTACTACGTTATCGGCATGTACCCATAAAAAGAGGTAATGAGTCAGTTAAAGAGCTTAGTTTTTCTAAGCTCTTTTTTATGTTTATGAAAAGTAGGGGACATGTGGGATTGTCTGATGTTAGATTGTTCTCAATCAGGAAAAAATAGCTTTATATTTTTAGCTTTTTCTAATAGGAGTGATGCTAAATTATATATTTATGTTACAATAAAGTAGGTTGATTTTTGAAAGGAAGGGGGAGTCTAGAGATGATTGTTTTGTTTACGGTTCTACGTCTATTGGCTATTTTAATTGTTAGTCACGATATGTCAGGTTTGCTCAAAACTTGGAAGAGTAAATGCTGGTTTATCGCAGGGAGTCTCTTGCTCTCTCTATTTGTTGGAGGCATTACAGGGTCGCTCTTAGCACTTTTGTTCTGCTATCTTTTCTTAAATAAAATATCAAGTAGTGAAAAGAATTCTTTTCTTTTCACCTTTTTGCCGTGGGTTTTTGTTGAAGTCACCTCGAAACTGCTTCAACTTTACTTTTTCCCATGGATTTTTCAAATTAATTACTTACAGGTCAAGGACACCCCAGTACTCATTGCTTTGTCTTATCTCTTGATTTACCCAATTTTTCATCTGATTGTCAAAGTGTTCTTTATTGACTTTGGTGCTCTCAATGTTATGGGAAATAACCATACTTACCAAGTTAGACAACGCTTATTGGTTGGGGTTACTCTGGCTTATATTGTTTTATCTTTAATTATTTTCTATGCCAGTAATATCTTTCCTTACTCAGGTCTCTTTATTTATTTAGCAGGTAGTATTACGATTGTCTACTCCATTCTCTTTATTTTGCTCTTTGCTCAGCTTAATATCTATTCTAAGAAAAGAGTGAAGGACCAGTTGACCGAAGAAATGGCTAGACACGAGGAAAGTTTAGAAGAATATAGCCACCGTTTAGAAAAACTCTATAATGATATTTCTCAGGTGAAGAAGGATTATCTCGAAGGGCTTAAAACAATGGAGGTTAGTATCCAACGACGAGACTTACCTGCTTTGAAACAAGAGTATGCAGAACTTTTAGAAAAATCTGGAAATAGCTTAACTTTGTCAAATTATGAATTGTCACGCTTAATCAACTTAGAAATCACATCTCTCAAGAGTCTCTTTTCTGCTAAAGTGCTTGAGGCTGAGAACTTAGGAATTAAGGTCAATTTGGAGTTGCCAGATGTTATATCGTCAACTCAGATAGAGGCCTTAGATTTGGTTGTGATTTCTTCTGTCTTCTTAAACAATGCTATTGAGTCGGCAGTGGATTCTGAAGATCCTACTTTAACCATATCCTTCTTTAAAAATCAAGGTTATCTTATCTTGGTTATTGACAATACAACCAGAGAAGAACGTATTCCTGTGTCAAGGATTTTTGATGAAGGGGTTTCTAGTAAAGGAGAAGGCCGAGGACTTGGTCTGTCTAAGGTTGCAGATATACTTAATCGCTATCCAAAAGTAAATCTTGAGACTCGTAGTTGTGACCATCATTTTACACAGGTCCTCTCTTTTCAGGATAATTGATAAATCAAAGATACTATTTGTGGGGGATAGGATAAGGGAATAGAAAGGGGAAAAGCATATGCAACTTGCGATTGATGGCCTTATTGCTTTGGTTGTTGTCGTTTCACATCTTATGATTTTAGCTAGAATGGCTTATCTAGATGTTTTTACTTACCGTTACATTCCTTATGTAATCGTAGTAACTGCCGTTAAGTGGTTAGCCAAGGTGCTATGGCAAATTGATATTCCAGATGCGATTTATCTCCTAGTCTTTATTTTTATTGAAAAACCTCAGGCTCTACGAGAAGAAAAGTATTTTTATGCTTTCTTTGCCCCTGTCTTTTGGACTCTGATTACAAGCTTCTTTAGTTTTTATTTTTTCCGAGTTTTCTTTAATAAGCCGGTCGAATTGGTTCCAAACCATTTAGGAATCTTGGTTGTAGATAGTGTTGTTCTTCCCTTCTTTCTAGGCTTGCAAAAAATGTTCGGTTTAGATAGCTTTTTTAAGGAACCATATCAGGACTTGCAGGATAAATATAAGAGTATGCTCTTGCAAGTTGATCATATTTTAATTATCAGTTATCTGCTTATTCTCTTTAAACGGGAGATTTTCTCCTTGCTTCTGAGTCAGACCTATCTCCCAGGTTACCCTCAAATTTATATTTGGGTTGGTTTCCTTATACATATGTATATTCTTGTTCGCTTTGTTTCTTATGGTAAAGACGTACGTGATAGCAAAATTCTCAGAGAACAAGAGGAGCACTTGAGGAGTCTGGAAGCTTATAATGAAAAAATCGAAACTGCCTATAAGAGTGTACGCTCATTTAAACATGATTATGAAAATATACTCATTAGTATGCAGACAAGTATTGATAGTGGGGATTTTGACCTTATTGAACAAACCTATCAGGATATTTTGAAAAAGGCTGGTCAAGAACTCGTTGAGGAAGATGACGAAACTGTCTCTTGAGTGTAAACAGGAAATATTATCATGAACTTACAGCTTTGGACCATGGTATCACTTGAAAATAGTATTATTCAGATTATTAGTTTTCATATTACCTGGTTTATTTATAAAAAACTAACAAGGAGCACTCTAGCTTACTGGAAAGTATTTTGTTTAAGTCTCTTAGGTATAGTGGTATCATTTGGTAAAGGTGATGGCTTCTATTATCAAGTTGTTATCTTTCTAGCTTTGGCCTTAAAGGAACGGCGGGAGCATCGTTTGACGCTCTGGGCAAGCCTCTTTTTTGGGGCTTTCTCGGTTCTCTTTACTGATTTATTTGCGACTTTTACACCATATTATGTATTCAGTAACTTATTTACAAATATGAGCTTGGTTGAGATTCAAGAAAATTTCTTCCTAAATTTGCTATCTTATGTGATGATTTATCCTTTTTTTCTCTATGTCAATTATCTATCAAGTTCAGATATTGACAAGATTAAGGAGCTGATTTATTCCCATGGTCGTGAGCGTTTATTGATTGCGGTTGATTTGACCTTTGCACTCTACATTACTTGTAGTATTCTTTTGGTATCTACAGGTAGTGATGTGAGAGGGCCAATTTTTATTGCAATGGCGGTTTATCTCCTAATGGTAACAACCTTGAACCGCTATTCTCATAAATTTGTCAGAGAACGTAGTAAGGAAGCTGTGGAGACCTATGTCTATAACTTGGAAGTCTATAATAAGCATATTGAGGATCTTTTTACAAAAGTAAAACCTATTGAAAAAGATTTTGAGAGTCTTTTGGTAGCTCTTGAGACTCCTCTGGCTAAAAATCAATTGTCAGAGGTTTTATCCGTTTATCATGAGCATTTGAACCATCTTAAACTTGATAATTTGGATTTAAATGATAAGTTGGCTCCTTTGTTCGAGATTCCTTATCCGGTATTAAGAAGTTGGATTGTAAACCAAGTTATTCCTTTGGAACAAAAAGGTGTCACAGTTAGGTTGGATGTCAATGTTGATGCTTATCCTAATAATTTAAATGTTGCAGTTCTTATTAGAGTTTTAGAACGTTGCATGAACTTAGCTGAAAAACTTTGGGCCAAGGAGCCGGAGACAGATATTGGTTTCCTTATTCAACAGAATGAGGATGGCAATCTCAGCTTTATTCTTGAGAATACCAACCAGGAAGCTAATCCGAAACTTGACGATAGTCTGGTTGTTAGTCGAGATTTTGCCCAGTTTTGCTGGTCAAACGGTATCGGTTTAACAAATAAAAAAGAATTATTTAAAACCTATCAAATTGTCACGGTAATACCATAATTGTAGGAAGGAGGAAGGTAGCTATGCTAGGTAACGTCATTTTTCAAATTTTGATGTTTGTCATTATTTGGGATATCTATTTACGTATTGGTGGACAAAACACTAATCTTAAAAATCGTATACTTTATTTGTTATTTGATGTTGCTCTATGCATTTGGGGACAACTCATTGGACGCTATATAGGCATAGTACCTCCCTTAGTAGCCATTGTAACATTGACATTTAGCTACCAACTGAATAAAAGTGTAACTTCTGTAGAGCGCTTTTTTCTAGGTTTTTACCCAGTGGTACTAGTCGATTTGGCAAGACGTTTTTTGGCTACTTTCTTCTTTCCGCCGATACTTGGCATAACTGTTGATACTTTAAACACTAATATTTGGTGGTCTATGGTACCACTTTCCTTCGTCATGTTGACGGTTAGAATAGTAGATTTTATTTTACGTCTAGATTTTACAGATATATTGAAAGTTGCTGCCCAACAAGAAAAAAAGAACCGTCTGGGTTTGGTCAACATGCTTCTTTTGCTTTATTATTTAGTTATCTTTTTGGTGTCGACATTTGATACTTATTTTCCAGAGTTACATCTTGAGGGTAGGTTTCGTTTACCATTGGTAGTGGGATATCTCTACTTACTCCTCTTTGTACTAGGAGCTGTGAACCAGTTCGCTAAGGAAAAAATAGAGCAGGATTTAGCGATGAAGCAAGCCAACTATCTTGATGATTTGAAGCGTGAGAATACTAGGGTAGAAGGTTTGTATAGAGACTTGATGCATGTTCGCTCTAACTATAATTTTCTGCTTAATAATCTGAGAGATATCGAAAGAACAGGAGATATTCGTTCTTACAAAAAAGATTTGGTTGATCTTTATGTGTATCGAGATCAGTACCGCCTCTCTACTCATGTTACAGATTTGGATAATATCCAAAACTCAAGTATTCATAGTCTACTTTCATCAAAGTATCATGAAGCTCAGATGTATCAACTCAACATTCATGCAGAAATTCCTGATCCAGTGATTCATAGCTATCTAACTGACTTAGATTTAGCAGTTGTTTTAGGTCATCTTATGAATAATGCTATTGATGGTGCTCGCAAAGCCCACGAGGGCTTTATTAGTATTGCCTATTTTGATGAAGAGGGCTGCCAGAGTTTTATTGTTGAAAGTGCAATTTCAGATGAAAAAGCTTTACTTTCAATGATGGCATCTCAAATTCCTATCAATGGGGGGGACGCAGGTATAAATGCTGTTCAAGATATCTTGGAACGTTATCCGAATACATCCTTCTCTGTTCGAAGTCAGAAACATAAAATGATGCAAATACTAGAAATGAGGCCCTAATATGAATATTCACATTTTAGAAGATGACTTAATGCAGCAAACACGTATTAGTGACATCATCAGAGAATTGGTTTCAGAGGGCACGTTTTCCGTACGAAAACTTGAAGTTTTTTCTAAACCACATAAACTATTGTCCAGCATCAACGAGAAGGGGAACCATCAGATTTTTCTTTTGGATATTGATATTGATGGCAATCGAAAGAAGGGGTTAGAAGTTGCCTCTGAAATTCGTCAACAAGATGCTAATGCGGTTATTATTTTTGTAACAACTCACTCAGAATTTGCTCCAATTAGTTTTAAGTATAAGGTTTCCGCACTTGATTTTATTGAAAAGACAGTCTCTAATGTGGAATTCAAACAACAATTGAAACAAACCTTGACTTTTGTAAATCAAAAAATTGGAGATGTGGACGATGATGAGATGTTTGTGTTTGAAACTGCTCAGTCTAGAATACAAGTTCCGATGCGAGATATTTATTATTTTGCGACAGCTGCAACTCCTCATAAGGTAATGTTAATTACTAAAACAGAGCGCCTGGAGTTTTATGCTAATCTTGGAGATATTACTTCGGTGAATAAAATACTCTTTTCATGTCACCGCTCCTTTTTAGTTAATCTGGATAATATTGCCCGTATTGATAAGACGCAACTGATGATTTATTTTGAGAATGGTGATTCATGTCCGGTTTCTCGCTTGAAAATGAAGGCCCTACTTAAAAAATGGTCAGAGGTAAGAAATCATTAGTGGGAGTGACTAAATCAGACTTTTAAATTTGGCTCTATAATTTCTGTAGTGGGTAAAACCACTGTAGAGATTGTAGTGCTTTTTGAGTGTCTCTTGAATATACAATATAAGTGCACAATAAAAACTCATAAGATTTTCTAGT
>OGJI01001804.1_pt1 | contig 21728 bp, 19 predicted proteins | sample 1572031 | NCBI WGS metagenome assembly OGJI01 (sample SAMEA2582119, study PRJEB24529) | metagenome | biome: Human gut stool | place: China | collected 2011
AAGCTCCGCCATAACAGGTCCAATAGCAACCTGCGTCTTCCATCTTCAAATGAACGGTGCAGCCGTAGCATCCGGAATGGGAACCTGTGGACTGGTTGGTCAGATTGGTATTTATACCGGCTGGATTAATGATATTGCATCCGACACCAAGGCAGCCATTACACCAATGGACTGGATTGGAATGCTGTTAGTATGCTTTATCTTACCGGGTGTTTTAACCTGGGCATTCGGTCTGTTCTTCCGTAAGATTGGCTGGATCAAAGAAAATGATTTGAAGCTCGATTTATAAGAAAGATTTAAGAAAATATAGATAAAAGTTATACCATAAGAAAATAAAAACAATACCTCTTGTGCATAATTATTAAAAATTGATAAAAATTTAACTAATAACAAACATATTATACAAAGATGTGCTATACTAAAATTAGATTGTTATTGCATATATTATAACTTACGAGGAAAATTCCGGAAATATAAAAAGGTTATTTTCCGCAGTAGATGCATGGAGGAGTAGAAAATGGAATCACCAATTGAAGTGACAGAAGGTGTAGATGGTTGGAATACCATAATCTTTCTTTATAATTCTGCATTAAAAGAAGTTGGAACCAAGCTTGAAATATTAAATGATGAATTTCAGCATGTACATCAGTACAATCCGATAGAATATATAAAGCGGCGGATTAAGACGCCGGAGAGTATCGTAAAGAAGCTGAAACGATATGGTTACGAGAGTACCATTGATAATATGGTCAATTATGTAAATGACATTGCAGGAATCCGTATTGTATGTTCCTTTACCTCTGATATTTATCGTATGGCAGAGATGATTGGAAAACAGAATGACCTTACCGTGGTATCGGTAAAGGATTATATCAGGCATCCGAAGGAAAGCGGCTATAAGAGTTATCATATGTTGGTTACGGTGCCGATTTTTTTATCAGACCGTGTAGTGGATACAAAGGTTGAGATTCAGATACGGACCATTGCAATGGATTTCTGGGCGAGTCTTGAACATAAGATATATTACAAATTCGAAGGAAATGCACCGGAATATATCAGTAAAGATTTGCGGGAGTGTGCAGAAATTGTTTCTATGCTGGATGCAAAGATGTTATCCCTGAACGAAGCAATTCTAGAGGCCAAGGCAGCACAGGAAGCAGAGCTATTGCGGGAAGAAAAAAATAGAGCGGATAAAGAAAAATAAAAGAAGCTGCCAAAACCGGCAGCTTCTTTTTTGCAAGTGGCTTAAAAATGATTTAATCGTCTTCTCCATTCATCCAGCTATCGAATTTTTCTAATACTTTATCATAGGTCTGCTGGGAAATATCAGGAAGCTTTCCACCCCAGGCTTTGGTAGCCTGATCGAAGCCCTTTTTAAAAGCATCTGCTAATTCCTGGGCCTTGGACTTGTCATTACCGGATAATGCTTTTGCAAAATCTAAAATACGGTCAGAGGTCTGGTTTACACCCCAGTATCCGTCTTCTGCAATATCAGCCTGTGCCTGTGCCTTTACATCAGCAGAAACAGTGAAGTTACCGCCTGCAAGGAAAGACCACATATCATCGGCTTTGCCAATGGCTGCGCCCTGTTTGCTCATCATCTGTTCTACAATTCCGCGAAGCTGTGAAATACGGCTGTCAGAATCAGCTTTCATCTTTGCAATGAGAGCAGAGTTCTGTGTCTTTTGGGAAGAACTGCTCTTGTCACTGGAGCCTTTTTCATAGATAACACCAGTAGAGGTGTTATTCTTCGAAGATTCGGTCTTCTTAGAAGAAACTTTGGAATCTGTGGCAACAGTGGATGCAGCAGATACATAATTGTTAATAGAATTAATTGCCATAATCTTAACCCTCCTTGGTCAAATGCTTACTAAGTATCCATTCTTAGTCTTATTCATATATTTTATCGGTAAGAATGGGACAAAATATAAGAGGAAGAATTGACCTTTTTTAGAAAAAATGATAACATAAATTTGTATCATGTATACAAAATACAGGAGAAAAACAATGGACGAACTTGCAGTAAAAGCGCTGGCAAAAATTAATCTTGGATTGGACGTATTACGTCGGAGAGAAGATGGGTATCATGAAGTAAAGATGGTTATGCAGACCATTCATTTATATGACCAGCTTCATCTTAAGAAAATAGAGTCTGGCATACATTTAGAGACAAATCTTGGATTTCTTCCGGTAGATGAAAGTAATCTGGCTTACCGGGCAGCGAGACTTATGAAAGAAAAATATCAGATTGAAGAAGGCATTGATATCCGGCTGAATAAGCGGATTCCTGTTGCTGCCGGGATGGCAGGTGGAAGCACGGATGCCGCAGGCGTGCTTTATGGAATCAATGAATTATTCAATCTTGGAATAAAGCGGAAAGAACTGATGGAACTGGGCGTTCAGATTGGGGCTGACGTACCGTATTGCATCATGCGTGGTACAGCTTTGGCAGAAGGCATTGGAGAAAAATTAACTTCACTGCCACCGATGGTGAAGTGTCCGGTAGTGATTGCCAAACCGCAGGTCAGTGTATCTACTAAATATGTCTATGAGAATCTGAAGCTGGATGAGGATACACAGCATCCTGACATTGATGCCTTGATACAGAATATCCGCACAAAGGATTTGCCGGCAATTGCAGGTAGTATGGGAAATCTTTTAGAAACGGTTACTGCAAAGAAGTATCCGGAGATAGAGAAGATAAAAGAACTGATGCGGGAAAATGGTGCATTGAATGCCATGATGAGTGGAAGTGGCCCGACAGTATTTGGACTTTTTGATGAACTGGAAACGGCAAAAATGGCAGCAGCGATTGTACGCCAGAGCGGGCTCGCAAGGCAGGTCTTTGTAACAGAGATTTATAATAATAGAAGATAACAACATGCTCTTTATAAAAAAGGGTTGGAGGGTTAATATATGACAGATAATCTGGAATTAAATATGAATGCATATCTTCCTTTGCGAGATGTTGTATTTAATACACTTCGTGAGGCAATATTAAAAGGAGAATTAAAACCGGGTGAAAGACTGATGGAGCTGCAGCTGGCATCTAAGCTTGGAGTCAGCCGGACTCCGATTCGTGAGGCCATCCGGATGTTAGAGCAGGAGGGGCTTGCTGTAACCATACCGAGAAGAGGAGCCGAGGTTGCCCGCATGACAGAAAAGGACATGGAAGATGTGTTACAGATCCGGGCAGCTTTAGATGAACTGGCAGTGCAGCTTGCAACAGAACAGATTACAGATGAACAGTTTGATGCATTAGAACAGGCAAGACAGAATTTTGAAAATTCTTTAAAAAGTGATGATGTAAAAGAAATTGCACAGGCAGATGTAGCATTTCATGATGCTATTTATAATGCTACCGGAAATGCAAAACTGGTATCCATGCTGAACAATCTGCGGGAGCAGATGTATCGTTACCGTGTAGAATATTTAAAGGACGAGACGATTTATCCGAGATTATTAAAGGAACATAAGGATATTGCAGAGAGTCTTCGCAGGAAGGACAAGTCCCGTGCTTCAGAAACCATGCGGGAGCATGTGAAGAATCAGGCAGAAGCAGTCAAAGATATGATCCGTCAGCAGGAACAAGACCAATAGCATAAAGAAACAGGAATAAAAAAACAAAATACGGAAACACTAAGGACAGACCACACAGGGTCTGTCCTTTTTGCATATGCACAGGTGACTGGAAAATCGCATGCTTATATGCAGAGCTGGCGGACATCCGATACTATAAAAATTATGCCAAGGAGTTGATTTATGCAGCAGAAAGAAGAGAAAATCACAGGGCACACTGCAAAGCATATCGCAGGACACACCGCAGAACATACAACAGAACGTAATGCAGAATACAATGATGAAATTACAACCAGTTTGCAGGAAAATGCTGCACGTTTTCAGAAGATATTTTCCGGGTGTGCGGATATTAAAATGCGAACCATGAAGATTGGACAGAAGCAGCAGATTGCGTGTATGGCAGCATACATAGAGGTAACCGGTGGTGGAGCAATTTTTGAGAAATCGCTCGTTGGCAGGCTTTTAAACGAATTGTGTCATTATAATGAAAAAGAAGTCTATGAGCGGCTGTCGCAGAATGCCCTTGGCTTATCGGATGTTACGCCCTTTGATACTTTTTCGGATGCAGCATCAGGTCTTCTGACCGGAGATACCATTCTATTTATAGATGGCTATGATAAAGCGTTAAAGATTCCGGATAAGGGATACCCGTCTATGGGAATTTCAGAAGTAAATTCAGAAAAGGTAATCCGGGGCTCTAATGAAGGATTTACCGAGTCCGTAAAAGCAAATACGGCATTAGTACGTAAAAGGATTCGTTCTCCGAAAGTAAAGGTAAAAGAGAAAAAGGTAGGGCTGCGCAGTAAGACCAATGTGGATTTGATGTATATGGAGGATTTGATTTATCCCGGAGTTTTAGAGGAGGTAGAAAAGCGGCTTGATGGATTTGAAATTGACGGAGTCTTAGACAGTGGAATTATTGAACAGCTTACAGAGGAAAAATGGTATTCTCCATTTCCACAGTTTCAGACCACACAGCGGCCAGACCGTGCAGCCATGGCGATTTTAGAGGGAAGGGTAGTGCTGATTGCGGATAATTCACCAATTGCACTGATTCTGCCGACGGATTATAACTCCTTCATACAGACCAGTGATGACTATTACAATCGCTGGGAAATTGCATCATTGGGAAGAATGTTACGTTTTCTGGCTTCCTTTTTTGCCATGACATTACCGGGACTGTATCTTGCAGTCTGCAATTTTCATACACAGATACTGCCGACGAAATTGCTGTTATCCTTTGCAGCAGCAAGACAAGGAGTGCCGTTTCCCGGGGTGGTAGAGGTACTTTTGATGGAGTTATCCTTTGAACTGTTGCGGGAAGCAGGCGTGCGCCTTCCGGGAGCTATGGGGAATACCATAGGAATTGTCGGTGGGCTGATTATCGGACAGGCGGCGGTGGAAGCAAATCTGGTCAGTCCTATCGTGGTAATTGTGGTGGCATTTACAGCACTTTGTTCCTTTGCGGTACCCAATGAAGAATTTGCAACAGCATTTCGCATCTTGAAATTTTTCTTTATTGCCATGTGTGCGTGGCTGGGCTTTTTTGGCTTTTTGATGGCTTTACTTGCGGTACTCATTCATCTGTCGCATCTTAAGAGTTTTGGCATTCCATATCTGATGCCCTTTGTAGGCGCAGATGTAACGGATTATCAGGATGAGCGGGACAGTCTGCTACGTCTGCCATTATATCAATTGCGGCACAGACCGGTTTTTGCGAGACGCCACAATCGTCTGCGGCTTAGGAGGAAAAAGTAATTATGTTTTCAGAAAATCAGAAAATATCAGAGAGGCAGATGGCAAGGCTCCTGATTTTTGATATGTGCGGAATCAGTACGTTGCTGCTTCCCGGACTGTTAGGAAAAATGCTTGGGACAGACGGCGTATTTGCCATATTGCTGGGAGCAGTGCCGGTGTATCTATTTACCTTTCTTCCAGAGCTGCTACAGGAAAAGCGGAAAAACAGTAATACCAGAAATGGCAGTAATACCAGCAATATCAGTAACATCGGGAAAAGTTATCCGGAGATTTTAAAGAAACAAGGCAATGGTTTTATTCGCATTTTTGTATTGGTAGTCTATACAGTCGAGGGAATTCTGCTGGCGGGTTATGGCTTATTTCTTTTAAGTGACCTGATGGTGAGTGAATTGTTAAAGGATAGTTCATTTGTGCTGGCAGCAGTTTTACTAATGCTTTTATGTGGCTATGGAATCTGGCAGGGCATCGAAGGGCGTGCCCGGGTGTATGAAATCCTGTTCTGGTTTGTATTTCTTCCACTTATTTTAATGCTGCTTCTGGCAACAAAGGATGTCAATACGATTTACTGGACTCCGGTAATGGTACATTCCTGGGGAAACTTTGTGAAAGGGACAGCGGCAGTTGTGCTTCTGTATGGCACAATGGCATTTGTTTTGTTTTTACAGCCCTATCTTGCAGAAAATGTCCGTGTAGGACGGACATGCCGGAAAAGCCTTTGTGTTACAGTGATTTTTAATGCTGCAATCTATCTGATTACGCTTGGCATCTTTGGCAGTGGCATGCTGCCGAAAATGAAATATCCGGCAATTACATTAATGAGCATGATAAAACTGCCGGGCGGTTTCTTCGAACGGCAGGATGCCTTTATGGTAGCAATCTGGTTCTTTACAATTTACGCATTTATCAATACCGGAATGTTTTATGCCTCAGATTTGCTGAAAGCTGTATGGCAAAAGGAAGGGCACCAGAAAGCGGATGGGAAAAATGAAGCGATTCAGGGAAAAGCCGATGCGAAAAGTATAGAAAAATTGATAATACTAATTGTAATGGTTCTTACATTTGCAGTCACATTGCTTTTTTACCGGTTACCGGAGTGGAAAATAATATTTATATGGATTCAGGCAATTGCATTTCTTCCGTTGACGGTAATTTTTCCGCTGTGCATTGGAGAGATAAGGAAATGCCGGGAAAAGGGATAGTGAAAAGGGATAGTGAAAAAGGATAGCGGAAAAAATGGTGGAAAGGAGCAGCAGTATGAAAAATAGAATCGTGACAATTGTTTCCATGATATTTTTGGCAGTCTTATGCCTTGGCGGCTGTGGGAATACAGAGTTGGAAGAACGGAATTTTCCATTGGCAGCAGCGTTGACTTTGACAAAGGAGAACTATCAGATGGCATTTGGTTTTGAGCAGCTTAAGGATGTGGCAGATGAGAAAAGCGAAAAAGAGAATACATCGGTACTTCTGGCGGAAGGAAAAGACTGCATGGAGCTGTTTTTACATGCAGATGGGGAAAATCCTGGAGAGATGGATTATAACCATTTAAAGGCATTGATTCTAAACAGGTCGCTGTTAGAGAATGAAAAGCAGCTGGGGGCATTTCTTGGGTATCTGGAAGAGGAAAATCTTTTTTCGAGGAATACGCTGCTTTTTGTTACGGAGGATGAACCGGATCAGGTGATGGAGATGGATACAGTTTTAAAAGAGCCGGTAGGAACTTATCTGAATGAAAGAATTGCCTCGGATGAACGTTTTAAGGACAGTGAGGCAGTTACCCTGGGCAGCCTGTTCCGGATATGGGAAAATGAGAACGAAAATCTGTGGATTCCCTATATTAACTGTGCAGAAGATAAAATGATACTGGAAAAATATTATCTGATGCAGGGCAGGACGGCAGCAGGCAAAGTGGACCGGGAAACGGGAGAACTGGCTTTGCTCTCAGAGCAGAAGATGAAAAGCTACAGCATTTCACTTGAAGATGCAGAAAGTGTAACACTTAGTAATTTATGCTGCAGCTATGCTTTTACGGAGCAGAATGGCCAGGTGACGGAAACCGTTACAATAAAGGCGGATGGAAAGTATCAGGGCAACAGGGAACTGCTGCAGAAAACAAAGCACAGGGATGAAAAATTGGAAGACCTTCATACAGACAGTCAGGATGAAAATGCACTGCTGGAAGTGGAAGCAGAAATAGAGCAGACTTTGGAAGAAAAGATGGATGCCATGACAGAAAAATTGCAACAGAATCAGAATGCAGATGGAACAAACAGTTATTATAAATTAGGGGCATATGCAAGAGATATTTATTTGCAATATCAGAAGGATTGGAGCAGTTACCGGAAAAACCTGACAGTGGAATATCATTGGGATGTCACGCTGGTGACATCTCCGTAGGATGCTGGACACCCGGTTACACTGGTAACATTGGCAACATCTTTGTAAGATGTCTGGTTCTGGTGATGCTGACGGCAGCCTATTATTTCTTAAGTTAATTTATTAATTTGACTTAGATTGGGCAAAAACAGAAAGATTACATTACTTTTTGCCCAAAATGAGTTGCAGAAGGAAGCATAGTCTTTGTTATTTGCTTCTGATTGGGTAAAAAGACTTCATTTTTCTAGAATTTTACCCAAACCGAGAGAACTTCGGAGATAACAGCAGAGGAGATTAGGCAAAAAAGAGTCATTTTTCTTAAATTATACCCAAATCAACTTCACCAGCGACTTTTGAGAGAAAAGTCGCAAACTCAACCGTGTCCCCAAAAAGAAAAGTTACAAGCTCAGCCGCATCTCACCAAGAAAAATTTACAACCCCACCCCATTTCTACATAAAATTTTCTCCCCCAAAAAGTTATCAAAATGTATAGAAAAAATTTTTTCGGTTATATTCCAGATAGAAAGTCAGAATGGTATAGCGAAAGAAAGCGTAGCAAGGAAAAGCAGAAATCAGAAATCAGAAACATGAAAAGGAGTTTTACCATGAAAGAATATAACCGAAAAAAATTGTATTTAAAAAGGGCGTTGTTCTATGGCATGCTGTTATTACTGTTGGTATTTACGGCAGGCAGTGCGAAAAAGGCTTATGAGGGGCGAAGAATGCAGGAGGACATTGCAGAAAAGATTCTGCGTTTCCATGTCAGGGCAAACAGTGATGGGGAAGCAGATCAGGCACTGAAGCTTAAGGTGCGGGATGCTGTTGGAAAAGAAATGGGAGAACTTTTGCAGGATGCTAAGACAGCCGAAGAAAGCAGCCGGATTGCAAGAGAACACTTCCCGGAAATTATACATATTGCAAAAGAAGTCATCCGGCAGGAGGGCTATGATTATCCGGTAGAGGTGAAATTATCTTCCGTGGAGTTCCCGGTAAAGACCTATGGCAGTTATACGTTCCCGGCGGGAACTTATCAGGCACTGGAAGTGATTATCGGAGCAGGCATGGGACATAACTGGTGGTGTGTCATGTATCCGAATATGTGCTTTGAAGGAAGTGTCTATGAGGTTGTGGATGGTAAATCAGAAAAGGTATTGAAGGATACCTTGAGTGAGACGGAATATCAGTCTCTGATGGAAGAGAAGAATTATAAGATTTCATGGAAATGGCTGGATTTCTGGGATAAATAGTGCTATACTGACCTGGATTTCTATAGAAGGAGCGGATTAGATGACAAAAGATGTAATTGTATCAATCAGCGGATTACAGATGCCGGCAGAAGGAGAAGCAGAGCCGGTTGAAGTGATTACAGTGGGGGATTATTACCAGAAAAACGGAAAACATTATGTGCTGTATGAAGAAGTAAATGAAGGTTTTGAAGGAAGCACAAAGAATATAATCAAGATGCAGGAAAACTGTATTGATATTACAAAAAAAGGAGTTTCCAATGTACACATGGTCTTTGAAAAGAACCGGAAAAATATGTCTTATTATGGAACGCCATTTGGAAATCTTCTGGTTGGAATTGATGCAAAGGATATTAAAGTGGAAGAGACAGAACATTGTATTGATGTGCAGATCGATTATGCATTGGAGGTAAACTATGAGCATCTGGCAGACTGTACCATTAAGATGAAGATTGCATCAAAAGAAAAAGGCGAATTCAGTCTTGTGTAGCTGGATGTATAAAAATAGAGCTGGGTGAAAACCCAGCTCAAGTTATTTTATTTACCAGCTTTTTCTTTTAACTTTGCCATAAAGCCTTTTTTCTTTTTGGCAGGCGCTTCGATAGGGCCACGCATTCCTTTTACTGCAGTAATGTAAAGCCCGCTGACAGTAGCTTTTACTTCCTTCTTAACCGGAACAGAATCAAAAATCTGTCCGTCACAGATTAAAGTCATAACCTTTGGACCAACCTTTGCTTTGACGATTGGAAGTTTGGAACGGCGGAGCATTTTCGGAGTCTGGGCAATGACATTTGCCGGAAGACCGGAATCTTTAAGCCGCATCTTCTTCTTATCGATAATCAGCATGGAAATGGTCTGTGCTGCTGCTGCAATCTGGGCATCCTGTTCTTCTTTCTTTTTCTGAGCTCGTTTGCCCACAAAATAAAGAACAATCAGGGCAATAATCATAATAATCAGTATCGTTAATAATACAATCGCAAATTTTGGCACGATGAAAACCTCCTTAAGTAAAATCCAAATATGATTGTATCATTGATTGGCAGGATTGACAACCTGCAAATGCGAAAAATTCTATGAAATGCTTTTATTTTCGGTGAAAATGTGGTATCTTTAGAAAGTATGACTGACTGGAAAAATCCAGCCTTTGAATGAAAGACAGAAGGGAAATAAATATGAAGAAGAAAATAGTGGCAGTATTGTTATGCCTGACACTGGCATTTTCAGTAACTGGCTGTGGAAAAGACAAGAAAAGTGAATCGGTAGAGAATACAGAGAGCACAGAAGTGGTATCCAGTGCGGCAATTGATTTTGACCCGCTTGATTATGTGGAACTGGGCGATTATATGGGATTGTCAGTAGCTTTGACAGACGATTATTCCGTAAGTGATGATGATGTGAAGACTTTTATTGAGAATAGCGTAATTACCAACTATCCATACTATGTAGATACGGATAAAACAGTGGTAGAGGATGGAGATGCTGTAAATATCGATTATGAAGGATTAAAAGATGGTGTGGCATTCAGCGGTGGAACTGCAACAGATACGGTCTTAGAGATTGGAAGCAATACGTTTATTGACGGCTTCGAAGAAGGACTGATTGGTGCAAAAGTAGGGGATAAAGTAACCTTGAATCTTACATTCCCGGAAAGCTATAAAAATACAGACCTGGCAGGACAGGCGGTTGTGTTTAATGTAACCATCAATAAAATTGTTGAGAAACAGGATATTACTTATGACAATATGACAGATGAATATGTGGCATATGTCAATGCTAAGGCCAGCCTTGGCTATGATACGGTAGATGAGATGAAGGCAGATGCACGCAATTATCTGGAATCTTCTAAGGAATCCTCCAAGAAATCTGCAATCCGTTCTGCAGTAATGGACAAGTTAGGAGAGGTATGTACCGTAAAGGAACTTCCGGATGGACTTCTGGATGCCCGTATGGAAGAAGTAATGGCACAGTATGAATCCTATTACTGCAGCGATGGAAGCAGCCTTAAGGATTATGTGGAAAATACAGCAAATCAGGATTATGATGAATTTGTAAGCAATGTAACTGACGAAGTGACATCAGATCTTAAGACACAGATGATTTTAGAGGCAATTGCAGAAAAGGAAGGCATTGAGTTTGACCAGGATGGCTTTGACAGCTACGTTGGAAATCTTATGAGCAATTACAGCTACAGCGATGAAGCCACATTATACAAATCATATGGATTGAGCGCAGACAGCGGAAAAGAATATTTAAAGAAAGTATATGTATGCAATCTGGCACTTCAGAAAGTAGTTGACAGTGCAACTGTTGAAGATGAGGCAGGAACAGAAAATGTTACAGATACTGAATTAAATACAGAAAACTAAAAAGGATTAGAAAATTTTTTATCTAAGGGGGATAGAAAAATGGAACTTGTTGACATCAGAGATTTATTTCACCATCAGGAAGATTATGTAGGTAAGAAGATTACCGTCGGAGGCTGGGTAAGAAGTAACCGTAATTCTAAAAACTTCGGATTTATCGTAGTAAATGACGGAACTTTCTTTGAACCACTGCAGGTAGTATATGCAGACGGACTGGAGAATTTTCAGGAGCTTACCAAAATTAATGTTGGTGCAGCTATTGTTGTTACCGGAGTGCTGGAAGCTACACCGGAAGCAAAACAGCCATTTGAAATTCAGGCAGAGGAAATCGTAATTGAAGGCGCATCTGCACCAGATTATCCGTTACAGAAGAAACGTCACAGCTTCGAATATTTAAGAACTATTTCACATTTAAGACCACGTACCAATACCTTTGAGGCAGTATTCCGTGTACGTTCCCTGATTGCATATGCAATTCATAAGTTCTTCCAGGAGAGGGACTTTGTCTATGTACACACTCCGCTGATTACCGGAAGTGACTGTGAGGGTGCGGGAGAAATGTTCCAGGTTACTACCATGGACTTAAATAACATTCCACACAAGGAAGACGGAAGCATTGATTATACACAGGATTTCTTTGGAAAACCAACCAATCTTACCGTAAGTGGACAGTTAAACGGAGAGACCTTTGCACTGGCGTTCAAAAATATTTATACCTTTGGACCAACCTTCAGGGCAGAGAATTCCAATACTACAAGACATGCTGCAGAGTTCTGGATGATTGAGCCGGAAATTGCATTTGCAGATCTGGAAGATGACATGGTACTGGCAGAGAGTATGCTGAAATATATTATTTCCTATGTTATGGAACATGCACCGGAAGAAATGCAGTTCTTTAATTCCTTCGTAGACAAGGGACTGATTGAACGGCTGAATAATGTATTACATTCCGATTTCGCAAGAGTGACTTATACAGAAGCCATTGAACTTCTGGAGAAGAATAATGATAAATTTGATTATAAGGTATCCTGGGGCTGTGACCTTCAGACCGAGCATGAGCGTTTCTTAACAGAGCAGGTTTTCAAGAGACCGGTATTTGTAACAGATTATCCAAAGGAAATCAAAGCCTTCTATATGAAACTCAATGAGGATGGCAAGACAGTTGCAGCAGTTGACTGTCTGGTGCCAGGAATCGGAGAAATTATCGGAGGAAGCCAGAGAGAGGATGACTACGATAAATTATTAGAAAGAATCCATGAACTTGGATTAAAAGAGGAAGATTACAGCTTCTATCTTGATTTACGTAAATATGGTTCTGCAAGACATGCAGGCTTCGGACTTGGATTTGAAAGATGCGTTATGTATCTTACCGGTATGGCAAACATCCGTGATGTCATTCCGTTCCCAAGAACCGTTAATACCTGTGAATTGTAAGAGCAGCAGGTTATAAAAGAAGTATATAGAAGAAGGGCGTATGAAAAAACTTTCGTTTTTTCATACGCCCTTCTTTTGAATCATGGATTGATTTTATATAAGATAAATAAAGGGAGGTATTTTGCTTAACCCATAATTACTTCAACAGTAACTTCTTTCTTAGACGGATCAAATGGAATTATATTGCCATCAGCAATAGCACCATCTACTGTAAGAACCTTGACACCTTTCTGTACACCATTTGGATTCTTTACCTGGATGTGATAAGTTACACCACGGAAATCACGTTTTGCGGTAAAACCGGATAAAGTAGATGGAATACATGGGTCAATTACAAGACCATCATAATCCGGACGGATACCTAAGATATACTGGGATACATCAAGGAAAGTCCATGCAGCAGTACCGGTAAGCCAGCTGTTCTTTGCTTCACCGAAGTTTGGCGCATCTTTTCCGGCAATCATCTGAGAGTACACATATGGCTCAGTGCGGTGGATTTCGCTGATATCTTCGATATAAGCAGGACAGGTTCTGGTGTATACCTGCCATGCACGGTCGCCACGTCCAACGACTGTTTCTGCAATGGAAATCCATGGATTGTTGTGACAGAAGATACCTGCATTTTCTTTGTATCCAGGTGGATAGGAAGAAATTTCACCGAGCTCTACATGGTATTTGTGATAAGGTGGCTGCAGCAGTACAATACCGTATTTGGTATCTAAGTATTTTTCAACAGACTGCATTGCCTGAAGACAATTGCCTTCTTTCAGTCCGATTTCTGCCATAACACAGAATCCCTGCGGCTCGATAAAGATTTTACCATCGTCACATTCTTTGGAACCGATTTTCTGTTTGTAGTGGTCGTAAGCTCTTAAGAACCATTCGCCATCCCAGCCGGCATCGAGAACGGTTTTTTCCATGGAAGCAATTGCTTCTTCCGCTTCTTTGGCTTCTTCTTCCAGACCTCTGTGTTTGCAGATTTCTACATAATCTTTACCATATTTTACAAACATGCCTGCGATAAATACAGACTCTGCATTTGGTCCCTCAGATGGTCCGAAGGTCTGGAAAGATTCACCCGGCTCTTCTGAGAAGCAGTTTAAGTTCAGACAGTCATTCCAGTCAGCACGTCCAATCAGAGGAAGTCCATGTGGTCCTAAGTGTGTTCTGGTATAGTTGAAGGAACGTCTTAAATGTTCCATAAAATCGGTTGCTTTGCTTTCGTCATTATCATAAGGAGTGATTTCATCTAAAATGGAGTAATCTCCGGTCTCCTTGATATAAGCAGCAGTACCGGCAATGAGCCATAACGGGTCATCATTGAATCCGCTTCCGATATCAGCATTTCCTTTTTTGGTAAGTGGCTGATACTGATGGTAAGCACTTCCATCCTCAAACTGGGTAGATGCGATATCTAAAATACGCTGTCTTGCACGGTCCGGAATCAGATGAACAAATCCTAAAAGATCCTGACAGGAATCACGGAAGCCCATGCCTCGTCCAATTCCGGATTCGAAATAGGAAGCGGAACGTGACATATTAAAAGTAACCATACACTGATATTGATGCCAGATGTTTACCATACGGTCTAACTTCTCTTCGGAAGAAGATACGGTAAAGTGGTTTAAAAGGTTATTCCAGTATTCTTTTAATTCTGCTAAAGCAGCGTCAGCTTTTTCTGTGGTATCAAAACGTTTTAATAATTCTTCTGCCGGTTTTCTGTTGATGCATCCGTTTTCAGCAGGACCATCCCATTTCTCGGCAACCGGATTCTCTACATAACCCAGTACAAAAACAAAGGATTGTGATTCGCCCGGTGCAAGAGAAACCTTGATATGGTGGGAACCAATCGGAGACCAGCCGCTTGCTACAGAGTTCTTAGAGGTTCCGTTTATGACAACTTCCGGCGCGGAATTTTCGCCATAAGCACCAAGGAAAGATTCACGGTCGGTATCGAATCCGGCAAGCTGGGTATTTACAGCATATACCGCATAATGATTACGGCGTTCGCGGTATTCTGTCTTATGATAAAGGGCAGAGCCGTGAATTTCCACTTCACCAGTACTGAAGTTACGCTGGAAGTTTGTCATATCATCCATGGCATTCCACAGACAGAATTCTACATAAGAGAATACGGAAATTTCTTTGTGTTCGCTGCCGTGGTTGGTCAGTGTCAGTTTGTTAATCTCACAGGTATTTCCCATAGGAACAAACATGGTCAGCTCTGCGGATAACTGATTTTTGCTTCCCTCAAAAACAGAGTAGCCTAATCCATGCCGGCACTGATAGGAATCTAATTCAGTCTTGGCTGGCATCCATCCCGGATTCCAGATGGTGTCACCATCTTTGATATAGTAATAATGTCCATTGCTGTCATAAGGAATATTGTTGTAACGATATCTTGTAAGACGAAGGAGCTTGGCATCTTTATAGAAACTGTATCCTCCGCAGGTGTTAGAAACCAGTGAAAAGAAATCTTCACATCCTAAATAGTTGATCCATGGAAGTGGAGTCTTTGGGGAAGTGATGACATATTCTTTCGCTGCATCATCGAAATGTCCAAATTTCATAATTAAATAACCTCCTTAAATACAATAAGTCCGAAAACGATTAAGAGAGGTATTTCTTTAGGTTGAGTATAATATAAGAATCAGGAAAAAGCAACAGAAATATTGAAGAAAGTATGCATTTTAGGAGAAAAGAGCGAAAATGACAGCTTTTTGTCATATGAATCGAAAACACAGAGTGATAACGATTAAGTAAAGAGAAAGAAAAAAATCGACTTAATATAGAAGAAAGAAAACAAGATTAGTAAAAAATGCACAAAACTGACGACTTAAAACTGGATAACTGTTACAAATATACAAAAAATAGTTGCATTTTACTCTGTATATGTTATGATAAAGCTACGAAAACGATTAAGAAAAGCAACTCAAAACAGTGAGGTGCAAAAGATGGTATCTTTAAAAGACATTGCGAAAGAATGTGGTGTATCAACTGCAACAGTTAGCAAAGCACTGAATGGACAACATGATATTGGAGAAGAAACAAAAGCAAGAGTAAGAGAGACAGCAGAGCGGATGGGGTATTTTCCAAATGCAGCTGCCAGAGCATTAAAGACCAACCGTTCCTACAACGTAGGAGTCCTGTTTCAGGAAGAAGCAGGAAGTGGTCTGACACATGAATATTTTTCAGGTGTGCTAAATGGAATTAAGGTGCAGGTTGAGAAGATGGGATATGATGTAACATTTATCAACAACAGTTACGGAGTAAAGAAAACCTCATTTTTTGAACATTGCAGATACCGGAACTTTGAAGGAATCGTTATCGTGTGTGCTGATTTTGCCAGCCAGGGAGTGCTTGAATTAATGAACAGTGCATTCCCGGTAGTGACCATTGATTATACACATTACAATTGCACAGCAGTTTGTTCCAATAATGTAAAAGGAATGGAAGAGCTGCTGAAGTATATATATAAGAAGGGTCACCGAAAAATTGCTTACATACATGGACAGAAAAACTCGAATGTAACAAGAGAAAGACTTACAAGCTTTTACCGGACGATGGAAGAACTTCATATTAAGGTAAATGAGGATTACATTCGGGAAGCTGCTTATCTGGAAACAAAGGGAGCGGCGGAGCAGACAGAAATTTTACTTGATATGGATGACCCGCCAACCTGTATTCTTTATCCGGATGACACCTCTTTAATCGGAGGGAAAAACGTGATTATGGAACGTGGGATGCATATCCCGGAAGATGTTTCTATTGCAGGATATGACGGAACAAGAATTTCCCAGTTATCTCATCCGAGAATCACAACGATTCGTCAGGATACAGAAGAAATAGGAAGAGAAGCAGCACGGCGTCTGATTGATGCCATCGAGAAACCGAGAACTACTCTCATAGAGAGAGTCGTTATAGAGGGCACATTGATTACCGGCCAGTCGGTAGGAGAGCTGCCTGAAACAACATCCGAAGAGGATGAAAAATGAGAAGGAGGAGAACTCAATGAAAAAGAAACTTATCAGTACTTTATTATGCGTATCCATGGTAGCAGCTATGGTAGCTGGATGTGGATCAGGGGATGACACAAAGGATGCGAACAATGATGCATCCAACACAGAAGGAACAGCAGATGCAGATACGGACACAGACAGTGGTTCTGATTCTACAGAAGTAGAGAACACCATCACCGGTGATCCAAGTGCAGATGATGCATTCGTAGTATGGGGCTGGAACGATGACATCAAGAACATTTTGGATGGACCGTTTGCAGAGCAGTATCCGGATCTTGCAAAACGTATCGTATTCGTAAATGCAGGTGGATCTGATTATTATCAGACAAAGATTGATGAAATCTTAGATGACCCAAGCAATGAATTGTACCCAGACCTGATGGGACTTGAGGTTGACTACGTTTTGAAATATGTAAACAGTGACTGGCTGACCTCAGTTGGTGATTGTGGAGTTACAGCAGATGATTATGCAAATCAGTATCAGTATAATCTGGATCTTGGTACCGTAACTGGTGAGGATTCATCTGATGCAAACAATGTAAAAGCATTATTCTGGCAGGCTACTCCTGGATGCTTCCAGTTAAGAGCTGATCTTTGTGAGAAATACCTTGGAACAACTGATCCTGCTGAATTAAGCACAATGTTCTCTACATGGGATGGAATCCTGGAAGCAGCAAGAAAAGTAAATGATGCATCAAGCGGAAAATGTAAACTGTTCTCTGGTTATGATGAGTGTTTCCGTGTACTTTCTAACTCAAGAGCAACTGGTTGGTATGGCGATGACGATGTAATTTCTGTTGATGATAATATGACACAGTATATGGATCTTGCTAAGACAATGGTAGACGAAGGATTAACCTATGAAACAGACCAGTGGTCAACAGACTGGTATGCAAACATGGAAGGTGACGGCGAGACATCTAATGCAGCAGTTGCTTACTGTGGATGCCCATGGTTCACATACTGGAGCTTAAAAGATACCTGGAAAGGTAACACAATCCTTGTAAATGCTCCGGAACAGTTCTACTGGGGTGGTACAGGACTTGCAGCAACAGCTAACTGTGCAGACAAAGAAATGGCTGGAACAATTATCAAAGCATTTACCTGTGACACAGACTTCATGGTATCTATCAATGCAAAGAACAGTGATTTCGTAAACAACAAAGAAGCTGTTAAGAAGATTTCTGAAGCAGGCGCAACATGTGACTACTTATATGAAGCAGCTGGTCAGGACATCATGGCATTCTACTTACCAATGGCTGATTCCATCAGTGCTAAGAATGCAACAGCAGAAGATCAGAACATCAACTCTGCTTGGGCTACTCAGGTGAAAGAGTATGCAGCAGGAAACAAGGATAAGGATACTGCAATCGCAGATTTCAAATCCGCAGTACATGACTCCTATTCATACTTAAAAGCTGAATAATCAGTAAAAGAACAATAACTATGCTGCCCTTTCCGGCATGGGAAGGGCAGCATTTATAAACAAAACTATTGGAGAGTTATTTTAAAATATAGGGAAATGGAAGATGGATTGAGAGGAGTTGGCAAAGATGGACAAAAAGAAAAAACGTAAACATATTGAATATGGCAGATATGGATACTTCTTTATCGCCCCATTCTTCATTGCATATTGTCTGTTTCAGTTATGGCCGTTATTTAATACATTTTACTATAGTACATTAAGCTACTATAAGAGAAACGGTAGAGAATTTATTGAATTTTGCGGATTAGACAATTTCAAAAATATTCTCGGACTGACAGCCGGTGAAAAAGGATATGCATTGATTTATTTGAAAAATACACTGACAATGTGGGTATGTAACTTTATTCCACAGATTTTAGTTTCATTGTTACTGGCAGTATGGCTGACTGATAACATTGTAAAATTAAAAGCTCAGGGCGCATACAAAATTATTATTTACTTACCTAGTATTATCACAGCAGCGTCTGTATCTGTTTTATTCAATGCAATGTTTTCCCAGTATGGACCAATTACACAGACTTTACGTGATATGGGAATCATTTCACAGAAATTTAACTTTATGACAAGCGTCGGCGGAACGCGGGGATTAATATCATTTATCCGCTTCTGGATGTGGTATGGAAATACAACCCTGTTGCTGATATCAGGAGTTTTGGGAATTGACCCAAGTCTTTATGAAGCGGCTGATATCGATGGAGCAACCGGATGGAAGAAATTCCGTTATTTAACACTTCCATTATTAAAACCGATTATGTTATACGTATTGATTACTTCCGCAATCGGTGGTTTACAGATGTACGATATCCCGGCATTATTCAATGTCAGTAAGTCAGGACTTATCGGACAGCCGGATGATTCATCCACAACAATGGCAATGTACATCATGAGATTATATCAGAGTGATGTAGGTAAGGCAGCAGCAGTATCTGTATTCCTGTTTATTCTGACCTTGATTATTAGTCTTATCTTCTTCGGAACGATGACGGATCGGAGCGAGAAGAAACATAAGAAAGGAGGGAATCGATAATGGCAAGTTTTGATATGGCAATGAGCGGACAGACATCCCAGCCAAAACAGAAAAGTTATTCGAAAGTATTACATACAAAAAGAGCAATCCGAGGTTTGATTTGTATCCTCTTCTGTCTCCTTAGTTTACTGCCATTCCTTTTAATGGTTATGAATGCGACCAGAACTTCTGGAGATATTCAGGCAGGTGTATCCTTGATTCCTTCCTCCCACCTGATGGAGAACTGGAACATGCTTCTTCAGAAGCAGAATGGTATGAGATTAACATTAGGAAGAGCAATGATTAACTCCTTATGTATCACAGTACCAGGTACCTTCCTTGCAGTATATTGTTCCTGTATGACAGCTTATGGAATTCATGTATATAACTTCAAAGCAAAGAAGTTTGCATGGGCGTTCATCATGGCAATCATGATGGTGCCGAACGGCCAGAAGAACCCCGCGAACACAATGCCTACGATCGGGATCAGGCCAAGAAGCCCCATGATGCCAGCGTAGGCGATGACAACAGCAGTGAAGGACAGGGGCTGCAGCCTGACAGTCTTCAGACTGTCGCGGAACCAGCCCGTGCCGAGTCGGATTTGTTCAAATAGTCTCATGGGCTCAGTCGGTCGAGGCTTCAGGCCAGTAAAGATCACAGACCTGGCGGTTCACGAGAATACGGCGGAACTCTTCCGGGTCGTGAGGCTTCAGAAGCGCGGCGTCCCGCGGTTCATAGAAGTCAGAAAGACGGCTCACCCAGAAGCGGAATGCCGCGGCGCAGAGCGCCCCGCGCCACATCTGCTTTTCGAGTCCCGAGAGCGGACGCACGAAGGCGTACGCGTCGAGAAACGCCTTTTCGCGTTCCGGAATGAATTCCCCGGTCTTCATATCGGTGCACCAGTCATTCATCGTGACCGCGAGGTCATAAATGAAGGGGACACAGCCCGCGAAGAAGAAATCGAAAACCCCGGTAACGCGCTCGTGCCCGGTACCGATATCGGAGACTTTCGCGTTATTGCGGAAGAGGTCTGAGTGACAGGCTCCGGCGGGAAGCGCTTTCCAAGCTTCTCCTCCCTGAAGGGCGATCTGAGCCTGAAGCTCGTGGGCGAGCCCGCTTCGGATGTCGGCCGGCACAATGGGAAGAATTCTCGGGATGGTTTCTATCCACCAGGCAAGACCCCGTGGGTTCTCCTGCCAGAGCTTGAAGTCCTGAACCGCGAGATGTATGCGGGCAAGCGTTTCACCCATCGAGGCACAGGTCGGAGCCGTGACTTCCCGGCCATCTTCTCCCGGCAGGCGGTTCGTGAGAATAGCGGGCTTTCCGTCATAGTGATCGAAAAGGTCGCCGTTCTTCGTCCGGAGAGGGCGCGCGACCGCGCAGCCTTTTTCACCAAGGTGCTCCATCAGCGAGAGATAGAAGGGAAGAGTCTTATCCGTGAGCTTCTCAAAAATCGTCAGCACCCAGCGGCCGGTGTCTGTATCCACGAAGTAATTCGTGTTTTCGATGCCGGACGCAATCGGTGTGATCGAGCGGAAGGCTCCGGCCGGCCAGCGCGAAATAAAGTCTTTCGCGGAAATTTCAGGAACGGTAGTAAATACAGCCATGATGTCTGTCCGTGAAAGAGGGGGCTACCAGCCGAAATGAATCTGACGGGTCGTGCCGGTGGTGCTCTTCGGGTTGCCGCCCGGCGTGTCGTCAGCGGGGCGCTCTGAACGGTTCTCAATCGTATACGGGATATGAGTGGAACCCGGAGTCACGATGTACTCGACCACACGGTTATTCTGATCGCGCACCTGCTGAATCGTAGTGTTTTTGGCAGGCGGTTCAGGAGCCTTGCCAGCCTCGCGCTCAGCGCGGGCCTTTTCCATATCCGCTTTCGTCGGAAGCAGGGGGTTAGCGTCCTCGGGATTCGCGGTTTTGGCCGCGGCATCCGCGGAGGGGGCGGGAGTGGCCGGAGCCGCGATCGCCGGAAGAGCGATAGCGGCGGATGCGATAACCGCAAGGGCAAATTGTTTAAGCATGAAATCCCTCCTTGGGGTTTGAAATGCACCGGGGGCCCAATGGGGAACTCGGCTGTTCGTGCGCCGCATAGTGCGCGGCTTTTAGGATTATTGTGCCATGCTCCACGGGGGATGACAGAGCCGGATGGCCTTTTTCGTGGCTAAGCAATGCAGAAAACGGGAAACCCGTTTAGAGTTGTTCCCGGACGCCATCTTCAGGGCATCCCGTTTCACAGGAACAGACCATGTCACAGACGCTGCTATTAATAGACGGATCGAATTACCTTTTCCGGGCGTTTCACGCGCTGCCCGATCTCAGAACGAGTGCCGGAGAGCCGACAGGGGCGATCAAGGGTTTCGTCTCAATGCTGGGAGCCGTTCGGGCAATCGTGAAGCCGGACTTCGGCGTCTGTGTTTTTGACGCGAAGGGGAAGACGTTCCGATCTGACATCTACCCGGAGTA
>OGJI01001809.1_pt1 | contig 21707 bp, 17 predicted proteins | sample 1572031 | NCBI WGS metagenome assembly OGJI01 (sample SAMEA2582119, study PRJEB24529) | metagenome | biome: Human gut stool | place: China | collected 2011
CGCGCCGGCGCGGGACAGCTGGAGCGCCAGCAGGCCGCTGGTAAACTGCTCGCTGAGCGTCAGGCTCAGCTGCCGCTCCTGCAGACAGCGGGCGATCTGCGCCGGTAACCCTTCCGTGCCTTCGAAAATCAGGCTGTCGCCAGCCACCTTACGCACCTCCGGCCACAGGGCCAGCATGGCGTCGCGCTGGTTGGCCGGTCCGGTTAGCTTGAGTTCAATGATCGGCATCGACGAGCGGTAACCCATCACCACGCCCGGAGGCAGCGTCAGCGGATTAAGACTTTGCGCCAGCTCGCTCTCCGAGCGGCCAAAGGTGGTCATACGCAGGCATACCGGCGGGTCCGGCAGCGTAAAGCGCTGGCGCAGGCGCGGTAAAATTTCCTGCTCGACCATCACCTTAAATTCAGAGGGGACCCCGGGAGTGAAAAACATCAGGCAGCGGTTGAGCTGGATGGCAAAGCCACAGGCCGTACCGACCGGGTTGTTGATCATCTCGGCGCTGGCCGGGATTTCCGCCTGCTTACGGTTGCTTTCCGCCATCGGCCTGCCGCGCTCGGCAAAAAAGCGGGTCATGGTTTCCAGCCACTCCGGATGCAAAATAAGCCCCTCGCCTTTCGCAGTAGCGGCGGCCAGCGCGCTCAGGTCGTCGCTGGTTGGGCCGAGGCCGCCGTTGACGATCAGCACATCCGCCTGTTCGCTGCGTTCGCGCAGAATCGCCACCAGCGCATCGAGATCGTCGCCAACGGTATTGCGGCGCGTTAACGGTAAACCCTGATTAAAAAAGAAATCCGCCAGCCATGCCGCATTGGTATCAATGATTTGACCATGCAACACTTCATCGCCGGTGGACAGCATTTCCACATTCAACATTGCTCACTCCTTGCCTGCCAGGTGAGAAATACTATAACGCAAAGCGGGATGCTGACGAGGAGGAAAATCTGGCGCAGCAAGAAGATGCCGCGCCGGAAGAGATTAGAAGCTGGCGCTGGCGCCGATGTATGGGCCGTCGGCGATGGTGTTATCGCGGTTGCCATCTTTGCCCGCCAGGTTCAGGTAACGGTAGCCGGCCTGGATGCTAAGCGGACGCATAATGGTCCAGCTGGCGCCGACGTTGGCTTCCTGGTAGCTATCAATGCCGCTGGAGAGCGAATCCGGAGAGTAGTAATAATCGCCGTACAGGCGGAAGCTGTCGCCGATTTTCCACTGCAGGCCGCCGCCGACCGCGGCCGCATAACCTTCATCGCCCTGTTTCGGATTGGTGTAAATACCTTTACCACCCACGGTCGCGAGGAACGGCCCCAGTGGAATATTGAGTCCCAGGCCTAAACCCGCGGCGTCGCCGTCGTTATCGCTGTGCAGCCAGTTACCCGAAACGGCCAGGCCGGTGGATTCGGTGCCGAAGCCGACGCCAAGGTTGGTGTAATGCTCGCCGGCTTCACCGGTAACGCTAATCGCATGGGCCGCCGAAGAAACCATCATCACGCCCGCCAGCGCCATAAAAATGCTTTTTTTCATTATTTACTCTATCCAGAAAATTAAAATCAAAGAAGTCCCGAAAAAACCTGAAAATTCTACTGCGCACCCATCAGGAATCAATGACCTGGCGAAATGAATTTTCACAAGAGTGTAACCAGTTGCGTATTTTTACGGCATCGAGCGTTGCCAGAACCACGAACAGCCTATTCAACGCCAGTAATATTCATGTTTATTATGATTAACGCTGACACATTGACGAAAACAGAGAGCTGGCGCCGCACGATCGGCGCGGCGCGGGTGGAAAAGGGAATAATTAATGCTGCAGCCGGGCCAGACATTCCGGGGCGAGGCCGGTCAGTTTCGCCACCAGCGACAGGTCGAGTCCGTTAGCAAGCATCGCCCGGGCGATACGCTCCGCGGTCTGCTGCTCACCTTGCTCGATACCTTGTTCGATACCTTGCTGTAGACCTTGTTCAAGACCTTGCTTTAATCCTTGCTGATGGCCGCGTTGTTCCAGAAACTGGGCAATATTCATTAGCGTCTCCTTATGCGGCCGCCGGGGAACGTTTTGCGCAAGATGGCGCAAAAAAGCAACCGGATCGGCGGCGTTTCCTGCCTGTAATAAATAGTGCAACAGCGTCTTAAGCTGCCTGCGGCTAGTGTATCCCAGCGCCAGGAGCCTGACCAGTTGCTCATGCAGGTCCATCAAATCCCGCTGGCGAATATGCTTCTGCAGCAGCTCCAGCATCGCCACGCGCCGGTGGCGCATGATTTCATCGTCCGGGGTGCTAGTGATATCAATTAAGGGAAAATCTTCACCATAGACCCGCCGCGCGATGTCCGGATCGGCAAAGCCTGCCAGCCAGCACATTGGGTAAGGCCAGGGAGAAACGCGACCATGATAAAACAGCAGCGGGATCACCAGCGGCAGCTGCGTATGCCCTTTATCCAGATGACGCTGCATCGCGGCTATCGCATAGCGCATCAGGCGAAATGCCATATGGCGGTCCGCCGAGCTTTGGTGCTCTATCAACAGATAGATATAGCCCTCCCCCGCCTGCGTTTGCAGCGAGTAAAGGATATCGGAATGACTCGCCCGCAGTTCGTCGTCGATAAAGCTCCCGGACTCCAGCCGCAGCGTGTTCAGGTTACATAACGCGCGCAGCGGTGCGGGAAGGTGAATGTCCAGAAAATCCCTGGCCGTCGCCCGATGCGACAGCAGGTGTTTAAATACAGCATCGTGGGGGGAATTCGTCGCCCTTTCCATGGCGGTGCTCCATACAATCATTTTCGCTTAACGTAGCACTCAACAAGACCTGAACTGTATTTCGCTTGCAGTTTACCGAGGCGGTTCGCAAACTATTTCACCAGCATACCGCCCCATCCCTCTGCAGGAGAAAACCCATGCGCCAAAGGACGATTGTTTGCCCGCTGATCGAGAATGAAGGCCATTATCTGCTTTGCAAAATGGCCGCCGACCGCGGGGTTTTTCCCGGGCAATGGGCCTTATCCGGCGGCGGCGTGGAGCCAGGGGAACGTATTGAAGAGGCGCTGCGGCGGGAAATACGCGAAGAGCTCGGCGAAAAACTCATCCTTACCCATATCGCGCCATGGTGCTTTCGCGACGATACCCGCGTCAAAACCTACCCCGACGGGCATCAGGAAACGATCTACATGATCTATCTCATCTTCGACTGCGTGAGCGCCAATCGCGATGTGACGATCAACGAGGAGTTTGACGATTACGCCTGGGTCAAAGCCGAAGATCTCAAAAACTACGATCTTAATGCCGCCACCCGCGTTACTCTCAGCCTGAAAGGGCTACTTTAGTCCAGCATACCGCGTTCAACCCACCCGGCGTTATGCCGCGGGATAATGCGGGTGGCTACGATACGGTCGCATGCGTCTGCTGCCTGACCCACTCGCACAGCGCCCGGCGCGAAATCTTAATCCCGCCGTTTTTTAACGTTTCCGGCAACCGCAGCCAACGCACCGGCTGCTGAAAACGCGCTAACCGCTCAGCGCTCCATGCCGCCAGCGCGCTCAACTCGCAGCCGTCATCGCATTCCCCCCCCGCTACCGGGCGCTGGCCATATTCCGCATCATCCAGCGGCACGATAAACACCTGCTGTACCTGTGGATGGGCGAGTATCACACGCTCGACCTCTTCCGGTTGAATACCTTCTCCACCGCTAAAAAAGAGGTTATCCAGTCGCCCAACAACCGTCAGCCGACCGTTATGCAATGCTCCGCGATCGCGCGTCGCAAACCAGCCTTCATTGTTGGTTAATGACAACAATTGACCATCCCGCCAGTAGCCTGCGGCCATACTCGACGCCCGCAGCCAGATCTCGCCGGCGACAATTTTCACCTCTCGCCCCGGCAGCGCTTCGCCAACATCCGCAGCGCCGTCGGCCTCTTTGGCACACACGGTGGAGGCGAATTCGGTGAGGCCATAGCCGCAGAAGCTGCGTATGCCCTGCTTTCGCGCCCGTTCAGTCAATTCGACCGGGATCGACGCGCCGCCGAGCAGCACCGCCTTGAGGGAAACCGCAGCATCATCATTCAGCAGGCGCCATAGCTGAGTCGGCACCAGCGAAGCATGGGTACAGCCGTGCAGCATCTGCGCCAGCGGCTGTTTGTCACGTACCGTGAGTCGCGCGCCGGCCAGCAGCCAGCGCCAGACGATCCCCTGACCGGAGACATGGAACAACGGCAGCGACAGCAGCCAGTCATCTCCTGCGGCAAACGGCATCAGCGCCAGCACGCCAGCCGCGCTGGCCAGATGGGCGTTGGCGCTATGTACCGCCGCTTTCGGCAGGCCGGTTGAACCGGAGGTCAACGTCATCGACACCAACCGATCGCCATGCCAACAAACGGCACAAGCGCCTTCTGCCGCCTGCAGAGTTAACGCCGGTAAATTCCCCGGCAGCGTATCACCGTTAAGCACCAGTTGATGCTGTACGGTTAACGCAGGCAGCAGTTCCTGCAGCAACACCGCTGGCAGCTGCGGATTCAGCGGCAGCACCCGCGCCCCGCACTGTAGCAGCGCCAGCCATGCCAGCAGAGTTTCCGGCTGGTTATAGGCCCGGAGCGCCACGCCCTGCCCTTCCATTACGCCCTGCGCGGCAAAACCAGACGCCAGCGCGTCAACCCGCGCGCATAGCTCCCGCCAGGTCAGCGGCTGGTTATTCAGACGTAAGGCGAGGGCCTCTCCGCGCCGCTGACGCCAATGCCGCCAGGGCCAGTCGTTAAAGGTCACAGCAGCGGCTCCAGCGCATCAATGTTGAGCACCGGCAGCGCACTTTCGGGCCACGGCCGTACCAGCTGGGCGCCCATCAGCGACAGCGTATCCAGCCCAGGAATAGTCTGCGGCGTCAGCCAGGCGGCAATCCGCGCCAGCTGGGTTAAGCCGAGACTGGACTCGATCGACGAGCTGATCACTACGCTCAACCCCAGCGCATGCGCCGCGGCGACCTGTTGCTGCACCTTCTGCAAACTGCCGGTTAGCGTCGGTTTGATCACCACCGCACGCACCCCCGGCTCGGCGACAAAGCGGAAATCCGCCTCGCGCAAGCTTTCATCCCAGGCGATAGCGATCCCTGTCTCGCGGCTAAAGGCCCGAGAATCCTCCCGCGTTTTGCAAGGTTCTTCAAGAAAAGCAATGCGCTGGCGGTACGCCGGATTAACGTATTTGGCGAACTGTTGCGCTTTGAGCGGCGTCCAGGCGCGGTTGGCATCGAGCCGCAGCTGCAGGTCGGGGATCGCCTCCAGCAGCAGATTGACCACCATACCGTCGCGGACCGCCTCCCAGAGGCCAACTTTGACCTTAGCGACCTTCTCGCCGGGCATCGCCGCCAGTCTGGCGAATAGCTCATCCGGATCGCCGGAGCAGAGCGGCGCCGCGCGATAATCCGCGGCCTGCGGTAGTTCGCCGCCAAGCTCCGCCTGCGCGCAGCTGATGCCAAACGCGACGGAGGGCTGCGTGGGAAGCGGCGGCTCGGCGCCGTCGCGCCAGGCCTGTACCCACGCTAACAGCGCCATTTGCGCCTCTTCCAGCGTCTCGACACTGAATCCCGGCAGGGGAGAAATTTCGCCCCAGCCTTCGCGTTCCCCCTCCTGCAGGCGGATGAACAGCCCGTCGCGGGTTTTTAACCGCCGCTCGCGCAGCACCACGCCCGCGTCCATCGGTATCTGCCAGCGGTAAACCTGCGAAACGCGCATTATGGATTCCGTTTAAATTTGCTGAAGTCCGGCTGACGTTTCTGGTTGAAGGCATTGCGGCCTTCCTGCCCCTCTTCCGTCATATAGAACAGCATGGTGGCGTTGCCCGCCAGCTCCTGCAGACCAGCCTGGCCGTCGCAGTCGGCGTTCAGCGCCGCTTTCAGGCAGCGCAAGGCCATCGGGCTGTTCTGCAGCATTTCACGACACCAGCGCACGGTCTCTTTTTCCAGATCCGCCAGCGGTACCACGGTATTCACCAGCCCCATGTCCAGCGCCTGCTGAGCGTCATACTGGCGGCACAGGAACCAGATTTCGCGCGCTTTTTTCTGCCCGACGATCCGCGCCATATAGGAGGCGCCCCAGCCGCCGTCGAAAGAGCCGACTTTTGGCCCGGTCTGGCCGAAGATGGCGTTTTCCGCCGCGATAGTCAGATCGCACATCATATGCAGCACGTGACCGCCGCCGATAGAGTAGCCGGCCACCATCGCGACCACCGGTTTCGGGCAGGTGCGGATCTGACGCTGGAAGTCGAGCACGTTAAGATGATGAACGCCGGAGTCGTCCTGATAGCCGCCGTAGTCGCCGCGGACTTTCTGGTCGCCGCCGGCGCAGAAGGCTTTCTCACCTTCACCGGTCAGCACGATGACGCCGATATTGTCGTCATACCGGGCATCCGCCAGCGCCTGGATCATCTCTTTGACGGTCAGCGGGCGGAAGGCGTTGCGCACCTGCGGACGATTAATGGTGATTTTGGCAATCCCGTCAGTCGATTTGTGATAGCGAATATCGGTATAGCCTTCGGAGCAATCGTGCCATTCAACGGGGGCGTAGAGCATTGCTTCATCAAGAGAGATCATAGAATGTCCTTCAGTTAACTTGCCAGAATCTGCGCCAGACAGGCAATCACCGCCGCCGGGTTGTCCCGGTGCGCGTTGTGTCCGGCATGGTGAATAAGATGGAGATCCGCCGCGAGCGTCTGCGCGATGGCGCGAAACTTCGCGTCGCGCTCGCCGCACAGGTAGTGAAAAGGAAAATCGCGCGCCTGCAGAGACGCGCGCAGATCGGCCTGCGCGGCAAGGGAGGTTGCCTGCAGCATCGCCGCCAGCGTCGCGCCGTTGTTCCGGCTGCGTAAGGCGACCAATGACTCACGCTGCGCGGCATTCAGCGAAGCGAAGACCGGCTGCTGATACCAGTCGGCAAAGACCTGCTCAAGCGGCTCGCGGCGAAAACGTTCCGCCCAGGCGCTATCATTGCTGCGCCGCGCCTGCCGCGCCTCTACATCCTGCAGGCCCGGATGGCCGCCTTCAACGATCAGCCCGCGCATGCCTGCGCGCGGCTGGCTGGCGAAGTTCATTGCCACCCGGCCGCCCAGCGAGTAGCCGATCAGCCAATACTTATGTATGTTGTAACTATTAAGCGTAGACTGCAGCAAGGTATTGACCCCGGCAAAGTCCTGCACCGCGATATCCGCGGAGCCGCCGTGCCCCGGCAGATCGAGGTACAGCCGCGGCCAGGCGGGAAAGGCGTCGCCCACTTTCCGCCACTCGTTGCGGTCGCCGGAAAAACCGTGCAGAAACACCAGCCAGGGATAGCCCGGCTGGCCGTTGTCGACAGCAGCGCTGAGGATCACAGGCGACTTACCTGCGCCAGCAGCTGCTGAAGGGTCTGCGCGCCGTCGGTCTCATTGACCGCCAGCTCAATCACCGTCGCCCCCGCCCTGCGCCAGGCGCCGGCCAGCGCCTCATCCAGCGACGGCCAGTCATCAGGGCGATGATAGGCCAGGCCGAACATCGCCGCCGCGTGGCTGAAATCCACGTCCTGCGGCATTAAATAGAACTGACGGCGTTCGTCCTGCGGCGTCGGCAGCATAGAAAAAATCTGCCCGCCGTTGTTATTCACCACGATCAGCACCAGCGGCGCCGACGCCTGGCGCAGCAGGGCCAGCGAGTTGAGATCGTAGAGCGCGGAGAGATCGCCAACGATGGCCAGCGTCGGTCGGGCGCTGGCGCGCTGCACGCCGGCCGCAGTGGCGATCAGGCCATCGATACCGCTGGCGCCGCGGTTGCTGTAGACCGGATACCCGGCCGGTAGCTGCGCCAGGGCGTCGATCAGGCGCACCACCAGGCTGTTGCCAACAAACAATTGGCCCTGCTCCGGCAGATAGCGCCGAATACGCTGCGCCAGCTGCGCTTCGCCAAAAGGCTCGTTGCTGGCGACCGCAGCCTGCCACGCCTGCCCGGCAAGCTGTGGGATCACCGTCGCCCACGGCTGGCGTTTCTCCGCCGGATGTAATTCGAGCCAGCGCTCAACGCTTGAGAGCAGACGGCGACCACGGTGCTGCGCCGGGTCGAGGCGACCGGGCAGATTATCCACCAGCCAGTATTCATCCGGCTCGCAGGTCGCCTGCCACTGGAGCACGCGTTTGCCGGTCAGGCTGCTGCCGAGTTGCACGACGATCTGCGCCTGCGCCAGCTCGCTGACCGCTTTGCCGTTGCCCAGCCACAGGTCGGCGCACGGCAGCGGCTGCCCGGTCTGCGACAGGACATCGCCGATCAGCGGCCAGCCGAGGGTCTGCGCCCACTCAGCGACCTTTTTCCCTTCCGCGGCGCTCATTCTGCCCGCCACGACGACGCCGCGTTTTTGTCGCCAGAAGAACCAGTCGCGCTGCTTCTCGCTCTCTAACTGCAGCGCCTGGCGCAGCCAGGGTTTGTCGCTCTGCCACCAGTTGCCGAGCTGCTGCTGCCACTCCACGCCGGTCTCATCCATATCACCATACAGCGGTTCAGCGAACGGACAGTTAATATGCACCCCGCCGGCGTGCAGCGCCCCCAGCGCCTGGTCGATGGTTGAGACCAGCCAGCGGGCAGGAATATCCTGCGAGGGACGCGGCAAAGAAATCGTCTGCGCAGGATGGGAGGCAAACATCCCCGGCTGGCGGATAGCCTGGTTCGCGCCGCAGTCGATCAGCTCCGGCGGACGGTCGGCGGTCAACAGGATCAGCTTTTCACCGGTGAGCCCTGCCTCAATCAGCGCCGGATAGAGGTTCGCGGTGGCGGTCCCGGAGGTGACTATCCCCGCCACCGGCTGCCGGCTGGCCTTCGCCAGTCCGAGCGCCAGGTGGCCGAGGCCGCGTTCGTCGAAATGGGTATGATGGATAAAGGCGCGGTTTTCCGCCGCCGCCAGGGTTAAGGGTGTCGAGCGCGAGCCCGGCGCGATGCAGATATGCTGCACACCATGGCGCGTTAAAGCTTCCAGGATCACCGCCGCCCAGCGTCGGTTAAATGCGCTTACTGACATGAAATTGTCCGGTATCAAATATTGATGCTAAGTATAGATAAGGCAAAGTGACGTCGTTTTGATATGCATCGTCATTCAAGCTTTATGGACACAGCAGCGAGCGCAGCCCGGCCGCTTTGTTGTCAATCTCCTGCCACTCCTGCTGTGCATCAGAGCCGCTGACGATCCCCGCCCCGGCATACAGCCGCAGGGTGTCGTGGTCCACTTTCGCCGAACGCAGCGCCACGCAAAACTCGCTTTGCGCCAGTGACAGATACCCGGCGGACCCGGCGTACCATTCGCGGGAAAACGGTTCATGGCGCTGAATGAACGCCAGCGCCGCCCGGCGCGGCAGGCCGGCCACCGCGGCGGTGGGCTGCAGCTGCAGCAGACAGCGGCTGTCGTCAGGCGCCGCCAGCTCGGTCCAGATGCAGCGTCGTAGATGCTGTACCTTACGCAGCCTCACCACCTGCGGCGGCAGGACGTCCAGCGTCGAGGCCTCACTCTGCAGGCGCTGGCAGATATCCTCTACCACCAGCATGTTTTCCCGCTGGTTTTTGTCGTCTTTCATCAACCAGTCGGCCAGTTGCTGCGCCTTCGCGTCTTCCTGATGGTTCGCGACGGTCCCCGCCAGCGCTTCGGTGCGCAGCAGCGCGCCGCGCCGGCGCCACAGCCGTTCCGGCGTGGAGCCGAAAAATGCCTGCCGGGCATTGAACGCCATCAGGAAATGAAAACAGTTAAGATTGCTGCGCCGGCTAGCCGCCATGATGCTCACGGCGTCCAGCGGGGCGGCAAACTGCAGGTCGGTTGCCCGCGCCAGCACTACTTTATCCATTTCACCGGCGCTGATCGCCTTAGTCGCCCGCGCAATCATTGCCTGCCATTGAGGATAGTCGGATGAGTGGCGCTCGCTCAGCAACGGCGGTATGGCGCCGGGAGTCGCCTGAGTGGTTGTCAGGCTGGCGAGAAACGCGCGGGCCGTCGCGGCATCCTCACGCAGGGAGATATCACTATGCAGCACCAGCCGCAGCACGGCCCTGCCGCCGCACCGGCGCCACTCCAGACGCGGCAGCGCCTGGCTGCCCTGCTGCGGTTCAAACGCATTCAGGCCGCAGATACGCAGATCCTGCCGGCCGGCCTGGCGTAAAAAGCGGTTCGCCGCGTCGAGCGAGGTAAAGGTTTTTACCGCCCCCAGCGTCGCCAGTTCCTCATCGCCATTGCGCTGCTGCCAGTAAAACTGCGGCCATTGCGCCTGCTGGCCGCACCATAGTAGCGGATCGAAGGCATCATTCAGCGGAAAGGCAACATCGATAATTCGCGTGCCGGGCGAGTCTGGAAAAGACTCGCCCAGGCCGTCTTGCAAACGGGCCAGCGCAGTGGAAACAGACAGCACGCAAACCTCCACGGTAGTAAAACCCCACATTATAAGGGGTTCGACGGCGGAATAGCAGTACCCATGATGAGGGAGCGGGTTTTATCTTACCCGCTCGCCGGGCCAGAGCTGCGTGTGGACGAGGGTGCAGAGGAGTCAGACAGCGCGCTTTTCTCGCGCCATGCCAATGTGGGGGATGCCATCCTCATCATAGACCTCAGTCACCGGCGTAAAACCAAAGTAGGCGTAAAAGGATTGCAGGTGCGCCTGCGCCCCGAGGTAAATCGCCTTTTGCGGCCAGTGCTGCTGACAGCTGGCCAGCGCCTGCTCCATCAGCTGATAGCCGAGCTTCGCACCACGGGCGGCGGGGCTGACGATGACCCGGCCAATCACCACCGGCGCAAACTCCTCTTCGCTTTTGAGGATCCGCGCGTAGGCCACCAGTTCGCCATCGCGCCAGCCGAGCAGATGGCGATTTTCACCAACCAAATCATCGCCGTCGACATCCTGATAGACGCACTGCTGCTCTACGACAAAGACTTCACTGCGCAATTTCAGCAGCGCATACAGCTGGGGAACGGTGAGTTCACTATGGTGGAGATCCTGCCAAGTCATCATCTGCTGCTCCTTATTGATATACTGATACTTTGCGACTCGCCCTGAGGACACTGGACGATGGAATTAACTTTTTTGGGGACATCCGCCGGGGTGCCGACCCGCACGCGTAATATGACGTCGATAATACTGAATTTGCAACAGCCGACCCGCGCCGAAATGTGGTTGTTTGACTGCGGCGAAGGGACCCAGCATCAGTTTCTTCACACGCCCTACCATCCCGGCAAACTGAATAAGATTTTTATTACCCATCTGCACGGCGACCACCTGTTCGGCCTGCCCGGCCTGCTGTGCAGCCGCTCGATGCAGGGAAACTCCCTGCCCCTCACCCTCTACGGGCCAAAAGGACTCAAAGAGTTTGTTGAGACCGCGCTGCGCCTGAGCGGTTCGTGGACCGACTATCCGCTCACCATCATCGAAGTCGGCCCTGGTCTGGTGTTCGACGAAGAGGGCTATCGGGTCACCGCGTATCCGCTCAGCCATCCGGTGGAGTGCTATGGGTATCGCATTGCGCAGCATGACAAGCCCGGCACCCTCGACGCCGCCCAGCTGATTGCCGATGGCGTGCCTCCCGGGCCGCTGTTCCATCAACTCAAGCGCGGACAGCGCGTCACGCTGGCAGATGGCCGGGTCATCGACGGCAGCCGCTATCTGGGGCCAGCGACCCCGGGTAAAACGCTGGCCATCTTCGGCGATACCGCCCCCTGCCCGCAGGCGCTGGAGATGGCTCGCGGGGCGGATGTGATGGTCCACGAAACCACCCTTGAGCAGGCGATGGCGGAGAAAGCCAATAGCCGCGGCCACTCTTCCAGTCAGCAGACCGCGGCGCTTGCCAAAGAAGCGGGGGTCGGTACGCTGATCGCCACCCACTTTAGCTCGCGCTACGATGCCGAAGGCTGTCTGCGTATGCTGGCGGAATGCCGGGAGATTTTCCCTAACACGCTGCTGGCAGAAGACTTTATGGTCTACAAGATGGCGTAAAATCCGGGCATAAAAAAACCGCCATCCCGGCGGTTTTTTATTGAGTCAATCAACTTACATCAGCGGCGTCGCCAGCTGCACGATGCTAATCAGCGGCTGCGGCCAGATACCGAGCACCAGCACCAGCAGCGCGGAGATCAGCACCACGATACCGCCGGCGCTGTACTGCCAGTTTGACGGCGCATCGCGATTCAGTTGCTCCGGCGCGCTCAGGTACAGGCTCACTGCCACGCGCAGGTAGTAGTAGAGACCGATCGCCGAGCCGACAACCACCGCGGCAACCAGCCACCACAGATGCGCATGCACACCGACGGCCAGCACGTAGAACTTACCGATAAAGCCGAGGGTCATCGGGATACCGGCCAGGGAGAGCATCATCACCGTCATCACAGCCGACAGGATCGGACGGTGCCAGAACAGGCCGCGGTAGGAGAACAGCGAGTCAGCATCCGGACCGCGGTACGGGCTGGACATCAGGCTGACCACGCCGAACGCGCCGAGGCTGCTGAACAGGTAACCGGCCAGGTAAACGCCCACGGCTTCCATCGACATTTCACCGCTCTGCAGGGCAATCAGCGCCACCAGCAGATAGCCGAGATGGGAGATGGAAGAGTAACCGAGCAGGCGCTTAATGTTGGTCTGGCTCAGCGCCATCAGGTTACCGAAGATGATAGAGGCGAAGGCGATCAGGCCCAGCACCACGCGTACCGCTTCGCTGTTGCCCACCGGCATGTACAGGAACAGACGCATCACTACGCCGAAGATAGCGATCTTGCTGGCGGTCGCCAGGAAGGTGGAGACCGGCGCAGGCGCCCCCTGGTAAACGTCCGGCGTCCACAGGTGGAACGGCACCAGCGACAGTTTAAAGCCAAGACCGACGATCATCAGACCGAGGCCCGCCAGCAGCAGCGGCTCGTGCAGCATGTTGTCCGCCAGGCTTTTGCCCAGCGCGAGGAAGGACAGGTTGCCGGAGTTCGCATACACCAGCGCCATACCGAACAGCAGGAAGGACGAAGCTGCCGCGGAGAGGATGGTGTATTTGATGCTCGCTTCCAGCGAACGCTTCTGGCGGAAGGCGTAACCAACCAGGCCGAACAGCGGCAGCGAAATCAGCTCAATACCGAGGAACAGCGCCGCCAGATGATTCGCACCGGCCAGCAGAATGCCGCCCAGGGCGGCGATCAGCACCAGCAGGTAGAACTCTTCTTTGTTGTCCTTGTAACCCTCAAGCCACGGGTAGGCGAAAGTACAGGTCGCGAGGCTCGCCAGCAGCACCAGACCGGTGTAAAGCATGGCGTAGCCGTCAACGCGGATCAGCGGCGTGACGTCCATCGCCCCGTTCTGGCCGACGAACCAGAGCGAGACCAGCGCGGCGTTAAGTCCAAGAACCGACAGCGTGGCATTGAGAAAATGATTGCGTCGCCACGCAATGGAGAGCATCACAACCACCACCGTCAAGCCGACGATCAGCAGCGGTAGCAGTGCGATCAGTTGTTGTGGAGTTATTGTCATGGCGAATTACGGCCTTGTAGTAGAAACAGAATTAACAAACCACTGCTGAATGTTGCTCATCGCAGCATGCGAGGTGTCGAGGATCGGCTGCGGGAAGAAGCCCAACAGCACCAGCAGCACCACCAGCAGCAGGATGATAGACAGTTCACGCAGGGACATCCCCGGCAACTCTTTCGCCGCCACTTCGCTCTTCGCTTTACCGAAGTAAGCGCGATGTAACATCGACAGCGAGTAAACGGACGCGAATACCAGACCAAAGGTGGAGATGACGGTGATCGTCGGCACCACTTTATAGCTGCCGAACAGGATCATAAATTCGCCGACGAAGTTACCGGTGCCCGGCATCCCCAGAGTGGCGACCGCGAAGAACATCGACATCGCCGGCAGCCATGTAATTTTGCTCCACAGACCGCCCATTTGGCGCATATCGCGGGTATGCAGACGTTCGTACAGCTGGCCGCAGAGAATAAACAGACCCGCCGCGGACAGACCGTGAGCAATCATCTGGATCACCGCTCCCTGATAGGCCAGCTGGCTGCCGGTGTAGATAGCAATCAGCACGAAGCCCATGTGGGACACGGAGGTGTAGGCGATCAGGCGTTTAATATCGGTCTGGGCGAAGGCCATCCACGCGCCGTAGAAGATACCGATCACGCCCAGCCACATGGCGATGGGCGCAAACTCGGCGGAGGCATTCGGGAACAGCGGCAGCGCAAAGCGCAGCAGACCGTAGGCGGCGGTTTTCAGCAAGATCCCCGCGAGGTCGACAGAGCCGGCGGTCGGCGCCTGGGAGTGAGCGTCCGGCAGCCAGCCGTGCAGCGGCACCACCGGCATTTTCACCGCGAAGGCGATGAAGAAGCCGAGCATCAGCAGGTATTCCACGCCGTGAGACATCGGGGTTTTCAGCAGATCTTCATAGTTGAAGGTCCACACGCCGGTGGCGTTGAAGTGGACGAAGGCCAGCGCCAGAATGGCAATCAGCATCACCAGACCGCTCGCCTGGGTATAGATGAAGAACTTGGTGGCCGCTGTGATACGCGTTTTACCGTCCGAGGCTTTGTGGCCCCACAGCGCGATCAGGAAGTACATCGGCACCAACATCATTTCCCAGAAGAAGAAGAACAGGAACATGTCGATGGCGAGGAACACGCCGATAACACCGCCCAGGATCCACATCAGGTTGAGGTGGAAGAAGCCCTGGTATTTTTCGATTTCACGCCACGAACAGAGCACCGCCAGCACGCCGAGGAGACCGGTCAGCACCACCATCAGCAGCGACAGGCCGTCGATCGCCAGATGGATGCTAATGCCGAAGCGTGGGATCCACGGCAGCACGAATTCCGACTGCCATTGCGGAATACCCGCGGATTGCGTCAGAGAATAGCCGCCCTGCATCCACAGCTGCAGGCCAAGCACCAGCGTCAGTCCCATGGTAATCAGCGCGATCCAGCGCGGCACTTTCACGCCAAAGCGTTCGGTCTGCCAGCACAGGAAGCCGCCGATAAAGGGAATTAATATTAGCCAGGGTAGTAACATGGCGATTTTTATTCCTTGTTAAAGTCCCGTTCAGGACCGATTTTCAACGAATTCGACTACATTCACGTTTGAGTGCGGTTTGTTGTGTCGGGTGGCGCTTCGCTTACCCGACCTACGGTCTCGTAGGCCCGGTAAGCGAAGCGCCACCGGGCAAAACCGCGCGATCAAATCAACGCAATACCATCAGCAGCGCCAGCACCACCACCGCGCCGATGCTCATTGAAGCCACATACCAGCGCAGATAACCGTTCTCGCTCACCAGCAGGCCTTTGCCTGCGAAGCGGGAAAGGATCGCCGGGATATTCATCAACGAGTTCAGCGGATCGCGTTTCAGCAGCCAGGCAATACCGAGGAATGGTTTTACGAACACCTTGTCGTATAACCAGTCGAAGCCCCAGGCATGGAACCACCAGGTACCGAAGAAGCGGCCAGGCGCACTGTTGGCGATGGAGGTCACCAGCGTGCGTTTGCCCAGCCACAGCCATGCGGCGATCAGAATCCCGGCAATGGCGATGATCCCGGAGGCAATCTCCAGCGTCATCACGCTACCGTGGGCGAGCTCAGTGGTCTGCGGCAGTACGCCTTCCAGCGGCGGCACAATCAGCGCGCCAACGAAGGTGGATAGTACCAGCAGCACAATCAGCGGCAGATGATGGGTAATCCCCTTCCCTGCGTGCGCGTGAATTTGCTCTTTACCGTGGAATACGATGAAAATCATCCGGAAGGTGTACAGCGAGGTCATAAAGGCGCCGACCAGGCCTGCCACCATCAGATTGATATGGCCATTGGCCATCGCGCCTGCCAGAATCTCATCCTTACTGAAGAAGCCTGCGGTGATAAGCGGCAGTGCGGACAGCGCCGCGCCCCCCACCAGGAAGCAGACGTATACCAGCGGAATCGATTTGCGCAGGCCGCCCATCTTGAAGATGTTCTGTTCGTGATGGCAGGCCAGAATGACCGAACCAGACGACAGGAACAGCAGCGCTTTAAAGAACGCGTGAGTCATCAGGTGGAAAATCGCCGCGTCCCATGCCTGCACGCCCAGCGCGAGGAACATGTAGCCAATCTGGCTCATGGTAGAGTAGGCGAGAACGCGTTTGATATCGGTCTGCACTAGCGCGGCGAAGCCCGCCAACACCAGGGTGACCGCCCCGACGATACCGACCAGATGCAGCACTTCCGGCGTCATCAGGAACAGGCCGTGGGTACGGGCGATCAGATAGACGCCCGCGGTGACCATGGTCGCAGCATGGATCAGCGCAGAGACCGGCGTCGGACCCGCCATCGCATCGGCAAGCCACGTTTGCAGCGGCAGCTGGGCGGATTTACCGACCGCGCCACCAAGCAGCATCAGCGTCGCCCACTGCAGCGTGGTGCTGCCGTTAGCGAAGTGCTGCGGCGCCAGCTCCACCATTTCGCGGAAGTTCAGGGTGCCCAGTTCGTTATAAAGAATGAACAGCGCGAAGGCGAGAAACACGTCGCCGACGCGGGTCACCACAAACGCTTTCATCGCTGCGGCGCCGTTCTTCGGATCGGTGTAGTAGAAACCGATCAGCAGGTAAGAACAGAGGCCCACGCCTTCCCAACCGAGGTACATCAGCAGCAGGTTATCGGCCAGTACCAGAACCACCATGCTGGCGATAAACAGGTTGGTATAGGCGAAGAAGCGGGAATATCCCTCTTCACCGCGCATGTACCAGGAGGCGAACATGTGGATCAGGAAGCCGACGCCGGTAACTACGGAGAGCATGGTCAGCGACAGGCCGTCCAACACCAGGTTGAAGCCGATGTTGAAATCACCGACCGACATCCAGGTCCACAGCGGCACGCTGACCGCCTGTTTGCCGTTAGCGAAAAAGTCGACACCAACGTACGCGGTGACCAGCGCCGCCAGGCCTACCGAGCCCATGCCAACGGTGGCGGAAAGATTTTCCGACCAGCGCCCGCGGGAGAAGGCCAGCAGCACAAAGCCAATCAATGGCAAAAGAATGGTTAAGGCAAGCATGTTCATCCACGCAACTCACTTACTGAATCGATGTTCAGGTTCTGGCGGCGACGATGGAGCTGCAGCAGCAGCGCCAGGCCGATACTCGCTTCCGCAGCCGCGAGGCTGATGGCGAGGATATACATTATCTGACCATCTGCCTGACCCCAGTAGCTACCCGCCACCACAAAGGCCAGCGCGGCGGCGTTAATCATGATTTCCAGGCTAATCAACATAAACAGCAGATTGCGGCGGATCACCAGCCCCGTCAGACCAAGCACAAACAGGATGGCCGCGAGGATCAGTCCATGTGTTAAGGGGATCATGCGTGTTCCTCCGTTTTTCGTTTGTCGCTGTCGTTCAGACGGTTGCTCAGCACCTCGCCGGCGCGCTCTTCGCGGCCAATGTGGAAGGCAACCACCAGGCCCGCCAGCAGCAGCATGGAGGCCAGCTCCACCGCCAGGACGTACGGCCCAAACAGCGCAATGCCCACTTCTTTGGCGTTAATCGCCGCACCGTCGATACCCTGGTCGTTAATGCCCAGGATGGCGTAAACGATAACCACCAGCAGCACCGCGGAGAGGATGGCCGGGCCAATCCAGATCCCCGGCTGCAGCCACTTGCGCTCCTGTTCGATCTCGGTGCCGCCCAGGTTGAGCATCATCACCACGAAGACGAACAGCACCATAATGGCCCCGGCGTAGACGATGATTTCCAGCGCTCCGGCGAAGTACGCGCCCAGCGAGAAGAACACCCCGGCAATCGCCAGCAGCGAAATAATCAGGTACAGCAGCGCATGCACCGGATTGGTGTGGGTGACGACCCGCAAGGTTGCGAGGATGGCTATCAGGCCACAGATATAAAAAGCGAATTCCATTGCCCCTCTCCTTACGGTAACAGGCTCTTGACGTCGATTGGCTTAGCTTCATTTTCCGCTTCGCCCTTATCTTTGCCGTCGATTGCCATACCCGCCATCCGGTAGAAGTTATATTCCGGGTATTTGCCCGGACCGGAAATCAGCAGATCCTCTTTTTCGTACACCAGATCCTGACGCTTGTATTCACCCAGCTCGAAGTCCGGGGTCAACTGGATCGCCGTGGTCGGGCACGCTTCTTCGCACAGGCCGCAGAAGATGCAACGTGAGAAGTTGATGCGGAAGAACTCCGGATACCAGCGGCCGTCTACCGTCTCTGCTTTCTGCAGCGAGATACAGCCCACCGGGCAGGCTACCGCACACAGGTTACAGGCGACGCAGCGCTCTGCACCGTCCGGATCACGGGTCAGCACGATGCGGCCGCGATAGCGCGGCGGCAGGTAGACCGGCTCTTCCGGATACATCCGGGTTTCACGTTTGGCGAAGGCATGCAGGCCAATCATCCAGATACTACGGACCTGGGTGCCGAACCCCACCAATAATTCTTTTAAGGTCATGTTCAATTCACCCCTTATTGCGCCTGCCAGAGAATGACAGCCGCCGTTACCAACAAGTTGACCAGCGTTAACGGCAGGCATACCTTCCAGCCAAAGGACATTACCTGGTCATAGCGCGGACGCGGTAATGATGCGCGGATCAAAATGAACATCATCATGAAGAACGCGGTTTTCAGCGCGAACCAGATGAAAGGAGGTAACCACGGGCCATTCCAGCCGCCGAAGAACAGCGTGACGATCAGCGCTGAAACGGTGACGATACCGATGTATTCCCCGACGAAGAACAGACCGAATTTCATGCCGGAATATTCAATGTGGTAACCATCGGCCAGTTCCTGCTCCGCTTCCGGCTGGTCGAACGGGTGACGGTGACACACCGCCACGCCGGCGATGGCGAAAGTCACGAAGCCGAAGAACTGCGGGATAACGTTCCACAGATGCGCCTGGTTGTTGACGATATCGGTCATATTGAATGACCCCGCCTGCGCCACCACGCCCATCAGGGAGAGACCGAGAAACACTTCGTAGCTCAGGGTCTGCGCGGAAGCACGCATCGCCCCCAGCAGCGAGTATTTGTTATTGCTCGACCAACCGGCGAACAGCACCGCGTAGACCGCCAGGCCTGCCATCATCAGGAAGAAGAGGATGCCGATGTTCAGGTCGGCCACCACCCACGTCGGGCTAACCGGCACGATAGCGAAGGCCAGCAGCAGCGAGGTAAAGGCGATAACCGGCGCCAGAGTAAAGATCACGCGATCGGAGAAGCGCGGGATCCAGTCCTCTTTAAAGAACATCTTGATCATGTCGGCGACCAGCTGCAGCGAACCGCCCCAGCCGACGCGGTTAGGTCCGTAGCGGTTCTGGAACAAGCCGAGCAGACGACGCTCGCCGAAGCTCATGAACGCGCCGCAGGTGACAACCACCAGCAGAATGACCACGGCCTTCAGGATGCTTAACAGAATGTCGATAAGATCCGGCGTTAACCAGCTCATGCTTTCGCCTCCTGCAGTGAATCAATACGCGATCCGGTCAGCACCGGCGCAATGCCCGGCATGCCCATCGGTAAGCCAACCTGTCCCGCGGTCAGGCCTTCAGAGATAACCAGCGGCAGACGCAGGCTCTGGCCTTCCACGCTAAAGGAGAGCATTGCGCCTGGGTTGACGCCAAGCTTCGCGGCATCCGCCGGGTTCAGCTTGATGTACGGCTCAGGCATCCGGCTCTGGAACACCGGCGCGCGCTGAGACAGCTCATCGCTGCCGAACAGATGGTAGTACGGCGCAATTCGCCATTTGCCCTCTTCCGCCTGGAAGCTGGCCGGCACCGCCGTGAAGTACTCCAGTCCGCTGGCGGACGCTTCAAACAGACGAACGCCCGGATCGCCGTGGCGCAGTTTCCCGCCCACTTCATCCTGGAACTTGTTCCATGCCTGCGGGGAGTTCCAGCCCGGCGCCCAGGCGAACGGGATCTGCGAACGCGGGGCGGACGGCTGGTTGTTCCCTTCCATGGAGAAGGCGAACATCGTGTCTTTATCCTGCGGCTGACGCGGCTCGTGCACGCTGATGTTAGCGCGCATCGCCGTGCGGCCGCTGTAGCGGTGCGGTTCACGCGCCAGCTTCTGGCCGCGGATGCGGAAGGTCGCATCCGGCGCGGCGTCTTTAATGCCCGCCAGCTGCGGCAGCGCGGCAATCGCCGCATCAATGACGTGGTCCAGCTGAGTCCAGTCAACCTGACGGTTGTTGACGGTGCTGTGCAGCGAATGCAGCCAGCGCCAGCTTTCCAGCATTACGGTTTTCGCGTCGTAGTAAGCCGGATCGTAAACCTGGAAGAAACGTTGGGCGCGGCCTTCGTTGTTCACCACGGTACCGTCGCTTTCCGCAAAGCTTGCCGCGGAGAGCACCAGGTGCGCTTTGTCCATAATCGCGGTGCGCTGATGATCCACCACCATCACCAGCGGCGCTTTCGCCAGCGCAGCGTCAACGCGCGCGGCGGAAGCATGACGGTGAAGGTCGTTTTCCAGCACGATAACCGCGTCTGCGGCGCCGCTTTCCAGTTCGTCCAGCGCCTCTTCAAGCGAGCCGCCGCCGATCATGCCCAGTCCGACGCTGTTAACCGCCCGGGCGACCATGGTCACCCCGACATCGGCGCCGCGGCCTTTCAGAGCTTTCGCCACGTTAGCGGCGGCCTGGATGATCTCCATGCTGCCGGCGTTGGTCCCGGAGATGATCAGCGGTTTTTTCGCCCCGGCCAGCGCCTGAACGATAACGTCGACTTTACCCTGCAGGTCCTGGCTCAGGCCGTCAACCGCCGGCGCGCTGTCGTCCAGCGCATGGGCAATAGCAAAGCCGAGACGCGCCTGATCTTCTACCGGCGCGCGGTAGGTCCACGCCGCGATGTCATCCAGGCGGGTGTCATCGACGTTGGTGACGAATAGCGGGTGCTTGGCGCGCTGGCCGATGTTGAGGATCGCGGCGATCTGCCAGTCGGCCACTTTCTGCGCCGCCGCCATTTCGCGTGCTTTCCCTTTCACTGCCTGGCGTACCGCCAGGGCCACGCGCGCGCCGGTCTGGGTAATGTCTTCGCCCAGCACCAGTACCGCGTCGTAGGATTCGATATCGCGCAGGCTTGGCGTGTGGATCCCGCCCTCGCGCAGCACTTTCAGCATCATCTGCAGGCGCGCTTGTTCGCCTTTGGCGATGCCGGTATAGAAGTTGTCGGCGCCCACCAGCTCGCGCAGCGCGAAGTTGCTTTCAATGCTGGCGCGCGGGGAGCCGATGCCGATCACTTTCTTCGACTGGCGCAGGATATCCGCCGCCCCCTGCATCGCCTGCTCGGCGTTAAGGGTGATCAGATCGTCGCCGCGGCGCTGCACCGGCTGACGCGGACGGTCTTTCAGGTTCACGTAGCCATAGCCGAAACGACCGCGGTCGCAGAGGAAGTAGCGGTTCACGGTACCGTTATAGCGGTTTTCGATACGACGCAACTCGCCATAGCGTTCGCCCGGGCTGATGTTACAGCCGATGGAACACTGCTGGCAGATGCTCGGCGCAAACTGCATGTCCCACTTACGGTTATAGCGCTCGGAGTGGGTTTTGTCGGTGAAAACGCCGGTCGGGCAGACTTCCACCAGGTTGCCGGAGAACTCGCTCTCCAGGGTGCCATCTTCCGGGCGGCCGAAGTAGACGTTGTCGTGCGCGCCATAGACGCCCAGATCGGTGCCGTCGGCATAATCTTTGTAGTAGCGCACGCAGCGGTAGCAGGCGATGCAGCGGTTCATTTCGTGAGAGATGAATGGCCCCAAAT
>OGJI01001822.1_pt1 | contig 21530 bp, 21 predicted proteins | sample 1572031 | NCBI WGS metagenome assembly OGJI01 (sample SAMEA2582119, study PRJEB24529) | metagenome | biome: Human gut stool | place: China | collected 2011
CTTCCATGATCAGGTCGGGTGCGCTGCCGCCCTCGATGGCGGTGTTGACCTGGTCGTCGCCGTTGGTGTAGTCCAGATACTCGACGGTGACCTTGATATCCGGATACTTTGCGTTGAAGCTGGAGATCAGCTCCTGCACAGTCTCATCCTTGCCCCAGCCGCCGATGGGGTATGTCCACAGCTTGATGCTTGCACCGGCAGAAGCGGTGCTGGAAGCAGCTGCGGAAGAGGCGGTCGAAGACGCTGCGGTGCTAGAAGAAGAGGAACCGCCGCATGCGGCCAGTGCGCCTGCTGCGCTCAGGATGCCGGCAGCCTTCAGGAAGGAGCGACGAGAGATACAGTTTTTCATAACGAAATTCTCCTTGCATATCATATGTTTGCGGCTTATCGTGTCGAGCCGCTGTTGTTGCCTTTATTATAGAAAAATATTTTCATTTTGTCTATCTATGCAATGCACAATTTTGAAAAAACTTTCTTGTGAACAACTACCAAATCAAGCGAAGAGAACGACTCTTTTTCAAAAAACAGCGGACTTTTTGGTGATTGTAGCCATTTTGTAACCATTGCAAAAACACGGATTTTTACATAGCCTGAAAAAAGTTTTCGCAGACAAAAGGGGCGTTTTTGTCTAATTTTGAAAAGAATTTTCGGAAATGAGTCGTACTTTCCGACTGAAATTGGACGCTCTGCACAGAAAACGGCGATGATTTGTGGTGAAAGCCGCTCTTGCCAAGGAGGAAAGATTCTTTTATACTTTCATTAAGAAAGAGTCCCGGCAAAGGCGTCACAGCGGTATGTGCGGCGGAGCAGACGCGGATGCCGGGGAAAAAAGTAGGAGAGAAAGCTGACATGTCTACTAATTTCTGGGAGCTGCTGCACCAGCGGCAGGACGAGCTGACCAAATCCGGGCGGATGGTGGCGGATTACCTCATCCACCATGCCGACGAGGCGCAGTATCTTTCGATCTCGTCGCTGGCGCGGGAGTGTAAGGTGGCCGAGGCGACCGTTTTCCGGTTCTGCCGGGCGCTGGGGTTCGAAGGGTATCATGAGATGCGCATCGCGCTGGCCCAGGCTAATGCGACCGCTTCGCTCATCAATCAGCAGGAGCCGGAACCGGGTACGACCACCGACAAGCTCTGTGAGCATGCGAGCGCGTTGTTCCTCACGGCCATCAATGGCACCCAGAGCGCCCTTTCACCGGATGCAGTGGACAAGGCCGTGGATCTGCTGCGGGCAGCAAGGCAGGTGTTCTGCCTGGGGCAGGGCGGCAGCATGCTGCTGGCCAATGATATCTGTGCCCGCTTTTCCAGCCTGTCCAACAAGTTCCGCACGGCAGGAGACAGCCACTTGCAGCTTCTCTCCGCCAGCCTGATGACGCCGGAGGACGTCGTGCTCTTCGTCTCCTATTCGGGCGCGACCCGCGACATGATGGAGACCCTGCGCACCGCAAAGGCATCCGGCGCAAAGATCGTCCTTCTGACCCACTACGAGGACTCGCCGGGCGCTGCACTGGCGGACGTGGTGCTGCTCTGCGGCGCACAGGAAAGCCCGCTGGATTCCGGCAGCATCCCCATCAAGGTGTCGGTGCTCTACGTGGCCGAGGTACTGCTGCTCCGCTATATGCTGGATGACCCCCAGCAGGCCAACGATGCCCAGGATCGCACGAGCGAGGCCGTGGCCATCAAGCTGCTCTGATAGAAAAAAGGAAACCCTCTCCGTCAGCCTTGTGCGCTGGGAGAGGGTTCTATTTTTGCGTTTTGAGAATATAGTGTCTCTGAGAACGCCAGATGCGGACAGGAGGAGACCATTTTGGAAAAGCAGGAACGTTTGGAAGCCACGGTCTGCCGCGAGATCGGTGCACGCACCGGCGGCGAGATCCTGATCGGAGTGGTGGGCCCGGTGCGCACCGGCAAGAGCACCCTCATCAAGCAATTCATGGAGCAGCTGGTGCTGCCTGCCATCGAGGAGGACGACGCCCGCCTCCGTGCGCGGGACGAACTGCCCCAGTCGGCGGCGGGGCGCACCATCATGACGACCGAGCCGAAGTTCATCCCGGAGCACGCCGTCCCGCTCCAGCTGGAGGGCGGCGGCGAGTGCCGCATCCGCCTCATCGACTGCGTGGGCTATATGGTGGAGGGGGCCATGGGCCACGAGGAGAACGAAAAGCCCCGCATGGTCAAAAGCCCCTGGTTTGAGGAAGAGATCCCCTTTGACCTTGCCGCCGAGACCGGCACCCGCAAGGTCATCCGGGATCACTCCACCATCGGCATCGTCGTCACCACCGACGGCACCATCAGCGAGATCCCGCGGGAAAACTATCTTCCCGCGGAACAGCGGGTCGTGGAGGAGCTGGAAGCGCTGGGCAAGCCCTTTGTCATCCTGCTCAACAGCACCCACCCGGACGCCCCGGAAACGCAGGCCCTTGCGGTGCAGATGGAGCAGGCGTATGGGCGCAGTGTGCTGCCCGTGAGCTGCATCGACCTGGACCGCGCCGCCCTGCACGAGATCCTGCGGCGGGTGCTCTACGAGTTCCCGGTGCGGGAACTGGATTTTGCCATCCCGCGCTGGGTCACCATGCTGGACCGGGGCCACTGGCTCCAAACGGAGATCTACACGGCCGCGCTGGATTTTTCGGAGAAGATCTCCCGCATGAAAGATGTCCCGGCCCAGAACAGCGCCGGAGCCCTTGCCAGCGATTCGGTGGAGCGCTCCACCCTCAGCGGCATGGATCTCTCGGAGGGCATCGTGCGGGTGACGGTTCTGCTCAAGCCGGATGTGTTCTACCGGGTGCTCAGCGAGCAGACCGGCCTTGCCATCGGCGATGAAGCGGGCCTGATGCCCTGCATCATTGAGCTTTCCAGAGCCAGGCGCGAATATGAAAAGATCCGCAGTGCGTTGGAACAGGTGGAGGCCACCGGATACGGCATCGTGATGCCCACCATCGACGAGCTTTCGCTCGAAGAACCGGAGATCATCCGGCAGGGCGGGCGGTACGGTGTCCGTCTGGAAGCCAGTGCCCCCTCCATCCACATGCTCAAGGCTGTGATCCACACCGAGATCAACCCCATCGTGGGCACCGAAAAGCAGAGCGAGGATCTGGTGCAGAGCCTTCTGGGCGACTTTGAGTCCGACCCGGAACGGCTGTGGGAGTCCAACATCTTCGGCAAGAGCCTGCATGAACTGGTCAACGAGGGCTTGCAGAACAAGCTGCTGCACATGCCGCAGGAAGCCCGCGGCCGCCTGCAGGATACGCTGGAAAAAGTCATCAACGATGGATGCAGCGGCCTCATCTGTATTTTGCTGTGAACATTTCACTTCCCGCCAAACTGTGACAAAAATCTTGACATCCAGCCCGGCCCGTGGTATTATACACAAAGATAATATCGTGCGTGGGTGGTTCTGCGCATCAAATCTTTTGAGCTAGAGAGGTTATATATTATGGAACGTATCAAGACGATCGCTACTCGTGACCTGACCAAGAGCGTTGTGACCGGTGGCTGCGGCGAGTGCCAGACTTCCTGCCAGTCCGCCTGCAAGACTTCCTGCGGCGTGGCAAACCAGAAGTGCGAGAACAGCAACAAGTAATTTCTGCAAATCGGATGCCGCCTTTGCCGGGCGGCATTTTTTTATGTAACAATGGAATGGAGACTAAAATGGTACATCAGTATCAATTGAACGGCTATAACATCGTGCTGGACACCTGCAGCGGCTCGGTGCATGTGGTGGACGATGTGGCGTATGACGTCATCGCCCTGTACAAGGAGCGCTCCGCCGATGCGATCGTAGCGGCCATGCTCGAAAAGTACGGCGACCGCCCCGACGTGACCGAGGCCGACCTGCGCCAGTGCCTGGAGGATGTGGCCGCGCTGGAGCAGGCGGGCAAGCTGTGGAGCCCCGATACCTACGCCGACATGGCCTTCGACTTCAAGAACCGCAACACCGTGGTCAAGGCGCTCTGCCTGCATGTGGCCCACACCTGCAACCTGAACTGCTCCTACTGCTTCGCCTCGCAGGGCCGCTATCAGGGCGACCGTGCGCTGATGAGCTTTGAGGTGGGCAAGCGCGCCATGGATTTCCTCATCGAGAACTCCGGCACCCGCCGCAACCTCGAAGTCGATTTCTTCGGTGGTGAGCCGCTGATGAACTTTGAGATGGTGAAGAAGCTGGTGGCCTACTGCCGCGAGCAGGAGAAGATCCACAACAAGAACTTCCGCTTCACCATGACCACCAACGGGATGCTGATCGACGAGGATGTGATCGACTTCTGCAACAAGGAGTGCCACAATGTCGTCCTGAGCCTCGATGGCCGCAAGGAGGTCCACGACCGCTTCCGCAAGGACTACGCGGGCCACGGCAGCTATGACGCCATCGTGCCCAAGTTCCAGGAGTTCGTCCGGAAGCGCGGCGACAAGGGCTACTACATGCGCGGCACCTACACCCACTTCAACACCGACTTCACCAACGACATCTTCCACATGGCAGACCTCGGTTTCACTGAGCTGAGCATGGAGCCGGTGGTCTGCAAGCCGGACGACCCCAGCGCCCTGACCGAGGCCGACCTGCCCATCCTGAAGGAGCAGTATGAGATCCTGGCCAAGGAAATGATCAAGCGCGACCGCGAGGGCCGCGGCTTTACCTTCTACCATTACATGATCGACCTGACCGGCGGCCCCTGCATCTACAAGCGCATTTCGGGCTGCGGCTCCGGCACCGAGTACATGGCCGTGACCCCCTGGGGCGACCTGTACCCCTGCCACCAGTTCGTCGGCGACCCCAAGTACCGGATGGGCGACATCTGGAAGGGCGTCACCAACACCGCCGTGCGGGATGAGTTCAAGCACTGCAACGCCTACGCCCGCCCGGAGTGCAAGGACTGCTGGGCCAAGCTCTACTGCTCCGGCGGCTGCGCGGCCAACGCATACCACGCCACCGGCAGCATCACCGGTGTGTACGAGTACGGCTGTGAGCTGTTCCGCAAGCGGATGGAGTGCGCCATCATGATCCAGGTGGCCAAGAACCAGGAGCTGGCCGCACAGGGCATCGAGGTGCCCATCGAACTGGGCAGCACCTGCAACGCCTGCGCGGACGGCGAAGCCTGCGAATGAGCATGACCACGCCCATCGTGGACTTTGTGCAGAACTACGCAAAGTCCGGGACGTCCCGCCTTCACATGCCCGGCCATAAAGGGCAGGCCCTGCTGGGGTTTGAAGGGCTGGACATCACCGAGATCCGGGGCGCGGATGAGTTGTACGAGGCCGATGGCATCATCGCCCAGAGCGAGGCCAACGCGACCCGGCTCTTCGGCACGGCCCACACATATTACAGCACCGAGGGCTCGTCCCAGTGCATCCGGGCCATGCTCTGCCTGGCGATGCAGGCGGCCCCCGCCGGGCAGCGCCCGGTGCTGCTGGCGGCCCGCAACGCCCACAAAGCGCTGCTCTATGCCGCCGCGCTGCTGGATCTTGACATCCAGTGGCTCTGGCCCGCGCCGGATGCTGCCGGGGCGCTGTGCAGCTGCCCCGTGACCGAAGCTCAGCTTGCCGCCGCGCTGGACCGGCTGGCCGGGCAGGGGAAGCCCCCCTTCGGCGTCTACCTCACCAGCCCGGACTACCTCGGCGGGATGCAGGACATCGCGGCCCTTGCAAAGGTCTGCGATGCGCACGGTGTGCCGCTGCTGGTGGACAACGCCCACGGTGCCTACCTGAACTTTCTGGTGGGCGGCAGCCGCCACCCCATTGCACTGGGGGCGGCGATGTGCTGCGATTCCGGGCACAAGACCCTGCCTGTCCTCACCGGCGGCGCCTACCTGCATCTGGGGCCGAAAGCGCCCGTGCAGGAGGAAACGGCAGTCCGCAATGCGCTGGCGCTGTTCGGCTCCACAAGCCCGTCTTATCTGATCCTGCAATCCCTCGACCGGTGCAACCGGTATCTTTCGGAGGGGTATCCGCTGCGGCTCTACTCCTGCTGCGGGCAGCTGACCAGAATGCGCCGGGTGCTGAACGAGCAGGCCGCTGCGGCAGGCTGTCCGTTCCCGCTGGCGGTGGACGACCCCGCCCGTGAGCCGCTCAAACTCACGCTGGATGCGGCGGCACTGGGCATGACCGGCACCGCACTGGCCGAGGCTCTGCGGCAGGACCGCATCGAGTGCGAATATGCCGACCCCCGGTATGTGGTGCTGATGTTCACCCCCGAAAACCCGGCGCAGGATTATGAGCGGCTGGAAGCGGCAGTGGCACGGCTCTGCGCGGCTCTGCTGTCGGCCCCGGCTCTGCCGGAACCGGAAGCGGATGTCTTCACGGAACTGGCGGCGGAGGCTGCGCCGGTCTGCACCGTGCGGCAGGCAGTGTTCGCACCGCAGGAGGGGGTTCCCGCCGAAACGGCGCTGGGCCGCATCTGCGCGATGCCCACCGTCTCCTGTCCGCCGGCGATCCCCATCGTGGTGAGCGGAGAACGCATCGGCCCGGCAGCACTGAAACTTTTTGTACGATACGGCATCAAAAATGTCGCAGTCCTGAAATGAAAACATGGCGGCACCGGTCTGTAAAGCAAAACGACTTTGCGGGCTGGTGCCGCTTTTGCATCCCGACTTGCGCCGAAATGCTTGACAGGCACTTCCGCGGATGATACGATTTGGCTATCAAACAGGAGCACGTCAAGACCGAAAGGAGAGAGCTGAATGCTGGAGATCCGGCATCTGACCAAACAGTACGGCGAGAAAACGGCGGTGGATGACCTCACACTGACCATCCGGCCGGGAGAGATCTTCGGCTTCATCGGGCCGAACGGGGCGGGCAAGACCACCACCCTGAAATGCTGCTGCGGCATCTTGCAGCCGGATCGCGGCGAGGTGCGGGTGAACGGCTGTTCCATGCGGGACGACCCGCTTGCGGCCAAGCGTCAGCTGGCCTATCTGCCGGATGATCCGGCCCTTTATGGCTACATGACCGGCATCCAGTATCTGGATTTCATTGCGGACGTGTTCGGCGTCCGTGAGGCTGCCCGCGCCGAGCGGGTGCGGGTGTACGGCGAGCGCTTTGCGCTGACCGAAGCGCTGGGCCAGCCCATCAGTTCCTACTCCCACGGCATGAAGCAGAAGCTGGCCATTCTGGCGGCGCTGCTCCACGCGCCCAAACTCATCCTGATGGATGAGCCGTTCGTGGGGCTGGACCCGCTGGCCTCCCACCAGCTCAAGCAGACCATGCGGGCCTTCTGCGATGCAGGCGGGGCCATCTTCTTTTCCACCCATGTGCTGGAAGTGGCCGAAAAGCTCTGCGACCAGGTGGCCATCCTCCGGCAGGGGCGGCTCGTGCGGGCTGGCTCCATGGCCGAGGTGCGGGGCGATGCTTCGCTGGAATCGGTCTTTCTGGAGCTGGAAGGGGTGCAGGATGGACACTGAGACCAGACGTCTGTTCCGCGCCCTGTTCCGGAAACAGCTGCGGGAGCAGGGGGCCTTCCTTGTCCGGAGCGCCAGCACCGGCAGACACCGCACCAGAGCGGGCCGGTTTGCGTTCGGAGCGCTGTATGGGGGCATTGTGCTGCTGGTGATGGGCAGCTTCTTCTCGCTGGCGTGGCCGCTGGGAGAGCTGCTGCTGCCCGCCGGGCAGGAGGCGCTGTACTTTCTGACGATGGAGCTGCTGGCGCTGGCTGTTGGCGTGTTTGCCGGGGCGTTTTCCAGCTATGGGAGCCTGTTTCAGGCCAGGGACAACGACCTGCTGCTGGCGATGCCCATCCCGCCGTGGATGATCTTTGCCGTCCGGATGAGCGGGCTGTACGCGATGTGTCTGTTCTATCTGCTGCTGCTCTGGGTCCCGGCAGAAGTGGTGTATGGGCTGTATGCAGCTTCTCCGCTGGGCGGGCTGCTGAGTGCAGTCCCCATGGCGCTGGTGCTGGCCGGGGCAGCGTCCCTTCTGGCGGCGCTGCTGGGGTGGGCGGTCGCTCTCTGCACTGCGCGGGCCGCACACAAAACGCTGGTCACGGTCGCAGCAACCCTGGGGCTTGCGGTGGTGTATGCTCTCGTCTACCAGCGGGGAATGGCTCTCCTTGAACAGGTGCTGGGGCAGGTGGCGCTGGGAGAAAACAACACGGCCTTAACGGGTGCGGGGCGCTTTTTGGGAGGTGCCGCCTGCGGGGAACCGCTTTTGCTGCTGGTGCTGGCCGTTGGCATCGTGCTGCTCTGCGCGGCGCTGGGCAAGGCGCTTTCCGGGCCGTATCTGACCTTGATGACGACCCGGCGCGGGGCTGTGAAACGGACGCGGGCGCGGCTGGCCCGCCGTTCCTCGCTGCGGCGGACGCTGCTGCGCCGGGAACTGCTCCATCTGGGCAGCAGCGCGTCCTATCTGCTCAACTGCGCCATGGGTTCGCTGGCGCTGCTGCTTCTCAGCGGCACAATGGGATACAAGGCGGACGCACTGCGGGCGTTGGCGGCGCGGCTGCCCGCGCGGGAGCTTGGCGTGGTGCTGCTGACCTTCACGGTGGTGCTGGTGGCCGGGATGAACCTCCTCACCGTGCCGTCCGTCTCACTGGAAGGGGAACAGCTGTGGCAGCTGCAAAGTCTGCCGGTGACACCATGGCAGGTGCTGCGGGCGAAACTGGACCTGCATCTGTTGGTCACCCTGCCGCCCGCGCTGCTCTGCCTGGCTTGCGGGCTGGTGCTTCTGCGCGCGCCGTGGACTTCGGCCCTGCTGGCGGGTCTGCTGGTGGCATTGGATGTTGTTTTCATGGCCGCCGCCGGGCTGATGCTCGGCGTGGCGATGCCGCGCTTTCACTGGACGAGCGAGATGGCCGTCATCAAGCAGAACCCCAGTGTTCTGCTGGCACTGCTTGTCAACTGGGCCGCTGGCTTTGTGCTGGGCGTGGGGGTGCTGGTGCTGGCGCAGTTCGTGTCGGTCGAGGCCGCATGGATGGCAGCATTGGGCATCCTTGCCTTGGCCGATGGGGCTGCGCTCCGCTGGCTGAAGACGAAGGGCGCAAAAAAATTACAGGCATTATAAAAAGACCCTCTCCGGGCATTGCAGCAGAGCAAGGACGGAGAGGGTCTTTTTGGCGGATGCGGCTTATTCGATGCCGGTCACTTTGTAGTCCTGGTCTTCAACGGCCTTCTTCAGGGTCTCGTTGGCGACATCGGCGCTCAGGGTGACGACGGCGGTGCCGGTCTCGTGGCTGACCACGGCCTCGTGGACTTCGGGCAGAGCTTCCAGTGCCTTCTTCACGCGGGCCTCGCAGTGGCAGCACATCATGCCTTCAACGTGCAGGGTCTTTTTCATAAAACGTTCCTCCTTGACAGTGGATTCCGAAACGGGTTCGGTCGTATCTTCAGCCTGCGGCTGCGCGGCAGCGGGCAGGGCGGAAGTCTTGATCTTGTGGTCGTGTTTGGTGCTGTGCAGGTCGAACAGGTTCAGGCGCAGCGCGTTGCTGACGACACAGAAGCTGGACAGGCTCATCGCGGCGGCACCGAACATGGGGTTCAGCGTCAGGCCGAAGGGGATGAACACACCGGCGGCCAGCGGGATGCCGATGATGTTGTAGATGAAGGCCCAGAACAGATTCTCGTGGATGTTGCGCAGGGTGGCGCGGCTCAGGCGGATGGCGGCGGGCACATCGGAGAGCCGGGAGTTCATCAGCACCACGTCCGCCGCATCAATGGCGACGTCCGTTCCAGCACCGATGGCGATGCCGGTGTCGGCGCGGGTCAGGGCCGGGGCATCGTTGATGCCGTCGCCGACCATGGCGACCTTGCCGGAGGCTTGCAGCTTGCGGATGACGGCTTCCTTGCCGTCGGGCAGGACGCCAGCGATGACCTCATCCACGCCTGCCTGACGGCCGATGGCGTCGGCGGTGCGCTGGTTGTCGCCGGTGAGCATCACGACCCGGATGCCCATGTTCTGCAATTCACGGATGGCGCGGGGGCTGTCCTCCTTGATGGTATCGGCCACGGCCACTACGCCCAGCAGACGGCCGGCGCCGCCGAAGTAGAGCGGCGTTTTGCCCTCGCTTGCCAGCGCGGCGGCTTTTGCCTTCAGGCTGGCGGGCACAGCGGCCTTTGTCGCAAGGAAGGACGCATGGCCTGCGTAAACTTCTTTGCCGTCCAGCGTTGCAGTCAGGCCGTTGCCGGGCAGGGCTGCAAAGTCGGAGACTTCCGGGGCTTCGATGGCGTTGGCTTCGGTGTAAGCGAGGATGGCCTTGGCCAGCGGATGCTCGCTCCTGCGTTCCAGCGCGGCGGCAAGGGTCAGCAGCTCCGTCTCGCTCACGCCCTCGGCGGGCAGGATGTCGGTGACTTTGGGTTCGCCGCTGGTGATGGTGCCGGTCTTGTCCAGCGCCACGATCTGGGTGCGGCCTGCGGCTTCCAGCGAAGCGGCCGTCTTGAACAGGATGCCGTTCTTGGCCCCCAGACCGTTGCCGACCATGATGGCCACCGGTGTGGCCAGACCCAGCGCACAGGGGCAGCTGATGACCAGCACCGAGATGCCGCGGGCCAGCGCATAGCCGAACTCCCGGCCCAGCAGCAGCCAGACGATGGTGGTGACCACGGCGATGGAGATGACCGCCGGGACGAAGAAGCCCGACACGGTGTCGGCGATCTTGGCGATGGGGGCCTTGGTGGCGGCGGCGTCGCTGACCATCCGGATGATCTGCGCCAGAGTGGTATCTTCGCCCACGCGGGTGGCCTCGCACCGCAGGAAGCCCGACTGGTTGGTGGTGGCGGCTGAGACCTTGTCGCCCTCGGCCTTGTCCACCGGGATGCTCTCGCCGGTCAGTGCGCTCTCGTTCACGGCGCTGCTGCCTTCCAGCACGATGCCGTCCACCGGGATGTTCTCACCGGGGCGGACGACGAAGATATCGCCCTTGCGCACTTCGGCGATGGGGACGCTGACTTCGGTGCCGCCCCGCAGGAGGGTGGCCGTTTTGGGGGCCAGCTTCATCAGGCTCTTGAGCGCGTCGGTGGTCTTGCCCTTGGAGCGGGCTTCCAGCATCTTGCCCACCGTGATGAGGGTCAGAATCATGGCGGCCGACTCAAAGTAGAACTCCATCATATAGTGCATGACGAGGGCGTCGTTGCCATCCACCTGCGCGCGGGTCATGGCGAAGAGGGCGTAGGTGCTCCAGAGAAAGCTGGCAGAGGAACCAAGCGCCACCAGCGTATCCATGTTGGGGGCGCGGTGGAGGAGGCCTTTGAAGCCGTTGATGAAGAACTTCTGGTTGATGACCATCACGATGCCCGCCAGAAGCAGCTGAACGAGGCCCATCGCGACGTGGTTGCCGTCGAACCAGTGGGGGAGCGGCCAGCCCCACATCATGTGCCCCATGGAAAAGTACATCAGCACCGCCAGGAAGAGCAGGGAGGCGATGAGCCGCTTTTTCAGTTTGGGGGTCTCGTGGTCGGCCAGGGCATCGAGGTCGGCGCTGGGGTCCGGGGCGGCGGTGGGCCCGCCTGCCTTGGGGCTGGCGCCATAGCCTGCATCCTGCACCGCCTTGACGATGGCGGCGGCACTCGCGGTGCCCTCCACGCCCATGGAGTTGGTGAGCAGGCTCACCGAGCAGCTCGTGACGCCGGGCACGGCGTTTACGGCCTTTTCCACCCGTGCAGAGCAGGCCGCGCAGCTCATGCCGGTAACGTTGTATTGTTCCATAGTCTCACTCCTTGCGATGGGTCAGCTTGTCCGAAAAAGGGTCATTTCATGAGTTTGGGCAGCAATTTCAACAGCTCATCCAGCTTTTCGTCGCTGCCTGCGCGCAGGTCGTCCGCAACGCAGGTGCGCACATGCTGGCTGAGCAGCTCTCTGGAAAAAGCGTTCAGCGCAGAGTTTGCCGCCGCCACCTGCACGAGGATGTCGGCACAATAGACGTCTTTTTCGACCATGCCGCGGATGCCCCGGATCTGGCCCTCGATGCGGTTCAGCCGGTGGATGAGGCTCTTGTACTCCTCCTCGCTTCGCTTTTTGTGGCGGCAGCAGCAGGCGTGCAAGGTCTCTGCTTCGGCCTGCGCTGCATCTTCGCAGCAGGGGGCAGGGGACGCTTCGTGCAGGGCACAGCGGGGGCAGGGTTCCATCTCGCTGCTCATGGGAACAACTCCTTTCAAATTACCCCTTGGGGGTATCTTTCGTACAAAGGCATTGTAGCACAGCTTGTCCTACAGAACAAGTAGGAAATGAAAATTCAATTGTGAATTTTTTGTGAACACAGGGGAACAGAAAAAGCCCGGTGCAGGGGCTGGAAACGCCTGCACCGGGCAGAGAACTGAAAAAATAGGCTTATTCGCAGAATTTCCGCATAAAGGCGATATCGCTGGCGGCGCGGGCGGGGACGGCTTCCTCGCGCAGGACCGGGAAGGCGGCCTGCGGCATCTGCTTCAGCATGGCGAAGCCGCCTGCATAGTCCACGCAGGAATCCTCCAGGCTGGTGGAGTACAGGGTGCCGTCCGGCCGGAAGTTTTGGCCCTTGAAGTGGACGGCGGCGATCTTGTCGCCGTACCAGCTGCCCACCTTGTCCCAGATGCGGCGCTGCGCGTCCAGCGAAGCATCCTCCGGGCCGACGTAGTTGGCGAAATCGCAGAGGACGCGCAGGTTGGGGCTGGCGATGGTGTCCAGCACCATCTTGACGGCCTCCGGGGTGTTCATAGCGTGGTAGTAGACGCACTCCACGGCGAACAGCACCCCCTGCTCCTCACAGATGGGCAGGATCTCGCCCAGGCTGCGGAGAAGGGCTTCCTGCGCTTCCTTGCGGGTGACACCGGGCTGCTTGGCCATGTTGGTGGTCTCGCTGCCCATGCAGCCGGCGTGCAGCACTTTGGCGACCGGGATCTGGCTCAGCACCTTGGCAACCTCGGCGCGGCGCTTGTCCTCGTCGGCATAGCTCAGCTCGACATAGGTGCCGTTCACCGCGATGGAAACACCGGCAGCGGTGGCAGCGGCGCGGGTGGCCTCGACCAGTTCCGGGGTGACATCGGCATAGCTCTTCACACCCTCAATGGCCTTGGTGTAGGCCAGCTGGGTGCAGGCAAAGCCCGCCTTGCCGATGGAAGCGAACAACTCATCCGGGGTGTGACGGCCAAAATCGTGCCCGCGGGCACCAATCACAAATTCAGGCATGACTTCCTCCTTCTCCAAAGATGCGTTCTGCGAACAGGTGCAGCTCCTTGCCCCACCAGTACCAGTCGTGGGAGACATCACTGCCCCAGAACTCGCAGTGGGCGGGCAGACCGGCGGCGGTCAGGGCCTCGGAGAGGGCGCGGGTGTCGGCCTGTGCCTCTTCCTCGTAGCTGCCCTGCCCGGCGCAGAGGATGAGGTCGTTCTCCTCCGCCTTGGCAAAGGCCTTTTTGTCCACGAGGCCGGTCTCGGTCAGGTAGGCGAGGGGTGCATTGCGGAGCACGAGGTCGTCCTCGGCGCTGCCCAGAAAGCGGCTCATGTCGTACAGGCCGGGACAGACCGATGGCACCGCCGAACACCTCCGGGCGGCGCAGGCGGCAGTTGACGGCCTGACAGGCACCGGTGTCCACGCCGACGCACCAGATGAGCTGGCCTTTCTCGGTCTGGTTCAGTTCCCGGATACGGGCGGCCAGCTCGGTGGACAGGTAGTTGAAATACTTTTCCTGCATCTCGGCCCGGCGGCGGGGCGCAGCATCCCCGGCCAGCAGGCTCTCGGCGTCGATGCCGTCGGCGGTAAAGAGCTGGAGCTTGCCGCTGCTCAGCAGGGAAGCCACTGCTTCGGGCATCCCGTTGTTCTCCCAATCGTAGAAACGGCCCCCGCGGGCGGGCAGGGCCAGCACCGGCACACCGGCCGTGCCATAGACCTTGAACTCCATTTCGCGGCCGAGCATCCGGCTCCACTCTTTATAATAGGTACCTTGCATCATGGAAGCATCCTCCTGAATTTATACGAATTGATTCCGCACCGGGTCGTATCCGTACCCGGCGGCAGCGAGCGTTGCGCACAGCGCGGCCTTGTCCTCGTCCAGGTCGTCGCACAGTGCGTCGAGGCTGGGGTAGAAGTCGCGCAGCTTCAGGTTCACCATGCTCAAAAGCATGATGGGGTCATGGGGCAGAGCCATCTGAAAAACCTCCTCCTGGAAAACAAAAAAGCCGGTCACTCGACAAAGTGACCGGCAGATGCAGCTACTTAGACAGCGCGGGTAACTTTGCCAGCGCGCAGGCAACGGGAGCATGCGTAGATATACTTGGGAGAACCCTCCACGACCGCCTTGACACGACGGACATTCGGCTTCCAGGTACGGTTGGAACGGCGATGGGAGTGGGAAACCTTGATACCAAAGGTAACGCCCTTGCCGCAGCATTCACACTTAGCCATGATACTTGCACCTCCTAGCAGTGAAGTAAGGAATTCAAAATAATCAGCTTGACTATTGTACCAGAGTCGGGCAGAAATTGCAAGCATTTTTTTGAAATTTCTGTAACCTTTTTTATCTGTGGGCCAAACCCTTGTCTGAAATCAAAAAACATAGTACAATAAGACAAAATAATCCACTGTTAGGAGAATACGATGACCTCACGCGGACTGTACTATCTTATCCGGGCGCTGGTGACGCTGGTCGCCATCCCGTTCCACGAAGCGGGCCACGCCCTCGCAGCCTGGCTGCTGGGCGACCCTACGGCCAAGCGGGAGGGCCGGCTGTCGCTGAACCCGTTCCGCCACTTTGACCTGATGGGCACCCTGTGCATGGTGTTGGCGGGCGTGGGCTGGGCAAAGCCGGTCTCCACCGACCCGCGCAATTTCAAGAACCCCAAGGCGGGCATGGCGCTCACGGCGCTGGCAGGCCCGGTGGCAAATCTGCTCCTGGCCTACCTCGCGATGGTGGTCTGGAAGCTGCTGTATTACTGGGCCCCGGTCACGGTCGGAACCGTGTTTGCAGCCCGCTTCCTGCAATATCTGGTCATGATGGACGTCAGTCTGGCGGTGTTCAACCTCATCCCGGTGCCGCCGCTGGACGGCAGCCGGGTGCTGCTGGCGGTGCTGCCCCAGCGCATCTACTTCGGCATCATGAAATATGAGCGGGTGATCCTCATCGTCATGCTGGCGGTGGTCTGGAGCGGCTTTCTGGACGGCCCGCTCACCCTGCTGAACGATGCCGTGTGGGACCTGCTGGATCTGGGCACCGGCTACATCGACCAGATCGCCTATTCCATGTATTACGCATCCATCGGGACGGTGATCTGAGTGGCAGAAGAGCTGACGTTCCATCTGGCGGACTTCGAAGGACCGCTGGAACTGCTGCTGACGCTGGTGCAGAAGCACAAGATGGACCTGCACAACATCCCCATCCTGGAACTCATCGACCAGTACACCCGCACTGTGGCGGCGGACGCCGGAGCCGACCCGGAGACGGCCAGCGCCTTCATCGAGATGGCGGCGCATCTGGTGGAGATGAAGAGCTATCTGCTGCTGCCCCGCAGCGAAGAGGGCGAGCGGATGAAACAGGAACTGACCGGCCAGCTCATCGAGTACGACCAGTGCCGCCGGATGGTCGGGGCATTGCGCGCAAAAGGGGAGCAGGCCCCGGTCTTCGTCCGGAGACCGCTGGAAGTGGAGCAGGACAACACCTACGACCTCTTCCACTCGCCGCAGGTGCTGGCGGACTGCTGGCAGGCGCTGGCGGGCCGGAAAGCGGCCGTCGTCCGGCAGCCCACCCAGCAGCAGTTCGAGCCGCTGGTGTCCGCGCCGGTGGTGTCGGTGAACAGCCGGGTGGTCTATATCCTGCGCCAGCTCATCGGGGGCAGTGCCCGGAAGCTGGGGCAGCTGTTTTCCCGCCGCCAGAGCCGGAGCACCCATGTGGCCACCTTTCTGGCCCTGCTGGAACTGGTGCGCGGCGGGCGTGTCACCCTCGGCCCGGACGGTGCGATGACCATGCGCCGCGGGCGGCTGGAACGCACAAAGGAGAACGAATGAACCAGAAAAAACTGCGAGCCGCCGTGGAGGCGATGCTCTTTGCCTATGCGGAACCCATCGGAGCCGACAAACTGGCCCAGGCGCTTCAGATGCCGGTCTCCAGCGTGGAGCCGGTGCTGGAAGAGCTGCGCACCCGCTATGCCCGCGAGGACAGCGGCCTGTGCCTGCTCCACCTGAATACCCACTGGCAGCTGGCCACCAAGGCCGACTTTGCCGAACCGGTCCGCCGGGTGCTGGATACCCGGCGCTCGGTGCCGCTGGGCCCGGCGGCGATGGAGACGCTGACCGTCATCGCCTACAACCAGCCGGTCTCCCGCGCATTCATTGAACAGGTGCGCGGCGTGGACTCCTCGTCCAGCGTGTCCGGCCTGCTGGAAAAAGGCCTCATCGAAGAGGCCGGGCGGCTGGACCTGCCCGGACGGCCGGTGGCGTTCCGGACGACGGATGTGTTTCTGCGGTGCTTTGGCCTGTCCAGCCTGGACGACCTGCCGCCCATCCACAGCAGCGAAGAAAGCGGGGGAGAGGTATGAGTGTTCTGAGCATTTTGGGCGCGGTGCTGCTCGTTCTCTTGAAAGGAATCGGCGTCCTGCTGCTGGTGGTGCTGATCCTGGCAGTGGTGCTGCTGTTCTGCCCCTTCTGCGCGGATGTGCAGTGGGCGAACGATGTGCTGACCATCCGGGCCGGTGCGCTGGGGCTGACCCTGCCGGTGTTCCAGTATCCCGCACCGGAAAAGCCGAAAAAGAAAAAGAAGAAGAAACCGGCCGAAAAGAAAGCGGACAAGAAGCCCAGGCCGGAGACCCCGCCCCGCAAAAAGGCCCGGCTGACCCTGAACATCCTCTGCACCATCCTGCGGGGGGCGGGCCGGCTGACCAGAGCCGTCATCGGGTCGCTGCGCATCACGAAGATCGACGTCGTGCTGGGCGTCCGGGGCGAGGACCCCGCCGAAGCTGCCCGCAGCTATGGCAGGCTGAACGCCTGGCTCTATCCGGCACTGGGCTTCCTCGACCGGTTCGTCTATCTCGATTTTGAGCAGCTGCGGCTGCTTCCGGATTTCGGTTCGGCCCAGCCGACGGTGCAGGACCGGGTGTCCTTCCGGGTGTCGGCACAGGCGTATGCCATCGTCTTCACGGCAGTGCGTGTGCTTTACGAGTTCTGGCGCGAAAAAGTGCTGGACGTCTTCCTATAATTTGGTTATAATATAACTGTATGGTGTGTTCTGCCTGTCCGCTGCGGCGGGGGCAGTTCCGGAGAAAGCGTTCCCGCTTTTTCCCACTCATTGAAATAAGGAGGCCGATTTTATGGCTGAGCATCCGATCCAGGGTTTAATGAACGTCACGATGGACAAGGTCCGTCAGATGGTGGATTCCAACACCATCGTGGGCAAGCCCATCACCACCGAGGACGGCACCACCATCCTTCCGGTGTCCAAAGTCAGCTTTGGCTTTGCATCCGCAGGCACGGACTTTGACGGCAAGAATGCTGCCAACAAGGACCTGTTCGGCGGCGGTTCCGGCGCGGGCGTCAACATCCAGCCGGTGGCCTTCCTTGTCATCAAGGACGGCTGTGTCCGCACCATCCAGCTGTCCGACGGGGCCAACACCGTGGACCGCGCCCTGACCATGATCCCCGAACTGGTGGAGAAGGTCAGCGCCCTCATCGACAGGAAGGGCGGCAAGGCTGCCCCTGCGGAGACCGGCCCCGAAGCGCCCAACGCGTAAGAAAAGGCGCATGAGCTTCCCCTTGAGGGAAGCAGCCGAATGAAGCAAGATGGATGAGGCAAACGCGCAGGAATGCGCACTCTCATCCGGCACTGCGTACCACCTTTCCCGCAAGGGCAGGGCTCTTCAGCGCGGTGCATTTTGAGCGCCGGGAGGCGCACAAGGAGTAAACGAACAATGGCAGAAGAACGTATTCAGAAGATCATGAGCGAGCAGGGCCTGTGCTCCCGCCGCGCGGCCGAGCAGATCATTGCCGAGGGCCGCGTCAAGGTCAACGGCCACCCGGTCAAGGTGGGCGACAAGATGGACCCCAACCGCGATGTGCTGCATGTGGATGATGAGCGCATCTACATCCAGAAGAACCAGCAGCTCTACTATCTGGCGCTGTACAAGCCCCGCGGCTACGTGACCACCGCCAGCGATGAGCTGGGCCGCAAGACCGTCATGGAGCTGGTCAGCGACATCCCCGCCCGCCTCTACCCGGTGGGCCGCCTGGATAAGGACAGCGAGGGCCTGCTGCTGATGACCAACGACGGCGCCTTTGCGCAGGCCGTCACCCATCCGTCCGGCGGCATTTCCAAGCTGTACCGCGTTACCGTGCAGCCCCGTGCCGACGAGAGCCAGATCCTGAAGATGAGTTCCGGCGTCGTGCTGGACGATGGCACCAAGACCATGCCCTGTGCCATCAATGTCGTGACCGACGAGCCGGGCCGCACCGTGATGGAGATGACCCTGAAAGAGGGCAAGAACCGCGAGATCCGCCGGATGTGCGAGGCCGTCGGGCTGGAAGTCGTCCGCCTGAAGCGGAACGCCGAGGGCGTCGTCAAGCTGGGGATGCTCAAGCCGGGCACCTACCGCGAGCTGACCAAGGCAGAGATCAACGGCCTGCGCGCCGCAGCCGCCAAGGGCCGCGCCCAGACCCGCAGCGCAGCGCTGCAATCCAAAGCGGCCGAGCGCCGCCCCCGCGGCCCGGTGGGGCAGGGCGCAAAGCGCGGCGAGCGCAATGCACCCGCAAAACGGAGAAAATGATGGTCCCCACAGCGTCTTTGTCGGGCAGACCAAGGCGGCCGGGCCTGAGATGGAAAAGATTGTGAGATTTTCCCTCAAAAATGGGGCGTTCGGCACTTGAGAATCCTGACAAAATATAGTATAATAAACCTAATTTTGAAAGCTCAAAATAGACAAAGCAGGAGGTCTTACCATGGCTTCAAAGATCAACAAAGGAGAAATCCTCGCCAAGTTTTTCGATGACGGGGAATATACCGCACTGTTTGCGGACGGCGCGGTGAGCGCTGCCTGCGGCTATGCGGCTGGCCAGCAGGCCTACGCCGTCTACCAGAACGGCGAGGCAGTCACCGTGAAGGACGTTGAGAAGAACATCAAGGTCCTCGAAATGGCTGCTCAGACGGGCTGCCCCGTGGTCACGTTCTACAACTCGATCGGCGCAAAGCTGGCAGAGGGTCTGGACGTTCTGACCGCGACCGCCAAGCTGAACGCTGCCATCGCCAAGGTGTCCGGCGTCGTGCCCCAGGTGGCAGTCGTCACCGGTGTGTGCGGCGGTACCAGTGCCCTGAACGCTGCCAGCGCAGATGTCTGCGTCATGGCAAAGGACGCCGAGCTGTTCTTCACCGCTCCCTTCACCTCTGCCGCCAAGGGCGACAAGGTCGCAGATGCAGGCTCCGCTGAGGCTGCTGCCAAGGCTGGTGTTGCTGCCATCGTGGCCGAGAGCGCTGCCGAGGCTGCCGAGAAGGCTGCCCACATCGTGGGTCTGCTGCCCGCTAACAACCTGACCGGCCCCGCCATCTTCGAGTTCGAGCAGCCCACCGCAGTCCTGGCCGCTGGTGCCGCTCCGGAGAAGGCTGCTGCTGCCCTCATTGATAAGGACAGCGCCGTGGAGCTGTTTGCAGGCTTCGGCAAGAGCGTCTACACCGCATTTGCTACCATCGGCGGCAACGCGGTCGGCGTGGTGGCGACCGGTGAGCAGCTGTGCCACAACTGCGTGTCCAAGGCTTCCCGCTTCGTCCGCCTGTGCGACGCCTTCAGCGTCCCCGTGCTGACCATCGTGGACACCAAGGGCTTCGTTCCCAGCGCGACCGACGACATCGCCGGCGGCATCCGTGAGGCTGCCCGTCTGGCTGCCACCTATGCAGATGCCACCACCGCGAAGGTCGCTCTGCTGGCTGGCAAGGCTGTGGGCCCGGTCTACACCGCTCTGGCCAATGCCGACCTGAAGATCGCCGTCAACGGCTGCGTGGTCAGCGCTCTGGAGCCCAACGCTGCCGTCTCTGTTCTGTACAAGAGCGAGATCGACGCTTCCGACAACATCATCGCTGCGACCAACGCCAAGGCTGCTGCCTACACCGCTGAAGTGTGCAGTGCCGCCAACGCTGTGGCCTGCGGCGCTGCCGATATGACCTGCGACGCTGCCAACGCACGCGCAAGCGTTGTGGCTGCATTTGAGCTGCTGAGCACCAAGCGTGCTGCCCGCCTGCCCAAGAAGCACGGCAACATGGCTCTGTAAGCGTTCCGATCGTAAAACGTACATAGGATAAATGATTGATTCAGGAGGGTCCTTCCATGAAGTATTACAATATTACCGTCAATGGTGTTGCTTACAGCGTCTCCGTTGAGGAGACCGCCGCTGGCGCAGCTCCCGTTGCTGCTGCCGCTCCCGCTGCTCCCAAGGCTCCGGCTGCTCCTGCTGCCGCTCCCAAGGCTCCGGCTGCTCCCGCCGGTGCTGCCGGTGCCGTCACCGTCAAGGCTCCCATGCCCGGCAACATCCTGGATGTCAAGGTCGCAGCCGGTGCATCCGTCAAGGCTGGCGACGTGCTGGTCATCTTGGAGGCTATGAAGATGGAGAACGAGATCGTCGCTCCGCAGGACGGCACCGTTGCTTCCGTCAATGTCAACAAGGGCGACACCGTCAACTCCGGTGACGTTCTCGTCTCCATGAACTGAGAACGAAGGGAGAGGTGACAACCATGGCCAAAAAGCCGATCAAGATCACGGAAGTCGTCCTGCGCGATGCGCACCAGTCTCTGCTGGCCACCCGTATGACGATGGACGACATGCGTCCCATCCTGCCCGAAATGGATAAGATCCCGTATTTCTCTGTCGAGTGCTGGGGCGGCGCTACCTTCGATAGCTGCATCCGCTTCCTCGATGAGGACCCCTGGGATCGTCTGCGCATCCTGCGCAAGGAGCTGCCCCACCAGAAGCTGCAGATGCTGTTCCGCGGCCAGAACATGCTGGGCTACCGCCCCTATGCAGATGACGCCGTCGAGTACTTCGTGCAGAAGTCTGTTGCCAATGGCATCGACGTCATCCGCATCTTCGACGCACTGAACGACGCCCGCAACCTGCAGACCGCCATCAAGGCAGCCAACAAGGAAAAGGCACATGTGCAGGGCTGCATCAGCTACACCCTGAGCCCCGTGCACAACAACGAGTACTACGTCAAGTATGCCAAGACCCTGGAAGAGATGGGCGCTGACTCCATCTGCATCAAGGATATGGCTGGCCTGCTGACTCCGTACACCTGCTACGACCTGGTCAAGGAGCTGAAGAACACCCTGTCCATCCCGGTCGATATCCACAGCCACTACACCGCCGGTCTGGCTTCCATGTCCCTGCTGAAGGGCATCGAGGCCGGTGCCGACATCGTCGATACCGCCATGAGCCCCCTGAGCGGCGGCACCAGCCACATGGCGACCGAGAGCCTGGTCGCAGCTCTGCAGGGCACCGATTACGATACCGGTCTGGACCTGAAGCAGCTGAACGTCGTCCGCGCATACTTCGCAAAGCTGCGCGAGAAGTACATCGCCAACGGCCAGATCAGCCCGAAGTCTCTGGGCGTCGATGCCAACACCCTGCTGTATCAGGTGCCGGGCGGCATGTTCTCCAACATGCTCAAGC
>OGJI01001828.1_pt1 | contig 21480 bp, 16 predicted proteins | sample 1572031 | NCBI WGS metagenome assembly OGJI01 (sample SAMEA2582119, study PRJEB24529) | metagenome | biome: Human gut stool | place: China | collected 2011
ACATTGATGATTATGTTTTCCCAGATTTGTTGCTCAATTTGTATTCAAATTATACTATAAAACTTGTGAACAGTTCTACCGTCATTTTGGAATATATGAGAAAAGGACGAACTCATCTTCTAAAATGAATTCGTCCTTTAAGGCACAGTTATTAGGTTGTTTCAATACATCTCATAGGTTATTCAGTATTATTGGGTAATTTTTTGATGTACTAACCCTCATTTGATGTACTATTTCAGGAAAAAAAACCTTTTATTCTTCTGCAAAAAGTTTCTGCTTCCGCTCAATCATCTCATCAATTCTCTCGATGTACTGCGCTACATCCTTGACATTCTCGCATCTTTCGATCCGATGAGTGCCGTCCGGATTTGGCTCATTCCAGACACGTTTTGTCGAAGCTCCCGCTCCGCACGCCACGATGGTCTGTTTCTCCTCCATGATCAGAATGTTATAAATTCCTGCTTTCCCCGGACTAGCGTAACCGACATTTTCCAGATTGCCAGCCATGCTCTTCTGCCGATACAGATAATATGGTTCTAATCCCATCTCTTTTGCATATTCTGCGGTGAGGTTCATATGCTCTGTGGTGTTGACCATCTTGTAATCTTTATAATCTTCCTTAAACATGTTAAGCCGTGCCGCCCTCTTTAATGCAAGTGAATGCACGGTAAGATTATCCGGTTTTAACGCTTTTACCTGCTCTAAGGTATCCCTGACATCCTCAAGGCTTTCCTCCGGCAGTCCCATGATAAGATCCATGTTAATATCATCGAATCCAAGCTCTCTCGCAAGCTGAAAACTCTCCACGGTCTGTGCCACGGTATGCCTGCGCCCGATGATTTTTAATGTCTCATCTTTCATCGTCTGCGGATTGATGGAAATTCTTGTGATGTCCCATTTTTTCAACGTTTCTAATTTTTCTCTTGTGATGCTGTCCGGACGTCCGGCTTCCACTGTAAACTCCAGACAGTGTGACAGATCAAAGCTGCATCGGATTTTACGGATCAGCCGGTCAAGCTGATATGGCTCCAGTGTTGTCGGTGTGCCCCCTCCAATGTAAATGGAATTCAGATGTTTTTTTCCAAATTTTACTGCTACATAATCCAGTTCTTTTTCCAAGGCATCCAGATAGCTGTCCACTTTCTGTCTCCAGCTCACTAATGGGTAGGATGTAAACGAACAATACAGGCAGGTTGTCGGACAGAATGGGATTCCGATATAAAGACTGTAGCCGTTCTCGTAATCGATCTTTTTTAAGATTTCAAGCTCACGCTCTGCGATATCAATGGAAAGATCGATTTTCTCATCGGATGCAAAGTACGTTTTTTGCATGTAGGCTCTGATCTCTGCCTCCGTTTTTCCTTCCTCTAAAAATTTCATCGGGATTTTCGTTGGCCGGATTCCTGTCAGAGTCCCCCACGGAAGCTTTTTGCCCGTGATCTCTGATAATATCTGATAAAAATTCTGTTTCAATTCGTTTTTCGTTTCCGTGCGGTCTAAAAAATCTACCGGAAAACTTCGGTCATGACTCTCCTGATTTTTTTCCTTCCACTCAATTTTTATCTGCTGTGGCTCATACTCCACCTGAAACTGTAAGGTGATCTCTTCCTCATATTTTTTATCTTCTGCCGTTGCACTCACATTTTCCTCCGGGAAAAATGCTTTGATGAGCGAATGTATGTCATACTCAAATTCCGGCTGGTTTAATTTTGCTAATATCATGCTTTCCTCCTACAAATATGGATTGTACATCCGCTCTGTTCCAATCGTTGTCATATCTCCATGCCCTGTATACACGGCGGTCTCATCAGGAAGCGGCATGAGTTTTTCCCGGATCGCATGGATCAGCTGGGAAGCATTTCCCTTCGGGAAATCAGTCCTTCCAATAGAAGTCTGAAAGAGGCTGTCTCCGCTGAATAACGTGTTCTGATAAGGAAAATAATAGCAGCAGCCTCCCACCGTATGTCCCGGTGTTAAAAATACCCGTATATGAAATCCTGCAAGATCTATTTCCTGCTCATCTTTTAAATATTCATCGGCATAGAACACAAGCTCGCTTCCCTGCCATCCGCTCAGATTCAACTGCGGATTTTCCAGTGTCTCTTTTTCTTTTTCCTGCGCGTATATTTTTATATGCAAAAGCTGCGCCAGCTCCCCTGCCCCTGTCGCATGGTCAAAATGTCCATGTGTCAGAAGAATTGCCACAGGTTTCAATCCCTGCTCTTTCACTTTCTCTGCAAGTTGTTTTGCACTTGCACCCGGATCAATGATCAGTACTTCTTTTGTGTCATCATTGATCGCAAAATAGCAATTGGTCTGTACCGGACCTACTACATATATCTGTATACTTAATGGTGCCATCTTTTTCTTCCTCCATAAAAAGATGAAAGAAACCACCTGAGCCAGATCAGCCGGTGGTTCTCTCAATATCAATAATACTGTCTATCTGACGAAGCTTGTCGATCACGCTCGTCAACTCTGCTTTTCCTTTTGTGTTAAATGAAATATCAATGGTTGCGATTCCCTGCTTACTCGTCTTGGAATGGATCGCATTGATATCAATCGCACGCTCTGTAAAGGCTCTTGTGATATCCACGAGAAGCCCGGTACGGTTATTGCAGAATACTTTGATCTCTGCCAGATAAAGACCGGAATTGCCGGATTCTTCATCATGCTGCCACTCTGCATCGATGAGACGTTCTCTCTCCATATCTGAAAGATTGATGATGTTGATGCAATCTGTCCGGTGAATGGAAACACCGCGTCCTCTTGTCACAAATCCTACGATCTCGTCCCCCGGAACCGGACTGCAGCATTTTGAAAAATGGACTGCCACGTCATAAAGTCCCTTTACAATGATACCGCTCTTTGATTTTTTCTCCGGGACTTTTTCTTTATTTTCGGAGATTGTCTCAAGAACTTCCTCGTCTGTAATACGTGCAAGGTGGTCTTTCTTATATTCCTCGTACATGCGGTTCACGATCTGACCTTCTTTTAAACCGCCATGACCAACAGTTGCAAGGCAGGAATTCCAGTCGTGAAAACCATACTTTCGCATGATTTTATCCTGATACTCTGGTCTGTTGATATCGGAAAGGTTGATCCCCTTTGATTTACAACAGGATGCAAGCAGTTCTTTTCCTCTTACGATATTTTCTTCCTTCAACTCACTTCGGAACCACTGATTGATCTTATTCTTTGCCTGCGTGCTCTTTACAATATTCAGCCAGTCGCGGCTTGGTCCCTTGGAATTCTGAGAAGTCAACACCTCAATCCGGTCACCATTCTGGATCACATAATCAATCGGAACAAGCTTTCCGTTGACTTTGGCTCCGATCATTTTGTTTCCGACCGCCGAATGGATGCTGTACGCAAAATCAATTGGCGTAGAACCGTTTGGCAGGTTTTTTACATCTCCTGTCGGTGTGAAGCAGAAAACCGTATCCGAAAACAGGTCGAGATCACTTTTTAACAGACTCATAAACTCCTTGTTATCGGACATATCCCTCTGCCACTCTAAAATCTGTCTCAGCCAGCTTAACTTCTCTTCCTCGGTAACGGTCATTGGTGCTGCAGCACCGCCATTATTGCTTGCCTCTTTGTATTTCCAGTGAGCGGCGATACCGTACTCAGCAGTGCGGTGCATCTCATAGGTACGGATCTGGATCTCGAACGGCTGTCCTGTCGGTCCGATCAATGTCGTGTGAAGTGACTGATACATGTTCGGTTTTGGCATGGCAATGTAATCTTTGAACCGGCCAGGGATCGGTTTATACATCTCATGGATGACACCAAGTGCCGCATAACAGTCTTTTACGGAATCCACGATAATACGGATTGCAAACAGATCATAAATCTGATCCAGCGTTTTATCCTGATTCTTCATTTTCTTATAAATACTGAAAAAGTGCTTTGCCCGCCCATCGATCTGCGCCGGAATTCCGGCTTCGTGAATATGTTTTTTTACCTCTTCCACAAGGCTCTGGACATAATCATCCCTGACGCTTTTTCTCTGAGCAATCTGATGAACCAGATCATAGTATGCTTCCGGCTCTAAATATTTTAAAGACAGATCGTCTAATTCGATCTTAATTTTGGAAATACCAAGACGCTGGGCGATCGGCGCATAGATATCCATTGTCTCGCGCGCTTTTTCCTTCTGTTTCTCCGGCGTCATGTATTTCAATGTACGCATATTATGCAGGCGGTCTGCCAGTTTGATCAGGATCACACGGATATCCTTTGCCATGGCAAGGAACATTTTTCTTAAATTCTCTGCCTGAACTTCCACCTTATCCGCATCGTAGGACAACTGCCCTAATTTTGTGACACCATCTACCAGCAGTGCAACCTCTGCACCAAACTCCTGTTTGATCTCCTCGTCGGTCATAACGGTATCTTCCACCACATCATGCAAAAGTCCCGCTACAATCGTCTCCTTATCAAGCTCTAACTCTGCTAAAATAATCGCAACGCACAATGGATGGATGATATACGGTTCTCCCGATTTTCTTACCTGCCCCTTATGTGCCTCGTATGCAATGTTGTATGCCTTCTCTATCAGACTGATATCCGTAGATGGATGATACTTACGGACACTGGCGATCAATTCCTGATATAATTTTTCGGGACTCTCAAACTCCTTCATTGGTTTGATACTATTGTCCTCTTCTTTTACGATTTTCTCTAATTCTTCTGACGAAAGTTCTGCCATGTAGATCACCCACTTTTATCTATGCTTTTGTGTATAATATATGATTATATTTTATTTTCTATCAAAAATCAACGCTTAAACTTTGCATCCGGCTTCCATCACCATTCTATCTGATAATCTGACATCAGGATGCCGTCTATTTCCCGGTCACCGCAATATGAAAAACCTAATTTTATGGCAAGTTTTTCAGAAAAAGTATTTTCTTTTTGAATCAGGCAGTGCAAGAGATGTACCTGCAGCTCCTCTCCTGCATATTGCATGATCGCCTGACAGACTTCATAGGCATAACCCTGATGTTGAAAGGATGTCCGGATCGCATAACCCAATTCCATATCTCCATTTAACTCTTCCCGATGTTCCACACCAGCCCTGCCGATCAGCGTACCCGTTTTTTTCTCAAAAACAAGCCACATTCCATATCCATAAAAACGATACATATTTTCGATATAGGCTTTCTGATATTCCAGCTCTTCCTCATATTCATATAACCCCTCCATATAATCGGTCATTCCGGGTTCTGCATACATGGAAAAAAGGTCATCCATATCAGAAAGCTCCAATTCTCTCACAATACAGCGTTTCGTCTCCAGAATCGTCCACGGGATATTGAAATGTCTCTCATACACGCGCTGTAAAAAAATCATATCGACTTCCTCGAACCCCTCAACGACCATATCAGCATGAAGAAATGTATCCATTTCCGGCTTCTGATAGGCAATCGCCGGGACGTCCACATCTCTGGCAAGATCTAAAAGGAACTGATCCGAAGATAGAAAAATGATATCTCTGCTCCGCTTCTCTGACAGCTGATGAAAGACTTTCTCTTTTTTCATTAATACAAATGTAGTTTGTTTTATTCCTGTAAGATTTTCTCTTAACAAAGAAACTTCACGCTCCGGTATCTGCGACACCCATATCTGTTTTGGATACTCTTTCTTATTATAATATGGCAAACCTGTTCTCCTTATTGATTGTTATGCGCAAAACAACCGGTATCTGAACAGATACCGGTCATCCCTTTAAAACCCATAAATTAATATGCAATATTTACATCGACATTTCCCTTGATTCCAGGAACACTTCCCTTGGAAGAGTACTGCCACATGTTATATTTTCCTTTGTAATTGCAGGTTGTGTTGTACTGTGCAACCCAGATAAAGTAGTTACTGAATGCGGATGCATCAATTTTATTGTTGTACCAGCTCTTGCTTGCGTAAACACCTGCTTTTCTTCCACCATTTGCAATGGTCTTACAGAACGCAGCCACACATGCTGTTCTGGTGCCTTTATCTAATCCGTTGGCACGGGCTGCTCCGCTTCCGTTCTCTGTATCAACAAAAATCGGGTAAGAAAGATTGTATCCGGAGCATAAGGTCAATGCCATACTTGCCTCCTCAACAGCCTCTGCCTCAGTTGTAGCCTGTGTGAAGAAGTAAACACCAACGTTAATGCCGTTTGCAGTTGCACCCTGAATATTTTTCTTGAAGCAGGAATCCTCTACCAATGCTCCTGTCTGTGATCCGCGGTAACCGACACGGATAATTGCAAAATTGATACCTGCTGCCTTTACAGATGCCCAGTCGATATTTCCCTGATGGCTGGATACATCAATACCGTTCTTTCCGGAACCCTGCTGTAATGCTCCATCACTTCCGAAGTTGTAAGAGATACCGCTGATCACCTGACTTCCTGTTACACGCTGATGGTTGCTGGTATAGTAATATACTTTTCCATCAATGGTCTGCCATCCGGTGTAAACCGGCTCGGTGTAGTAAGTTCCGTTTGCATTGTAATCTGCCACGGTTGCTGGTTTTTTACACTCGGAATCTTTGTAAAGTAATCTACCGGATTTATCTTTTAACTGGGTTGTTGTATTTCCAGTAAAATCATTGACTGTAACTGTACATGTGATTTTCTTGTCACTTGCGGTTGTCTTGGTATCGCCCGGTTTGGATAAGTATGTGATCGTACCTGTTACAGTTGCACTTCCTTTTCCAACTGCTGTCAGTGTACATCCTGTTTTCGCTCCATTGGATACCTTTACAACTTTTTCGTTGCTGCTAGCCCATGTAATATTTGTGATAATATTGCCTGCGTCTGTCAATGTTGCTGTAAGCGCAATTGTATTTGCATTGTTAATGGTGCTGTTATATAAAGTTGCCGTCTGTGGTGCTGTGACGGATGCGCTGGCTGCGGTTGCAGCTGCTACTTTTGCCCAGTTTAACGTATAGGCTGTAGTACCTTTTGTCACTGCGATTGTAGTTGAACCACTGATCAGTTTATAGCCTTCTGCTTCATAGGAAGATGCTGTAATCTGTGCTGCATCTGCTGCTGCTTTAATTTCTTCGGTCTTAGAGTCTGCTGCCTTCGTTTTCTGGTCTGCCTGATAAAATTCATGGGTTACTTTGTAGGTAACAGTATCTGCTGCGGTGGCAATCCATTTGATATTATATTCTTTTGTACCCTCAACAATATCCAATGTTGTTCCAGGTAATGCCTGATAGCCATTATAAGATTTTTTTGTTGTAACTGTTTTTGCACCCTTTGCAACTGTTACAGTTTCTTTTTCGTCAGCCTTATCTGCCTTTGTCGTTCCATCACTCTTATAGAAAATATGTGTAATTGTAATGTCGTAAGTGCTTGGTTCTGGATTTGGCTTTGGTTCTTCTGTACCTCCTGTAGACGATCCACCCTGACTGTCTCCGCTTCCAGTAGTTCCGCCTGTTGTTCCACCTTGGCTGTTTCCACCCTGATTTCCTGTATTGTCACCCTTATCAGCTCCACCTTCTGACGGTTGTTGCGTTTCAGATGACTTTGGTTCCTTTGTTGCAGTTGACGGAACTGTTTCTCCTTCATTTCCTGTAGCATGGTATCCCACACGTTTTGCGGAAGCCGTCACTGCTGCCTGTGCAATGTCCACTTTTGTCGATCCACCAACGGAAGCAGTAGGGAAGTTGGAAGTATCCACATCTCCTGCCCCAACTTTGGATGGTGTACAGGTACTGTCAACCGTTTCCACTGTATCCTGAATAACAGCCTCCACCTCAACATTGTCTACCTCTGCATCCTCTGCCGGTGCTACTTCTGCTGCGGATTTGATCTCGTCTTTGACATCTACCTTGGTGTATTCAATCTTATCCTTAACCGTTAATTTGTAAGAATTTTCTTTTGAGATATATCCGTCAATCTCATTCAAAGAGACATCATATTTTCCGGCATCAATACTTTTAATGTAAATAATACCATCTTTATCATCATCTGAATATGTAGTTGATTTTGCCTTCTTCTTGTCTGCCTTGATCGTGATTTCAAAAGGCTGTCCCTTTACATTTTTCGAGGACTCGTCCTGTATCTTGATCTTCAGATCCTTCTCAATAGAACTTCCGACCAATGTAACGGTTTCCGGTTCTGCCGCCTCTGTCTCTTCCGTGACAACCTCTTCAACTGCCACAACTTCTTCCGTCGGTTCTTCTGCCACCTCTGTACTTATCACAACATCTGCCACAATTGGTTCCGGCTGATGAAAATGGTCATATAAGAAATATCCTCCTGTTCCGACACCGCCAACTGCTGTCACAGTAGCTACACCTGCTATGATCGCCTGTGTCTTTGTCAGTCCGCTAAGCAAAGTCGCAACCCCTTTTACCTTTCCGGCTGCGCCCTGAATTAAATTCAGAAAATTCATTCTCGTCTCCTCCTCGTCTGCATTTTCCTTTACTTTCAGTAAATTTTCGTAATTCACTCTATTATGATAAAGAATCTGTCTGCAGTAATTTCGCTGCTATTCCTTCTTTGTAATCATACGAAGCTAATTATAGCATTTTCCCATATTATGTAAATATAATTTTCCTTATTTTTTTGGAAATTTTTTCCACCAGAAAATATGGTTCTCATTTTCAAGGTTACACACCCTCACAGTCAAATGCCGGGATAAAACTCTCTTCCGCTGTGTTCCCCTCCTGGATAAAACCATTTTCTATTCCGATCTCGATCGCATAATCCACCAGTGTCTCATATTCCTCATCGGTAATCCTGCGATTTAATTCCGGATACTTTTCCAGATTGGAAAGCGGGGTGAACTGGTTCATGATACTGATATAAATCATATCTCCGTAAGTATCATGCAGATATTTTAAAATCTGCATGGAATCCGCCATACAACCGGGCAGTGTCAGATGTCTTACTATCGTTCCACTTAAAATAAGGTTATCTTCATCTCCATTTACAAACACAGCCTTTCCTGTCTGCCGCACCATCTCTGCGATCGCTGCCTTTGCAACCTCTGCATAATCCGGAGCATGAGAATACTTTTTACTCAAAACCGGGCTCATATATTTAAAATCCGGCAAATAAATATCGACGTAACCCTCTAGCATTTTGATCGTGTCAACCGTCTCATAACTGCTTGTATTGTATACAACCGGAAGCGTAAGCCCTTCCTTTCGTGCCTGATCCAGAGCCTTCACGATCTGCGGCACAAAATGTCCCGGTGTCACAAGATTGATATTATTGGCTCTTTTTTCCTGCAATTCAAGAAAAATATCCACGAGCCGCTCCAGAGAGATTTCTTTTCCAACCGTTCCGTTTGCGATATTCTCATTCTGACAGAATACACAATGCAGCGGACACCCCGAAAAAAATACCGCTCCAGATCCCGCATCTCCCGAAATGCAAGGTTCCTCCCAGAAATGAAGTGCCGCCCTCGCTACTTTTAAATTTTCTGTCTGCCCACAGATTCCTTTTTCACCCTTTTTCCGGTCTACAAGGCATTTTCTTGGACATAAATCACATTTCACACCTGCTACCTCTTGCTAAACACGTTATTTTCCGCTATTATATAGCAGTCAAAAAGATTTTTTCAAAAAATCTATCTTTTTCATTATAACAAAAGAAAAAGAAATGGATACTATTTTTAACAAAAGTTAATGAATTATTAAGGAGTAAACTATGAGTTTAAAAAATGTAATGGTCGCACAGTCCGGTGGCCCGACAGTTGCAATTAACGCCAGCCTTGCAGGTGTGATCCGTGGAGTCATGGCATCTGATCAGTATGAGACTGTCTATGGATCTGTAAATGGAATCCTTGGCATCTTAAACAATCATTTATTAAATCTGACAGAAATTATGAATGAAAATCCGGCATATCTGGATCGTCTGGAAACAACACCGGCAATGTATTTAGGTTCCTGCCGTCATAAACTGCCGGATTATCTGGATGATGATTCCTCATATGTTTTTATCTTCAAACAGTTTGAATTATACAATGTCGGCGCCTTCTTCTACATTGGCGGAAACGACTCTATGGACACCGTTTTAAAATTATCCGAATACGGCAGAAAAATCGGCAGCGATGTCCGCATTATCGGCATTCCAAAAACGATCGACAACGATCTGTGTGAGACAGACCACACTCCTGGTTTTGGTTCCGCTGCAAAATACATTGCTTCCTCTGTTTTAGAGATTGCCCATGACACTTTTATTTACGCAGTCAAGAGTGTTACGATCATTGAGATCATGGGACGTGACGCAGGATGGCTGACCGCTGCCGCTGCTCTTGCAAGAAACGGATATAATTCCGCTCCACATTTGATTTATCTTCCGGAAGTTCCGTTTGATACGGACGACTTCCTGTTAGATGTAAAACGTATGCTGTTTGAACGCAATAACGTTATCATTGCCGTATCAGAGGGTATCCGAGATGCATCCGGCAATTACATCAGCGCTTCTGAGAAGTCAGTCGATACATTTGGCCACAGCCAGCTGAGTGGCGCCGGAAAAACATTGGAATTCCTTGTGAAAGAAAAATTAGGTGTAAAAGTCCGCTCCATCGAAGTGAATGTATTACAGCGGTGTGCAGCCCATTTAGCATCCAAAACAGACCTTATGGAATCTGTCGAATTAGGAAAAAAAGCCGTTGCGCTCTCCGAGGAAGGCGTAACAGCTTCTATGGTCACCATGAACCGTGTATCTGACGATCCATATACGATTGAATATGGATATGCCGAGATAAAAAATATTGCCAACGAAGCCAAATCCGTTCCTACTGAATGGATCAACGCCGCTGGCAATGATGTTACACAGGAATTAATTGATTACCTCACTCCATTGATTCAGGGGGAATCCAATGTCACCTATGAAAATGGTCTTCCTGTTTATATGGATGTCAGTCATTTGACAAAACATCAATAAATTTTCCAATCTCAGCCCACGCTTTTCTGGATTCTGGCAGCATTTTTGCTGCCATCTGGAAAATGTGGAACATTCCATCATAAATACTGAGTCTTACTTTCACACCCTGATGTCTCGCTTTCGAGGCAACGCTCACCGAATCACTTAACAGCATCTCATAAGAACCTACCTGAATGAGCATTGGCGGAAATCCTCTGAAATCCCCATACAAAGGTGAAATATAAGCATCCATCGGATCATGGTCACCCACATAGTCTTTGTTATAGATCAGGCTGTCCCTCGTATTTCCGAACAACGGATCCCTCTCATAATTGGTATCATACGATTCACCGCTTGCCATAAGATCCGTCCACGGAGACATTGCAACGATCCCACATGGAAGCTGCATTCCATGATCTTTCAGATAATGGCACAGTGCCATCGCAAGCCCTCCTCCTGCGGAATCTCCTGCCACAATGATATCCTCTGCAAACCAGCCCTGACCGAGCAGCCACTGATATGCGCTCACTGCATCTTCCAATGCCGCCGGATATGGATTTTCAGGTGCTACACGGTAATCAATGGTGAGTACACTCATCCCTTTGCTGACTTCATTGTAAAGTCCCGCAAACATGCGGTATGCATTCCGCATCGCTCCGATATACCCGCCGCCATGAAGCTGTAAGATTACCTTCTGCTCATTTGGATTTTCCTTTAATTCAAGCCACTCCATTGTGAAGTGCTCCATCTCGATAGTGGTCATGGTGAACATATCCGGGCATTTCCACGGCGGTTCGACCATTTTTTTCCGCAGTTCACCGCTTTTGATCTTCCTGCCGATCAGGTTATCGTTTGTCACATGCGCGATCAGGTCACGCATGACATTTCCTGCGATGCTCGCTTCGTTTGTCTCATGTTCTCTTTCTTTTTTCAAAGTCAATTTTCTGATCATAAACCCTCTTATTCAAACTTCTGTCGTTTCCTTATCTGATATGGAATCTTCTCTTCAGTTCCACCCTTGCCCTTCTGTCACCGATGATCAGCGTTCCAAGGAACAAAAATACAGACGTTCCGAGTGCCGCGAGCGCCAGATACGGCACATAAATAATTCCGGTCAGATACAGAATAATCGGAACAAAACTGCACAAAATCATAAAAATCTGCCACATAATATAACTCTGCCAGTTCCTCCGGTTCACACACATCAAGATCAAAATTCCTGCATCGACTAAAATGATCGCCGCCGGGAACACATACCGTACCGACCATCCCCGGTAACCATTCACAAAATCGATTGCAATCAATATCAATATGGCAATTAAAGTCAAAACAATTGTTTTGGCAATATAGCCGGTTTTTCCAAGGATTGCAAACCGGACAACCAGATATCCGTAAAAAAAGATCAGACCGGTAACAAGGCTCCACGCCGTCTCAAAATCACCATAATGATTCACTGCAACTAAAACCGCCTCTGCCACGATCGCCACGAAAAGATAAATTCGCGACAAAAGCATCATCCGTCTTGTTTTGATCTTGACATCGGGATACATATTTTCCACCTCTATCGTAGGCTCTAATACGGAGTGACAGAGCGGGCAGCGCTCCGTCTCATCCAAAACTTCTATATTACATTGTTTACATCTGCTCATCTCACACCATTACTTTCCTGTTTTTTCTATCCTGATCCATTCTTCTTAATCGGCAGTTACACCATTTGTATCTAACTCGACCTCAATTCCGTCTGCTGCGATTTTGCGGAAAAATCCCCGCTGCACGGAAACATCTTTCAGATCAAAGCTGAATGAAAACACCAGCGTACTTCCATAAGAACAGATCGTTCCCTTCAAATGCTGTCCCTTCGACATTGCAAGAAATGCATGGAACATCTCCACATATTGGCGGTATTCCTCATCCACACCGATATTTCCGATATTTGTGATCGTCGTTGTATTGGCGAGTGCAGACTTTGTATACACAAGCTTCATCGCAATATTTTTTAAGAAAAGCGGTACTGCGCGCGCAGCAAGCAGTTTCTCATTGGATACATTATAGGAAAACAATTTCTCCAGATGCTCCCTGTTGATCTGGCTTCTCAGATTATCACGCACGATCTCCAGTACTTCCGCAAACGTGTAGACTTCCTTTGTCGGATGAAATTCTGCCGACACCATGACAAAGAAATTCTTTGTTGTGATCGAATTAAAATATGGGCGCAGATTTACCGGAACTGCCACGCGGATCGGACTCGCGGACGGCATTCCCTTCATACACTCCGTATACACACTCCAGATATAAACGGAAACCAAATATTCATTGATGCTGCAGCCGTATCTGTGACACACCTCTTTCAACTGCGGAATCTGCATATACCCATGCATAACGCCGAATTCTCCCGGTCCCAGATGCTCTCCCTTTAACAGATATGCCTTTTTTGTCTGATAGCCTTTTGCAGAACTCTTCTTATAATTTTTTAAGAAACTGTCCTCTCTGTTTAAAGATGTACCACTGTTTAAGGAATCCCCCACCTTCTCCTTCAGTTCCGGGTGCGCAAGACGCAGATACTGGTAAGTTAACTCTTTCAAAAAGTTAATGCCGCCCATTCCATCGGTCAGCACGTGGAACACTTCCAAATTAATTCTGTATTTATAATAAGTCACGCGGAACATATAACTGTGGTTTTGATTCTGCTGGATATAGCGGCACGGAAAATTGCTCTCCTCACGTACTTTCGGTGCAGGCTTTCCATTCTCCTCAAAATAATACCAGAATACCCCCATGCGAAGTCTTAAATTAAATCCATCCATCTTCGGAAGGACGATGTTTAACGCCTGCTGCAAAATATCAGGCTGTACAAGCTCCGTCAGTGTCACACTGATGCGGTAGACATTGCTCATATTCTCGCCTGCGATCACAGGGAAAAGATGTGCCGTGTTATCCAGCCTGTCCCACCGGATCTCCCGGTAGGCTTTCTTTTCTCTCTTTCTTTTCTGTTTTTTATTGTCTATTGTAATTTCTTCTGTCTCAGAAGTCACGGTCTTTTTCTTCATGATTCACTCCACTCTTTTCATGCTTCCTTTGATTATATCTGAATCTGTCTTAAAATACAAGTTTCCGGTTCTGTCTCTGCCAGATAATGAATCGTCAATTTCACAAAAATTTAATAAGTCGAATCATTGATTTTTATTTGTATTTTTTATAAAATAGTTTCGTGGTATCTGGTCTATCCAGAGACAAACTTAATATTTCAGATATCAAACTTCAATAATAATTGTGAAATTCCCTAAAACATAGAATACTTGACAAAAAATCAATATTACAAAGAGAGTTTTACAAACACTTATTCATAATAGACAATTGCGAAACTCTTAAAAGCGTAAATTGAATTATGAAAATTGACAAAAGCTTGAGAAAACATTGGGGAACGGTCGGTCCTTAGAAGGCAGGTGCGACGTAAGTCGTGACTGGCTTCTTAGTACCGTTACCAGTGACACATAGCGAAAGCGTGTTTTCGAAAATTTTGTTAATCTTCATAATTCAGCACAGCCTTAAGGAAGTTGCGCACGCACTTATTCATGAAGGAACAGGAGATTTTATGGAATTTAAAAAACTGAATGCACCTTCCCTGAGGGAACTTTTTGTAAATGAACTGCAAAATATGATATTATCCGGCAAACTTGAGATTGGCTCCAAACTGCCACCGGAACGCGAACTGGCGGAATCCATGAAAGTGTCCCGTGCGGTTATCAACTCCGGTATCGCGGAACTGGAAAAGAAAGGTTTCCTCGTGGTTCGTCCAAGAATCGGAACCTTTGTAGCAGACTATCACAGAGACGGTTCTTTAGACACACTCGTTGCCATCATGAATTACAATGGCGGCGTTTTAAAAAACCGTGAAGTAAAATCCGTACTGGAAGCAAGAATCATGTTTATGGTGGAAGCCACCCGGTTTGCGATTGACCGTGCATCAGATGAAGAACTGTTAGGGCTTCAGGAATATGTCTACCAGATGGAAAACTGTACTGACCCGGAAAAGACTGCTTCTCTTATTTTTGAGTTCAGCCACGAGATTGCCTACATCAGCGGCAACACTCTGCTCCCACTCTTTTTTGTCTCGTTCCGCGATCTTGTATGTAGCCTCTGGGTTCGCTACGGACAAAAATACGGCACCAAAGAATTATACTACAGTGCAAAAAAAATCTTTGACTGCCTTCTCGCAAGAGATAAAGAAGCAGTCAAAGATTTTATCACAACCTCCACAATGGAGAGCATTGATGGCTCACGCACCATTTATTATGTGGATTAGTATAACTTTTGTTTTTCAAAAATCCTTATGCCTGTGAGGATGTATTTACAAACTGGCTCTCATAAAGATTTGCATAGAATCCCTTTTTAGCCAGCAGTTCTTCATGACGTCCCTGCTCAATAATATGACCATCTTTCATAACCAGGATAATATCCGCTTCCTGAATGGTCGACAGACGATGAGCCACAATAAAACTGGTACGTCCTTTCATCATTTTTGCAAACGCTTCCTGAATCTTGATCTCGGTTCGTGTATCAATGGAAGAAGTTGCCTCATCCAGAATCAGCATTGGCGGCAGGCAAAGCATAACACGGGTAATACATAACAACTGTTTCTGTCCCTGGGAAAGATTACCGCCGTCCTCTGACATTACGGTGTCATAACCATGCGGCAGACGCTTGATGAAACTGTGTGCATGGGAAGCTTTTGCCGCTGCGATCACTTCCTCATCAGTTGCATCCGGTTTTCCCATCACGATATTATCACGAATGGTTCCACTGCGCAGCCATGTTTCCTGCAATACCATACCATAATTATTTCGAAGACTCTTTCTTGTCATATCATTGACTGGCACTCCGCTCACACGAATCGTTCCGCTGTTTGTATCATAAAAACGCATCAAAAGATTGATCAGTGTCGTTTTTCCGCATCCGGTCGGACCGACGATTGCTACCCTCTGTCCCGGTTTTACAGAAAGATTAAAATCCTCGATCAGTTTCTGTTCCGGCACATAAGAGAAAGATACATGCTCTAACGCCACATGACCGTCTGCCTCCTCTAAGTTCACTGCATCCGGCGCATCCGGAACTTCCGAAGGCTCCTCCATCAATTCAAACACCCTCGCTGCACATGCCAGCGCATTCTGTAACTCTGTCACAACACCGGAAATCTCATTGAATGGTTTTGTATACTGGTTTGCGTAACTGAGTAACGCAGAAAGCTGCCCGACTGAAATACCTCCTGCAATTGCGGTAAATGCTCCTACCACGCCAACGACTGCATACACCAGACTGTTGACAAACCGGGTTGCAGGATTTGTGATACTGGAAAAGAAAATGGCTCTCAAAGAACATTTCTGTAACCTGCCGTTGATCTCATCAAACTTTTCCAGCGCTTCATCCTCATGGGAAAACGCCTGAACAACCTTCTGGTTACCGATCATTTCCTCGATAAATGCGGTCTGTTCTCCTCTCGTCTCGGACTGTAATTTAAACATGGAAAATGTTTTCTTTGCGATAAAACTTGCCACAAGCAGCGAAACCGGTGTGATCACAACGACTGCCACCGTAATTTTCACGCTGATCGTGAGCATGAAGATCAATGTACCTAAAATCGTTACAATACCGGTGAAAAACTGGGTAAATCCCATCAACAGACCATCCGCAAACTGGTCTACATCCGCAATGACACGGCTGACGATCTCACCGTAGGAATGTCCGTCAATATATTTTAATGGAAGCTTTTCAATTTTTTCAAATGCTTCCTTCCGGATATCCCGGATAATGTTATAAGTGATCTTATTGTTGCATGCGTTCATGATCCACTGTGCAACTGCAGTCAGAAGGATAATGACTGCCATCTTTTTCAGGATTGCAAGGATTCCTGTGAAATCCACCACTCCTTTTTCAATGATCAGATCGACTGCACGTCCGGTCAATACCGGCAGATATAAAGTCAATGCAACTGTCACTGCCGCAAGGACAATGGACATTCCAAGATACCCCCAGTATCTTCTGATATAATTCATCACTTTTTTGATTGTTGATTTCTGATGACTATTGATAATCTTTTTCATTTATCTTCCCTCCTTCTCATCTTCGGTCTTTTTAAACTGGGAATAATAAATTTCCTGATATACTTCACACTGTTTTAAGAGTTCCTCATGGGTTCCCATTCCAACAATCTGACCATCATCTAACACAATGATCTTGTCTGCATACATAATGGATGCTGCTCTCTGCGATACGATAAATACGGTTGCTTTGTTCTCCATATCGCGGATTGCCATACGAAGTTTTGCATCTGTCGCAAAATCCAGTGCAGAAGCACTGTCATCTAAAATCAGAATATCCGGTTTTTTCACAACCGCGCGGGCAATCGTCATTCGCTGTCTCTGTCCTCCGGAAAGATTCTTACCGCCCTGCTCGATTTCAAAATCAAGTCCGCCTTCTTTTTTATCTACAAACTCTTTTGCCTGGGCAACTTCTAACGCCTGCATGATGTCCTCATCTGTTGCATTCTCATTACCCCATAACATATTTTCGCGGATCGTTCCCTTGAATAAAACCGCTTTCTGGAGTACCATACCGATTTTTCCACGAAGTTCTTCCAGCGAATACTCACGCACATCTTTTCCCTCAATCTGCACGCTTCCCTTTGTCGCATCATAAAAACGCGGTATCAGATTGACTACCGACGATTTTCCGGAACCAGTACCACCAATGATACCGACCGTCTCTCCCTTTTTCACAGTGAAATCGATGTCTGTCAGGGATTCCTCTCCAGCTCCGGCATAAGTTAAGCCCACATGGGAGAATACCACTTCCGGCACCTCTCCACTGTGTTCTGCTTTTTTCTCTGCCACTGGAGTCATCGCATGATCTGTGATGGATGGCTGTAATTCAAAAATCGCCTGAATGCGGTTTCCACACGCAATAGATTTATTAATATTAATAATAAGGTTAGCAAGTTTTATAAGTTCTACTAAAATCTGGGACATATAATTTACCAGCGCTACCACTTCACCCTGTGTGATATATCCACTGTTAACACGGATTGCTCCTGTCCATACTAAAACAACAACCGCACCATTTATGATCACATAAGTAAGCGGATTCATGAGCGCTGAAATTTTTCCTACATAAAGCTGGATCTTCGTCAGTGCATCATTGCTCTCATTAAAGTTTGTGATCTCATCATTCTCTTTATTAAATGCACGGATTACTCTGCTTCCGGTCAGATTCTCTCTCGTGATTCCAAGCACCTTGTCCAGTGCAGACTGTACTTTTTTATACAATGGAATACTCACGAGCATAATTCCGAATACCACAATCGATAACAGCGGAATCGTTACAACAAAGACAAGTGCAGCTTTCACATCGATCGTGAATGCCATGATCATTGCACCGAACACGATAAACGGCGAGCGCAGAAACAAACGTAATACAAGGTTTACACCATTCTGCGTCTGGTTGATATCACTTGTCATTCTTGTGATCAGTGTGGATGTTCCCACAGTATCCATCTCTGAAAATGATAGTTTCTGAATATGCTCAAAAAGTGCGTGGCGCAGTCCTGTGGAAAAACCAACCGCCGCCTTTGCTGCAAAATACTGTGCCGTGATAGAACACGTCAATCCGATCACTGCAAGCAGCACAAGTACCAGACACATTTTCATAATGTATGGTTTATCTCCGTCTGCTACCCCATGATCGATGATCGCCGCCATAACAAGAGGCACGATCAGCTCAAAAGATGCTTCGAGCAATTTAAAAAGCGGTCCTAACACGCTTTCTTTTTTATAATCTTTCAGATATACCAATAACTTTCCCATTTCCTGTTCTCCCATTAAAATTCCTTTAGTTTTTAAGACAATACAGAAACCGGCACAAATACTTGCGCCGGTTTCCTTTTGTCCCTATTATGCTGTTTTATCCAATGCTTATCCGCACTATCCTGTGCGTCTTTTTCAAACCATCGTCTTCTGCTCCGATTATTGTTTAATATCCTTCATCTTCTGCAGTCCTAAAATAACTGCACCGCCAATCAAAAAGAAAAGAATACTAAAATCATGGATTCCCATAGCCGGCTGCGGAGTATCCAGAGTAGTCGGTCCCATAACAACAGCAAAGATGGAGCCGAGCATCAGTCCAATGATCAGATAAATCGTCTGTGCCCTGTACTTTTCCAATGCCCTGCGGATCAGCTTTACTACACTGAAAATGCCGACTAAAACACCGCAGCCAAAAAGAAATACCGTCCAGAAGCTCGAGAAATCCAAATGCAGCATATCCTTGATCGCAGTGATGATCGGAAGATATAATCCAAAGATCAAAAGCAGGGTGGATCCGGAAATTCCGGGAAGCACCATGGCTGAAATAGCGATCACTCCTGCAAAAAACACAAACACCGCAAGCCCCGGTGTCAGATGATCCAGATTCACTCCGTCATTTCCACCGGAAACCGGATTAAAATATGTGATGGCACATACAACCGCAATACCAAGCAGCACAAACGGTATCGCCTTTTTATTGGTTCCAAGACATTTTTTCTCCTCTTTTATCACGATTGGGATCGCAAAAATAATAAATCCGATAAACAGGGAGCTTATATAATAAATATGTGATTCAAATACACTTGTCAGGATCAGTACTGCGATCACAAATCCACTGATCCATCCTATTCCAAGTTTGATCAGGAAAACAAATGCGTCTTTTCTCTCCTCTTTTGTTCCGGTCAGCAGATCATCAATTGAATCGATAAACTTATCATAAAATCCAAGTAAAAATGCAATTGTGCCTCCGGATACACCCGGAACACTGTCTGCTAATGCCATACAGAATCCTCTGATAAACTGAATTATAAACATATCTTTCCCTCGTTTTTCATTTTATTGTTTTACAGCACTGCACAACATTATAACTTATATAGGTTCTATTTGTCTATATATTTATCCAGCTGGTGTGATACACCTTATTTCCGTATCAGATCTTTTACCACTTCCCCGGCAATGATCAGCCCTGCCACGGAAGGAACAAATGCCACACTTCCCGGTATGTCACGCCGCTCTGTACACTTGTGCTCTGCTCCCGGCGGACAGATACAGTTTGTCCTGCAGCTGATGGCCATATCCTCGATCGGTCTTGTTGGAATCTCTTCGGAATAAACTACTTTTAACTTCTTCACTCCGCGCTTTTTCAGTTCGCGGCGCATTACTTTTGCAAGCGGGCAGACTTTTGTCTTATAAATATCTGCCACCTTAAACTGGCTTCCGTCAAGCTTATTTCCCGCCCCCATGCTGCTGATGATCGGGATATCCTTTTCCTTCGCCTTCATGACAAGCTCGATTTTTGCAGTTACGGTATCCACCGCATCCACAATATAATCATATTCGCCAAACGGAAAATCATCCGCATTCTCCGGCAGGAAAAAGCACTTATGGATCCGTACATCTGCTTCCGGATTGATTTCCAGGATGCGGTCACGCATCACCTCTGCCTTATACTTTCCTACCGTCTTTCTTGTCGCAATGATCTGGCGGTTTAAGTTTGTCAGGCATACCTTGTCATCATCGATCAGATCAAACGCTCCCACACCACTCCGCACAAGTGCTTCGCAGACATAGCCTCCGACGCCGCCGACACCAAAGACAGCCACTCTGGAATGTCCGAGTTTCTCCATCGCCTCTTTTCCCAATAATAACTCCGTTCTTGAAAACTGGTTTAACATAATGATTTTTCCTTTTCTTCTATAAACATTAACAAAAAGCTGACTGCCAGAACAGCACTTGAAAACCAGATTGCCTTAAATCCAAGCCGCATAGACAGATTTCCACCGATTCCTGCTCCCACTGCAAAAAACAGGATAATCCCAAAATAATACATCGCCTGCCGGATCTGCTCCGGGCGTCTGTCCCTCATGTATGCTGACAACGCTGCCGTGCCGCTTCTTAAGTTTCCGATACACATCGTACTCGCATAAGAATATCCGCCAACTTTGCGGAATGACTGCACCTGCATCGCACAGGAGAACGACACTAATGTTGTCGCAAGCATATTATAATCCTGCGGAATAAATCCGACACCAAATAAAATCAGGATCTCCAACAATAATATCCCCTGCCTCCAATGAAGACGGTTGGCATATTTAAACTTTCCCTGTACACAGTCTGCAAAGAAAACGCCTCCGGCAAATGCGAGCAGCGGTATCAGATAATGCAGTCCTCTCTGCCATTCACCCAGCATAAAATGCTGGCTCATCAGTACCACGTTTCCTGTCTGTGCATTCGAAAATACTTCATCCCTTGTAAAATAAGTATATGCATCCTGAAATCCGCCGGAAAGTGCCAAAAATACACTCGTGATAAAAGCCTCCGACATCTGGACTCTTGCATTTTTCGCTTTTGCTTTTTCAAAAAGCACTTTCATCACCTCACATTTTTTTATCGTGTCGTATTATAACGCTTTTTCCGGCAAATGTAAAAACTATTTGATAAAAAATATTCTTTTCCGACAAAAAATAGTTACAGTTCACAGGTTACCCTGCGAACTGTAACTTCGCAGCCCCATATAAAGTT
>OGJI01001846.1_pt1 | contig 21273 bp, 20 predicted proteins | sample 1572031 | NCBI WGS metagenome assembly OGJI01 (sample SAMEA2582119, study PRJEB24529) | metagenome | biome: Human gut stool | place: China | collected 2011
ATATATACAGTTGTTGCGCAGCTTATTCAAAAACAATGTGACGCCTCAGATCATCGCAGGTGCGTATATGACAGGTATTTTGCCTATAAAAAAATATGGAACACAGTCAGCTTTAACGGATTTTCGCGAATATACAATGTTAGAGCCAGGACCACTTGCGCCGTTTGTTGGTTTTACACAGGTGGAAGTTAAGAGACTTTGCGAAGAATATCCGCTTGATTTTGATCAGGCTCAGAAATGGTATGATGGATATATATTTGAACAAGCAGGGCATATCTATAGCCCAAATTCGATTATAGAAGCCATTCAAAATAAGAGTTTTGCAAATTATTGGACGCAGACAGAAACTTATGAGTCGCTTATGACATATATTGACTTGAATTTCGATGGACTAAAAGATTCTGTAATTGACATGATCGGAGGAATGCGGTGTAAGGTTGATGTTGGCTCCTTCCAGAATGATATGACCTCTCTTAGGAGTAAGGATGATGTACTGACATTGTTTGTTCATCTGGGATATTTGGCATATGATAGAAAAACGCGGGAAGTATTTATCCCAAATGAAGAGATTCGAGAGGAATTTATTCGTTCAATAAAAAATGGAAGCAGAAAAGAATTGGTTAAGGCAGTAGAATTGTCAGATAAGTTGCTCCGTGCGACAATCAATAAGGATGAGTCAACGGTTGCAGAGATTATAGGAGAGGCACATCAGGCAAATACTTCTCCAAAATTTTACAATAATGAGCAGGCATTACGCAGTGTTGTTATAATGGCATATTTGAGTAGTGTAGATGATTATATCCGTTTTGAAGAATTAGCAAGTGGAAAAGGATATATTGACTTATTATTTTTACCAGCATTGCAATCATCAAAGCCGGCACTTATAATCGAGCTTAAGTGGAATAAGAGTGCAGAAAAAGCAGTACAGCAGGAACAGGATCAGCAGTATTGGAAATTTGCAAAGCAGTTTCGATACAAAGGGAAAATACTGTTAGTCGGAATTAACTATAATTCGAAAACCAAAAAACATACTTGCAAAATTAAAGAAATTGAGTCTTTAGAAAAAAATTAGGGCTAATAGGTACAAAAATGACTAGCAGATTTTATCAATATTGTAAATCGAATATAAAGCAAAAAAAAATCCAAGAAGTATCAATAAAGACTGCTTTTGCTTTTCTAGCAGAAGGAAAACATATTGTTTCGTTTGTTGGAGCAGGAGGAAAAAGTTCTCTTATTGACGCAATTGCAAAGTGGAGCAGCAATCAGGGAAAAAAAGTGCTTGTGACGACTACAACTCATATTTTCAGACCGCAGGATGAATTTTTAGCAATGAACGAAAAACAGTTACAGGAAATCTGGGCAGCAGGACATTGGGCGGTGATCGGAGCAACTGAGGAAAAAGATCCGCAAAAGTTAAAGATGCCAGAGCTTGACTGGATGAGACAGGCAATGGAGCTTTCTGACCTTGTACTCATTGAGGCTGATGGCTCAAAGCGTTTGCCATGTAAAGTGCCAGCTGATCATGAGCCTGTACTTTTGCCAGAGTCGGATATAGTGGTGGCTGTTTTGGGGCTTTCAGCCTTAGGGCGTTCACTTAAAGAGTGTTGTTTTCGACTGGAAAAAGCAAAAAAGCTATTGTCAGCGGATGAAAATCATTTATTGACAGAAAAAGATATGGCAGCGATTTTGTTATCTGATCAGGGACTGCAAAAAAGTCAGCAGCCAGCATCTGGACGCCACCGAGGACCTGGAGATCGTTGTGATGTCTGCCGAGGAGACGAAAAAGCTGATGGCGGAAGGCGGACTCGTGCAGGCGGTGCATGTGGCGGCGATGTATTATGCGGAGAAGATATTAAATAAGTAGATATCTCTACAGCTATTTATTTTCAGCTGCCTTTCGTTCCCCTGTGCTCAGCGCAACAGCTGCACGACGCTGTCAATCAGAGGATCCATCGATCATCAATGATTTTCTCTCCAGCCATACTTTCATTTTTATTACTTTTACAATTAAACAGAACGTCGTTTATAGCTGGAGATTTATTTGAAAAGGATACATATTATGAATAAACGTGAAATTTCAGAAATCAAGAAACAGTTTAAGAAGGATAACAACGCCATCACCCGCATCTGCGGATGCTACGTTGATGCCGAAAAGCAGATCAAGACGACCTTAAAGGAGGCGTTCTTCGCCCTGTCCGAGGAGGAGATCTTTAAATACTACGAGATCTTCAAAAAAGCCCTCTCCGGCGGAATCGGAAAGAATCTCCACAACCTGGAGTACTCTATTCACGACGAAGGTCCGGACAGCGCCCACGAGCTTCTCATGAAACTCCGCGATGAGAAGCTCGCCGACGATGAGACCGTGGATACCTTTTATAATAAGATAATCGAAAATTACGAGTACGGCGAAAACTACTATATTATCCTGATCCACAGCGCCTACGATGTTCCGGGGAAAGCGTCCGACAATGAGGAAATGTTCGACGCATCTGAGGAGGTCTACAACCATATCCTCTGCTGCATCTGCCCGGTAAAGCTTTCCGAGCCCGGTCTTTCTTATAATGAAGCGACCAACGCAATTGAAGAGCGCCCGCGGGACTGGTGGGTACAGACTCCGATGACCGGATTCCTGTTTCCTGCATTTAATGACCGCAGCAGCGATATTCACAGCATCCTGTATTTCTCAAAAAATCCGGAGGAGCTCCACTCTGAGTTCATTGATGCCTGCCTCGGCGCGCCGACACCGATCTCCTTCAAATCCCAGAAAGAGGCGTTCCAGGAGATCCTGACGGATACTCTCGGCGAAGAGTGCGACTATGAGATTGTCCGCCAGATCCATGAGAATCTCACGGAGCTTGCGGAGGAACATAAAGAGGATGAGATTCCGTTAACGCTCACAAAGCCGGAAGTCAAAGATCTTTTGGAAAAGAGCGGCGTGGAGCCGGAGCGCCTGGAGCACTTCGATAAAGTCTACGAGGAAGCCGCTGGGGAGAACACCGCGATCCTCGTTCCGGCGATCACCGGAACCGGAAAATTTGCCGTGAAGACACCGGATGTGGATATTAAGGTCAACCCGGACCGTCTCGATCTCGTAGAAACCAAGTTCATCGGTGGACGCCGCTGTCTTGTAATTGCCGTTGAGGACAACGTGGAAGTCAACGGCATGCCGGTGAAGATGTGGGAGGAGCAGAAGGAGGTGCAGTAACATGGCACCATCCGCCCGTTTTACTGAAGATTTCGCATACGAGGTCCTGTCCGTAGTCGGGGAGATTCCCGAGGGAACCGTCGCCACCTACGGCCAGATCGCCCGCCTCATCGGCAGGGACAAAAACTCCCGCCTCGTGGCCCGGGTCCTCTCCCACGCCTCAAACTACGGAGACTTCCCCTGCCACCGTGTCGTAAACCACTCCGGCCGCCTTGTCCCCGGCTGGCCGGAACAGGCATTTCTGCTACGGCAGGAAGGCGTAGAGCTGAAGGACGCGATGCATGTGGATCTCAAGAAATATCAATGGGAATGCTGATTTGACAAATTTCTCCATTTTTGCTATAATTTCTTCGTAATAGTTTTGTAATATTTGAAATAATTCCCGCAATATAACCGGGACATTCAACTGATATGAGGAGATTTGGCATGAGAAAATTACAGAATCTGATTTCTGACTTTTCAAAGAAGTTTCTTTTAAAAGCGGCCGCTGCCGCGTCTGTCCTGTTCCTTTCCACTGCACTTTTAACTCTTCCATCTTTCGCCGCATCCGCCTACGACAATCTTGCCGTGGCAAATGTGACAAGTGAACCGTTAAATATGCGGACGAAACCGTCCACGGACGGAGAGATCGTCGGAAAGTGCTACCGTGGAGCGGGCGGAACCGTATTAGAGAAGAAAGATGGCTGGACGAAGGTCCGTTCCGGAAAAATTGAGGGATGGATGAGTGACAAATATCTGCTCTTTGGGACAGATATCGAGCCATTGGCGAAGGAACTCGGTCTTCTATCCGCGAAGATCACCGCGACGACCTTGAACGTCCGCGAGATTCCGTCCACAGATTCCGCAATCTTAAAACAGGCGGCCGAAGGGGATTCCTTCCCTGTCTTAAGTGAATCCGACGGCTGGACAAAGGTCCAGCTCTCCGCCGACACAAACGGCTATATTTCCAGTCAATATGCCTCCATCGGCCCGGTTCCTGCTGCCGCTGTCGACGCAAAGGAAGAGTCCGCGGCGCTGAGCGCATCCGGAAACGAAACCTCTGCGGCACCGTCCTATGTAATCTCCGCCACCGAAGATGAGATCTACCTGATGGCAGCCTGCGTGGCCATGGAGGCCGGTGACGATTCCTATGAAGATAAGCTCGCTGTAGCAAGCTGTATTGTAAACCGTGTAAAATCCGGAAAATGGGGCAAAACGATCTCCGACGTGATCTACGCCGATGGCCAGTTCCCCGGCGCGTCCTCCGGTCTGTTGGACAAATACCTGGCAAAAGGTCCGTCCAAGTCCTGCATAAAGGCCACCAAAGATGCACTGGCCGGTTCCAACAATATCGGCGACTATCTCTACTTCAAATCCGCCAAACACGCCTCAACAGGCAGCTACTCTTCCTACAAGATCGTTGGCGGGAACTGTTTCTACAAAAAATAATATTTTATCTGCAAGACCTGCCATCGGCAGCTTCTTTCAGATGCATTGCAGCAAAAAAACAGGGAAAGCCTACCTTCTCCGAAGGTGCTTTCCCTGTTTCCGTACACATACCCCATTTCCTTTAATAACGCTTCAACTAAAAATGCTCTTCTTAAAAATCAACACCACTCTCCTACACTTCTGTTACAATCCATTTCTTAACCCCGTCTGTACTGAATCCAACGATTTCGGCAATCTCTTCAACCGAAATTCCCTTTTCGCTCATTCGAACCGCCGTATCCTTAGCTTGGCTTTCACGCCCTCCCGCATAGCTCTCATTTCTCAGGTCTTCCATCGCCTTACACATTTCTCTCACTCCTCAATCTCCCTGCATCTCACCGCCGCCCGCGCTTTCCCCTTATTCGTGCAGGTAAACAGTGTCAGATCCCAGTCCCCGGCTTCCATCTTTTCGATGTCATAGCCGCCAACCGTCTCGATCTCCGCCACTTCATAGGAAAATATATTTCCGTCCGCATCTGTGAATACTACGGAATCACCTGGATTCAGGCGCTTGATGCCAGAAAAATGGGTGCGGTAATTGTGTCCGGCGATGATCATATTCTTTAAGTACGCAGAACCACTGTAGCGGCACGGTGCTTTCTTGAGCTTCGCGTCGCTCCACTCGCTGATAACCGGAAGCTTGAGCCCCAGCGCCGGAATCTCGATCATCCCCACACATTCCTGTCCATTTACCTCCACTGTCGGCATTTCCATCTCCGGATTCTTCTTATATTCCGGCACCAGTTCCTTTTTCTCCGTCTCCAGCCGCTCCGGCAGAGCTGCTGTCAGTGACTCCATCCGGACCACCATCTCCTCTGACTCTGCTCCGGCCCGGTCTGATTCTCTTATATTATAAACAGTAAGAAGAAGAGCCGCCGCGATCAGCAGCAGCCCCGCGCCTGTTAAAATCTTCCCTTTCATAGCCTTACCATCCTGTCTTCCATATTGCATATGCTGTCTGTGTTTTTTTCAATTGTATTGTTTTTCTGTTCTGCAAGAACTCTAAAAAAGGATGTACCTTGGCACATTCTCGCGCCTCGTGCGGTCACTTGCGACAATCTACATCTTCGCGCGAGTGCGCATCATTGGCACGTTAGTGCCTGGCAGAATTCATCCGTCTCGAAATCTCAATTTTTCTCAGTCCTTAAATATCTCCTTCAGCCTCTTCAGCAGCCCTTCCTCATCATTCTTCCCGATCACCATCGGTGCCCGTCTCCGCACATTCTCCGGCGCATTTCCCATCGCCGCGCCAAATCCTGCCGCACGCATCATGGAAAGATCGCTCTCACCGTCACCGAAGGCCGCTGCCTCTTCCGGGGAAATTCCGAGTTTTCCACAGAGCGTCTTCAAACCTTCCGACTTTTCCACGCCCGCTGCCGTGATCTCCAGATATTCCGGGTTGGATGCCGCGGACTGAAGATCAGAGAAATCTCTCGCCAGAACCGCCGCCAGCTTTGTCATCACGTCCGGATCTCCCATGAGGAGAAATTTATGAATTCCGCCTTCTGTTTCAAATGTATCTTTAATAGATCCAATTTCAGCCGGAAATCCCACGATTTTCTCTTCCCGCTGCTCTCTCCAATCGTCCCGGTCATCCACGATCCACTTCTCGCCGCCGAAGGTATTACAGGCAACAGCCGGAAAATCCTTATCCAGCATCGCCTTCAGTTCCAGTGCCCGTTTTAACGGAATCGTCTTACTGTAGATCTCATGTCCGTCGTTATCGAGGATCAGTCCACCGCAGAACGCAATGATCGGTGCATGGTTCCCCAGCATTCTCTTAATGACCCGCACGCCTTCCGGTGACCGCGCGGAAGTCAGGATAAACGGGATTCCCTTATTCTCAAGATTCAGGATCATCTCCTTCGTCCCCTCCGTGATCTGTCCGTCCGACGTCAGCAGCGTGCCGTCGATGTCACTGAATACGATTTTGCAAGCTTTTTCTTTTTTCATCTTTATCTCCATATTTTTGATGTTTATCCGTTGTATTTCCACACCAGTACGACTGCCTGACGCAGTCCGCAGCTTCGCGCGAATGCGCCTTCTCCTATCCCCGCTGCAAAATACTCATCTCGTTCTCCCGCACTTTCCGTGCCAGCAGCGTATACTGTCTGATCTCTTCCTCTGTAAAATTTCCAAACTTCGCCTGATAGTAATCGTTCTCCGCCGCCTCAAGATCCGGGATCACAACTTCTGATGCCGGAAGAAGTTCCAGCCGGATCTTTCGTTCTGTTCCCCGCCTTCTCGGAAGCTCCGTTACCTCAACCATCTTTTTCGCGGACAGCCGCTGAACCGCCACCGCGAGGTCTCCGCGGCTAAGATCCATAAGATCCGCAAGATTCTTTCTGCTCAGTTCATGGCTTGCATCCTTCAGATATAAAAGCAGAGAAAGTTCCTCCATTGTCATATCATGCTTCAATGCCGCCGACTCCAGATATCTCTCCAGAAGTTTCCGGTCCCGGTATTTATCCACAATGATCCCATCATCGGAAATCACCTCCTGCAGCGCACTGCTCCGCTCCTCTCCCAGCTTCCGGTTTCCGGGGATCGATGCCGGGAAAACAAAGCCGTCCTTCGCTGCATCCACCAGAAAATGGTACACCTGAAGCCGGTTTTTCTCATAATCCTCTTCGTCCAGCACATGCTTATAAAAGTTGTTGTAGTACTCAAACATCATAAGCTTCATTTTCACAGTCTTCGTGATGCTGATCTTCTGGTTCACCAGCGAACCTTTTGTCTTTACATAATAATACACCGGTGTCCTCAGCGCATAGAATGTCTCTGCATAGCGGACATACTCCAGATTGAACATAAAATCCTCACACCAGCTGATCTCCGCATCCATCCGGATCCCGAAGCGGTTTACGAGATCGCGCCGGTACAGCTTATTCCACAGCACTCCATAGTAATAATCCGCCGGATTCTCCATCATAAACGACGCGAATTCCTCCCGGTCGATCACGCAGTCTGACTCGATGTCCCCTTTTCTGGATACCATATCCCCAACGACGCGGTAAAAATCGGAGATCACCATATCACAGCCATGTTCCTCTGCCGCCCGGACCATAAGCTTTGTCGCATCCGGCGTCAGCCAGTCATCACTGTCCACAAACTGGAGATATGTTCCCTTTGCCCTTTCAATTCCCTGATTTCTCGTGTCTGAAACCCCGGAATTTTCTTTGTGGATCACCACCACACGCTCATCCGTCTTCGCATACGCATCACAGATCGAGCCTGACATATCTCTGCTCCCATCATCTACGAGGATCAGTTCAAAATCTCTATATTCCTGTCCGAGAATACTGTCCACACAGCGGTTCAGAAATTTTTCCGCATTGTAGACAGGAACAATTATACTGACGGTCGGTTTCATTCTCCTCCTCCATTCTCTATAATAACCTGTTGGAATATCTCCTATGAAATAAATTTACTATACGATCTATCATAGCACATTTTTCTCACAATACGCGATTTATTTTTTTAAATTCTCTTGACTTTTGAAAATCTGTGACTATAATAAAGGGCAGTTTTAAATATTCCTTGCGATGATGGGAACGCTCTTAACGAAGGTCTTTCAGAGAGCAGCTGGCTGGTGAAAAGCTGCAGACACCGCGTTACAGACAATCCTCCCGGAGCTAACCACTGAAAGTGTTCCAAGTAGGCTGGTTCGGTTTACACCCGTTAACGTGTTGCCTGTTAATTTTTCATATTTGAAAAACGACGGGATCGAGAGGCTGTTTTTTGACAGCAATAAGAGTGGTACCGCAGAAGTTTCGCTTCTGTCTCTTAAAAAATAAGAGACAGGAGTTTTTTTTTGCCCCGAAAGTGTTGTCAGGCGGACAGACAGACCGCGTGCTTGCACGCAGAGCTGTCTGTACATCTGACAACCAAGCCAGCATGAGTAAGCAGGGCGAAAGCCCGGATTACGAATGCCGGCTGAGATTGCGGGAGCACGCAGTGCGGAGCAATCTCCTTTCGCACACTTTGCCAACACCACCATCAATTCCTTAGTTTCTTATCTGCGAGGGGCAGTTAAGATATATACTTATAATCAATCTATTCTTAAAAGACTTTAGGAGGTCATTATGAAAAAAAGTGCAAAATTATTATCCGCCGTTATGGCAGGCGCTATGGTTCTTTCCATGGCAGGCTGTGGCTCTTCCAGCAATTCCGCAGAGACAACTGCTGCTGCCGCTGAGACAACAGCCGCTGCCGCTGATTCTTCCGCTGCTGAGAGCAAGGAAGCGACTTCAAACACAGACGCAACCGTAATAAAGCTTGGTACGACCGTAAACGAGCAGGATAGTTTCCAGGTATGCGCTGAGAAATTCGCTGAGCTCGTAAAAGAGCGCACAAACGGCGCCTACGAGATCGAGATCCATCCGAACGGAGCTCTCGGCGACGAGCGTACCATGCTTGAGAGCATGCAGATGGGTACTCTTGATATGGGTATCATCACAAGCGGTCCGTTCGTAAACTTCTCCAGCGCTATGGGTGTTCTCGATATGCCGTTCCTGTTCGCAAACAACGAGGAAGCTTACAAAGTCCTCGACGGTGAGATCGGTAAAGAGCTCCTTGGAACACTTGAGGATGCTGACTTAAAGGGTCTCGCATACGCAGAGCGTGGTTTCCGTAACATCACAAACAGCAAGAAGCCGATCACAAACGCGGCTGACGTTGCAGGCTTAAAGCTCCGTGTCATGGAGAACGACGTTTACACAGCTACCTTCAAGGCTCTTGATGTAAACGCGGTTCCGATGGCATGGTCCGACGCTTTAACAGCTCTTCAGCAGGGCACCATCGATGGCGAGGAGAACCCGATCAACGTTATCTACTCCTACAAGCTCTGGGAGTCCCAGAAGTATGTAACCCTTGACCGTCATTCCTACTCCACAGCGATCATCACAATGAGCAACGACCTCTTCAAGTCCTTACCGGAAGATGTTCAGAAGATCTTCGAGGAATCCGCACAGGAAGCTGCTGAGTACGAGCGCCAGTGGGTTGCAGATCAGGAAGCTGACCAGCTCCAGGAGATCAAGGATCATGGTATGGAAGTCGTCGAGAACCCGGATGTAGACAGCTTCCGTGCAGCTGTTCAGAGCGTATATGACGCTTACCCGGATTACGCTGATTACATCAAAAGAATCCAGGACGCATTAAAGTAATTTCGCAGCTGTTTGATTTTAAAGTTCGGTGCTAAAATCCGTTAACATTGCCCCGGCAATGGGATTTTTAAAGCAGGTTCTTCGGCTGCCCAGGGAAACCGGGGCAGCCGGAACTGTTACCACTGATGTATTGTATGGAATTTTCAGTTCAGAAAATTCCTACTCGCGTACTGTAAATCAGAACCGCTTTAGCACTTTCCATGTAATTGTTTCGGTTTTCAAAGGAGGAAACACCGTTGGCTTTCGTTAAGGGATTTCACAAACTCAGCGATGTTCTGGACACCATCTGTTCCTACATCATCGTTGTCATGCTCGGCGCCATGGTCGTTATCACCGGCGCACAGATCGTCTGCCGTATGGCATTCACCGCCCTCTCCTGGAGTGAGGAAGCGACCCGTTACCTTTTAGTCTGGTCATCATTTTTAGGCGCAAGCTGTGTATACAAGCACAGCGGCCATATCTCCATCACCTTCGTTCAGGATATGGTTCCGGCCGCATTAAGCAAAGTCTTAAAACTTCTCGTCCATGTGGTCTGCACAGTTCTTTTTGTTGTCGTGATCATCTATGGTATGAAATACTTCGGAAAACAGGGAAACCAGCTGTCTGCAGCGATGCGTCTTCCCATGAAATATATTTACCTCTGCATTCCGGTAGGATGCGGATTCATGCTCGTACACGCGGTTGACGCGGTTCTTGGACTTTTATTTGGAAAGGAGGAGGCATAACATGGCAGCATTATTATTCATTTCCTTTATCGTTCTGCTTCTGATCGGCGTTCCGGTCGCATTCGCGATCGCGGCGGCAGCTCTCCTCGTCCTCTTAAAAGGCGATGTAAAGCTCCTGATCCTCGTGCAGCGTATGTTCGCCAGCACCGATTCCTTCTCCCTGATTGCGGTTCCGTTCTTCATCTTTGCCGGCGACCTTCTCGCAAAGGGAAAAGTTTCCAAGGTGCTCGTTGAGTTCGCCGAGTCCTTACTTGGTATGTTAAAGGGTGGTCTTTCCATCGTATCCGTCCTCGCCGGCATGTTCTTCGCGGCGATCTCCGGTTCCGGTGCCGCCACAACAGCCGCTGTCGGTGCAACACTGATCCCGGAGTTAAAGAAACGTGGATACCGTGAAGATTCCGCCGCTGCCCTGATCGCAGCTGCCGGAACCATCGGTGTCGTTATCCCGCCGTCCGTTCCGATGGTATTATACGCCGTTATCTCTGAGGACAGCGTAAACACTCTTTTCAAAAACGGATTTGTCCCGGGAATTTTAATGGGCGTGATCCTCGTTGCGATCTCCCTCTATCAGGCGCGCAAGTTCAACTACCCGAAGGGAAAAGCGTTCTCTGTCGGAAACGTGCTCCACACCTTCAAGGAAGCGATCTGGGGAATCTTAATGCCGCTGATCATTCTCGGCGGAATCTTCTCCGGTTACTTCACACCGTCTGAGGCGGCTGCCGTAGCAGTCATCTACGCGATCTTCGTCTCCTTCTTTATCTACCGCGACCTTGATTTCAAGGGTCTCGTTGAGATCATGAAGGGAAGTGCAAAGACATCTGCCGTTATCATGATCATCATCGCATGCAGCGGTCCGTTCGGCTGGGTTCTCGCAAACTACAAGATCCCGGAGGCCATTGCGTCCGGAGTATTGGGAATCTCCACAAACAAGTATGTGATCATGTTCCTGATCTCCCTGATCATCCTGCTCGCAGGAGTCTTCATGGAGACCTCCTCCGCGATCATCATTCTTTCTCCGGTGTTCCTGCCGCTTGTCAAGGCCATGGGCATCAGCACCGTACATTTTGGAATCCTCTTCGTAGTTGGTATCGCCATCGGCATGATCACACCGCCGGTTGCCATCAACCTGTTCGTTGCTTCCGGTATCACGGGACTTCCGATCGAGCGGATCTCCAAATCTGTTATCCCGTACCTGATCGGACTGATCATCGTATTCTTCATGATCGTATATGTTCCGCTTCTGATCCCGGGACTTATGTAATCGTATAAGAGATCATAATACGCGAAAAAAGTCCGCCGAATCTTTTCACGATTCGGCGGACTTTCTATTTCCCCATTCACAAGCCGCTCTCTGCGGCTATATCTTTTTGCAGGACCTGCGTCAGGCTGTCACTCCGGACAAGTTTCCCGGAAAACTAAACTGCCTGCGCTTCCTCCAGTGTGGTTGTCTCGTACTTGTCGAGGATCACTCTCTGGATCATGTCCCGTGTTCCGGAATTGATCGGATGGGCGATATCGCGGTATTCGCCATCAGCAGCTTTTCTGCTCGGCATCGCGATAAACAGGCCTTTCTCCCCTTCAATGACCTTGATATCGTGGATCACGAACTCGTTGTCCAGTGTGATGGACACGATCGCCTTCATTTTTCCCTCTTTCTCAATTCTTCTCACACGTACATCTGTTACCTGCATAATAACCTCCCCCATCTGCGCTCCCCGCAGATTTTATGTAATCACCGGCCAGTCAATATTTGAATGCCTGTCTTTCAGCCTTTGCCGCACCGTCCGGAATATCCCGTCTCCGAACTGCGGCACCCTTTTTACAGGGTATATCTCTCGTTCTTCTCGATCACGATCTTCACATCGTCCGGCTTTCCGATATACGTCGTATTCGCCCGGATCGTATCACGGCTCTCAACGATGCAGTTCTCGATAACGGTATTATCCCCAATATACACGTCATTTAAGATGATCGAATTCTTGATGATACAGTTGTTTCCGATATAGACCTTCTTAAACAGAACTGAATTCTCTACCGTTCCGTTTAAGATACAGCCGCTGGATACCAAGCTGTTCTTCACAACTGCGCCCGGATTGTATTTTGCCGGCGGAAGGTCATCCACCTTGGAGTAGATATCCGGATACTCTTTGAAGAAGTAATTGCGCACTTCCGGTTTTAAGAAGTCCATATTTGTCTGGTAGTAAGCATCGACAGAAGCGATGTTGCTCCAGTATGTATTTAACTTGTACGCATAGACCCGCTTGAGACCTTTGTAGCGCACCAGAATGTCCTGTACGAAGTCATATCTGTCCTCGTTCGCGCAGCGCTCGATAAGTTCGATCAGCTGACGGCGGCGGACAACATAGATACCGCAGGAGATCGTGTGGGAATCAGCCACCATCGGCTTCTCCTCAAACTCAACGATCCGTCCGTCGGCATTCGTCTTCACCATACCGAAACGTGTCACATCCACATCACCCGGCATGTCCTTGCAGACAACCGTGATATCGGCTTTCTTTTCGATATGATATTCCAGGACCTTATTGTAGTCCAGCTTATAGATACCGTCTCCGGCAGCGATCACTACATATGGTTCGTGGCTTTTCTTTAAAAAGTCCAGATTCTGGTAGAGCGCGTCTGCTGTTCCGCGGTACCAGTCGCTGTGCTCCGCCGTGATCGTCGGAGTAAATACATACATTCCGCCCTGTTTTCTTCCGAAATCCCACCATTTGGAAGAGCTTAAATGTTCATTTAAGGAGCGGGAGTTATACTGTGTCAGTACGGCAACGCTCTGGATATGAGAGTTGCTCATATTGCTTAACGCAAAATCCACGCTTCGGAAACTGCCCGCGATCGGCATCGCCGCGATCGCTCTCTTATTGGAAAGTTCGCGCATCCGCTTGCTGTTTCCGCCTGCTAAAACAATACCGATTGCTCTCATACGATTCCACCTGCCTTTACAATGTAACCGCCGCTCTCAAGCGCTCCGTCCGGATAATCCTCCGCGGTCGTCACACCTGAAATTGCTGTATTCTTTCCGATCTTTACGTTCTCCGGGATCACAGAGTGTTCGCCGATCGTCACAAGATCAAACTGGTATACTTTCTGGTCATATTTGCTCGGCGCATATTCACCAACACCAAGGTGCGCCCCGGCGCCGACCTTTACGTCCTCGGCCACGATCGCTTTTTCTATCACCGCGCCTTCACCGATCACGCTGTCCTGCATGATGATGGAGTCTTTGACTACAGCGCCTTTCTCGATCGTTACGCCGGATCCGATCACAGAGTTCGTTACCTCTCCGTAGATCTCGGAACCTTCGCCGATGATACACTTTGTGATCTTCGCGTCCGCGGAAATATACTGCGGCGGGATCCGGTCGCTCTTTGTATAGATCTTCCAGTATTCCTCATACAGGTTGAATTCCGGAATAATGTCGATGAGCTCCATATTTGCTTCCCAGTAGGAGCCGAGAGTTCCGACATCTTTCCAGTAACCATTGTACTCATATGCAAAGATCCGTTTGCCCTGCTCGAAGCAATACGGGATCACATGTTTTCCGAAATCACAGCCCGGCTCCTCGGAAAGCTTGATGAGCGCTTCCTTCAGTGCCTTCCAGCTGAAGATATAGATACCCATGGAAGCGAGGTTGCTTCTCGGGTTCGCCGGTTTTTCCTCAAATTCCGTGATCTTATTGTTGTCATCCGTGATCAGGATTCCGAAACGGCTTGCTTCCTCGATCGGCACCGGCATAGCGGCAATCGTGACATCCGCATTATTCGCTTTGTGATATTCCAGCATGACCTCATAATCCATTTTGTAGATGTGGTCGCCGGAAAGAATCAGAACGTATTCCGGATTGTAGGACTCCATGTACTCCAGATTCTGGTAAATTGCGTTCGCGGTTCCTGTATACCAGTCGCTGCCTTTACTTCTCTCGTAAGGGGGCAGGATCGTAACGCCGCCGACGTTGCGGTCTAAGTCCCACGGAATACCGATTCCAATGTGCGCGTTTAAACGTAAGGGCTGGTACTGGGTCAATACTCCCACAGTATCAACACCAGAGTTGATGCAGTTGCTGAGCGGGAAATCAATAATTCTGTACTTTCCGCCGAAGGAGACGGCCGGTTTTGCCACTTTCTGTGTTAATACACCGAGGCGGCTTCCCTGTCCTCCTGCCAACAGCATCGCTATCATCTCTTTTTTTACCATGATATCACCTCTTGCTGCTCTTTTTGTCCCATACATTAGTTTCTTAGATGGTGACTCTATTATAACATACTTTTTAGAAGATGTGAACAAACTTTTCATCCTTTCAATCCCAATTTTGTGTATATTCTGACATTTTTTTCTTTTTGTATGATACGCAATACAATACCTATGTTCCTGATTGGTTACATAAGTACCAAAAATGCTGATTCGAAATTGTATAAACCTATTAATAGTTACTGTTCACGCCTTGCGCAAACAGTAACTGATTTTGCCGATGCTTCGCATTCCGAATCGGCAAAATCCACTGCCACCACTGTATTGTACGGAATTTTCAGTTCAGAAAATTCCTACCCCTGTACAGCAACTATTAATATGTAGGATTAAAGGAAAAGAGTAATGACGTATCACAGAATTTATGTTAATATAGTAGATACACTACCTGTGCGGGGGATTTCACAGGCAGAGAATACAATTATGGGGGGATAAGCCATGGAGAAAAAAAAGGGCTTCCAGATGCCGCACACTTACATCATCATTTTTGGTGTCATTCTGTTCGCGGCTCTGCTCACCGTATTTATCCCGTTGGGTAAATACGACACAAAAGAAATCACGTATATGCAGAACGGCGTGGAAAAAACAAGAACCGTTCTGGATCCGGAAAGCTTCCAGTATATTCTGGATGAAAACGGAAACAAAGTGACCAAAGCAGCTCCGCTCTTCGGAACCGAGGACTTTGGCGGTCAGGGAATTTTAAACTATGTATTCGAGGGTATGACCGTCGGCGATAAGAATGGTACCGCTGTCGGAATCATCGCCTTCATTCTGGTCGTAGGCGGTGCCTTCGGTATCGTTCTCCGGACAGGCGCGATAGAAAGCGGCATTATGCGGGTCATCGCTTTGACAAACGGACGCGAGATCCTTCTGATCCCGATCCTCGTAGTCCTGTTCTCCCTCGGAGGCGCAGTCTTCGGTATGGGTGAGGAGGCAATCCCGTTCGTTATGATCCTCGTACCAATGTTTATCGCAATGGGATATGACGCAGTTGTCGGAATTATGTGCTCCTACGTATCTACACAGATCGGCTTCGGTTCTTCCTGGCAGAATCCGTTCGGACTGGCTGTTGCCCAGGGTGTTGCCGGTATTCCGGTCATGTCCGGCGCATGGTTCCGTATCCCGTTATGGATCTTCTTCACAGGACTTACGATCGTCTTCACGATGCGCTACGCGGTAAAGATCAAGAAAGATCCGAAGCTCTCCGTTGCATATGAGTCTGATGAGGAATACAGAAAAGAATTCGCAAAGAACGGCAAAGAGATGCCGCCGTTCACTCTCGGCCACAAGCTTGTTCTCCTCACGGTCGCTGCCTGCATGGTATGGACGATCTGGGGTGTTATAAGCGAGGGCTACTATATCCCGGAGATCGCTTCCCAGTTCTTCGTGATGGGTCTCGTTTCCGGTATCATCGGCGTTGTATTCAAGCTGAATGACATGAAAGTAAATGATATCGCAAAATCCTTCGACCACGGTGCTGCCGATCTTTTAGGCGCTGCAATGTGTGTCGGAATGGCGCAGGGTATTATCATCATCCTCGGTGGCACAAGTGCAACCGACGGTACAGTCTTAAATACGATCCTTCACAGCATCAGCGACGGAATGCAGAATTTCCCGCCGGTGATCTCCGCATGGTTTATGTATATCTTCCAGTCCGTGTTCAACTTCTTCGTTGTATCCGGTTCCGGACAGGCTGCCCTTACCATGCCGATCATGGCTCCTCTCGCCGATCTTGTCGGTGTCGAGAGACAGGTTGCTGTTGTTGCGTACCAGCTTGGTGACGCCTTCACAAACTTCATCGTTCCGACCTCCGGCTGTCTCTTAGGCGCGCTGGCCGCAGCAAAGCTCGACTGGGGCAAATGGGCAAAATTCCAGATCAAATTCCAGGCTGTCCTGTTTGCATTCGGATCCATCGCTGTGATCCTTGCCGTTGTGATCGGTCTCTCATAAAAACCGGTCTGCCTTTGGGCTCAGCCATCTGAAGCTCATTCAGGTATAACAAAAACTCCGTATCATCCGCGTGACTCGATCGCGGATAATACGGGGTTTTTTTGAACGCTTCCCGATGATATCTGAAGAGGGAGCTAACCGGAGCAAAAAGACTTTCTCCCTTGGGAAAAATATGATAGAATTTACTGAATACAATAGCACCGGTCGCGATACCGTAGAAAGGAGCTTTTAATGATCGAATCCAGCACGCCTGCCATGAAGGGGGAAAAAACAAAATACCGTCTCGCCGCAGCCATGAAGGAATGCATGAAGACAACTCCGGTCGATGCGATCACTGTCCGCCAGATCACAGAGCGCTGCGGCGTCACCCGCCAGACCTTTTACCGGAATTTTCTTGATAAATATGACCTGATCAACTGGTATTTCGACAAGCTCCTCGCCCGCTCCTTTGAACATATGGGACGCGGGACCATGGTCCTTGACAGCCTGGAGAAAAAATTTACATATATTCAGGAGGAAAAGGCGTTTTTTGCCGCCGCATTCCGCTATGACAGGCAGAATTCCCTGCGGGAGCATGATTTTAAGCTGATCCTCGCCTTTTATGAAAATCTGATCCGGGAAAAAAGCGGCAGACCGGCCAGCCCTGAGATCCATTTTCTTCTGGAAATGTACTGTCAGGGCTCGATCACCATGACCGTAAAGTGGGTTCTCGGTGGCATGGACCTAACCCCGTCCCAGTTTGCCGGGCTTCTCGTCCGCGCGATGCCGGCAGCATTGCGGGATCTGTTTCTTGAGCTTCATCTGCTGTCCTGATCTATTGTTATTTTGCACAATTTTTTCGTGCGTTTCTTTTGCAATATGTCGATTTTCCTTGAAGTGTTACACTTGGCCTTTTCTGTAACTTTCTTTTTGCCCTTCGAATTTGTTAATATAATAACAAAGGCACAGAAAGCTTTTGAGTTCAAGTATTCATGGAAGGAGTTTTTTATCATGGCAAATCGTATTATGTTAAATCAGACATCTTATCACGGAGCAGGCGCGATTCAGGAGATCGCGAACGAGGCGAAAGCCCACGGCTTTAAAAAGGCGTTCGTATGTTCCGACCCGGATCTCGTAAAATTCAAGGTTACCGCCAAAGTAACCGACATTCTGACCGCAAACGGTCTTGACTACGAGCTCTACTCCGATATTAAAGCAAACCCGACGATCCAGAATGTCCAGCACGGTGTTGAAGCATTTAAGGCATCCGGCGCTGACTACCTGATCGCCATCGGCGGCGGCTCCTCCATGGATACCTCCAAAGCGATCGGCATCATCATCGCAAACCCGGAATTTGAGGATGTAAGAAGTCTTGAGGGTGTTGCACCGACGAAAAAACCGTGTGTTCCGATCATCGCCGTTCCGACAACAGCCGGTACTGCTGCCGAGGTTACGATCAACTATGTTATCACCGATATCGAAAGAAAGCGTAAATTTGTATGCGTTGACCCGCATGACATGCCGATCATTGCTGTTGTTGACCCGGATATGATGTCCTCCATGCCAAAGGGACTTACCGCTTCCACCGGTATGGATGCCCTGACCCATGCCATCGAAGGCTACACAACAAAAGCTGCCTGGGAAATGACCGATATGTTCCATCTGAAAGCCATCGAGATCATCTCAAAATCCCTGCGCGGTGCTGTGGCAAACACAAAGGAAGGCCGCGAGGGAATGGCTCTCGGTCAGTACATTGCCGGTATGGGCTTCTCCAACGTTGGTCTTGGCATCGCCCACTCCATGGCACACACACTCGGTGCTGTCTATGATACCCCGCACGGTGTTGCCTGCGCAATGATGCTTCCGATCGTTATGGAATATAATCAGGAATGCACCGGCGAAAAATATCGTGAGATCGCGCGTGCAATGGGCGTTGCAAATGTTGATTCCATGTCTCAGGACGAATACCGGAAAGCTGCTGTTGACGCTGTCAAGAAGCTTTCCGCGGATGTCGGAATTCCGTCTGTCCTTGAGGCGATCAAAGAGGAAGACCTTCCGTTCCTTGCAGAGTCCGCACATGCAGATGCCTGCGCGCCGGGCAACCCGAAGGATGCCAGCGTAGAGGACCTGAAAGACCTGTTCCGTAAGATCATGGCATAAAAGTGCCTTCTCGCATTTATGAAAAGAGCTCCGGCAAATTGGCCGGAGCTCTTTTTATCTGTCGCTTTTTATCGCATGCACTTCTCACCCATTAGTGCATAATGTCATAAACCACACCGCAGAAGATCTTCACCGCATTCGGAAGAACCTGCTCGTCGATATCGAAGATACGGCTGTGACCCGGGCCGGCTTCGTGGGGGAGGACGCGCATGAAGGTCGCCTGTCCGCCCTGTTCCTGGACGCGGTTCATCATATAGGAGACATCCTCGCTGCCGCCGTTTTTGCTGCTCATTTCCTTCGCAACCGGCAGATGGAGATCTTCCTCGCAGACTCTCTTCACCCGCTCCATCAGCGCCTCACTGCTCGCCAGAGAGTTTGCCGCGCCCATAAGCTTCATCTCACAGGTGCATCCGTGCATTTTTGCCGCGCTCTCGATAATGTTCACTGCGTAATTTTTCATGTACTCGTTGATCTCGGTGGTCTCACCGCGGACCTCGATCTCCATCTTCGCCTCGTCCGCGATAACATTCCGTCCGCTTCCGGCGACAACGGTTCCCACATTTACTCTGGACACACCGCCGGAGTGACGCGGGATCGCATAAAGGTTTAAGATCGCCGTTCCGACTGCCAGCATGACATTCCGTCCAACCTCCGGTGATCCGCCCGCATGGGCAGATTTTCCGTGGAAGATCACATCATATTTTGTCGTTGCGAGAGAGCCATAGCTTCCCGGAATTACCACTGCCGGATCGTCCTCTTTCTTATTTGTCACATGAGAGCCGATCATGTAATCCACACCGTCAAGGTGTCCGTTATCAACGATGGATTTCGCGCCGCGGACGCCCTCTTCCGCCGGCTGGAAGATCAGCTTTACTGTTCCGTGAAGCTGGTCCTTTATAGACATCAGAACTTTCGCCACACCGAGACCGATGGTGGCATGTCCATCATGTCCGCAGGCATGCATGAAGCCTTCATTTACGGAGTTAAATCCCTCCTTCGCCGGTCTGTGGCTCGGATCATGTTCCTCGAATACGCCGAGGGCATCGATATCAAACCGCATGGCAACCGTCGGGCCCTCGCCGCAGCGCAGGATTCCGATCACACCGGTCATTCCTCCCTTTGTGTACTTAACAAACTCCGGATCCGCTCCCTGGGCAACGGCACGCTCATACTGTTCCTCTAACTTTTCCTCAGACGGAACGCCCATTCTGGAATCCTTTTTGCAGACCTGATCTCCGACAAGCACTTCATATCCGAGCTCTGTCAGTTTCCGCGCAATAATGGACGATGTCCTCATCTCAAACCAGCCCGGCTCCGCGTACTTATGAAAGTCACGTCTCTGCGCTGTAAGGTCACCTGCCATCTCATCGCTCATGGTCTTGATCCGATCGTAAATATTCATTCGTTTGCCCTCCCGTGTGCTATTTTATTATTATTATAGTCGATATTTCGGGATTTTTCTATAAAAACTTATTTTTCTATTTCTATTTTACTTACAAATCTTGATGGACTCTGTAATTTCTGCTCGGGAAGCCTTTAAAAAACTCCCGAAAACCCCCGTGTTATGCCCATTTCACCTTGAATCCCCATAAAAAATACGCTATACTAATACCAGATTGCACATTTATCTAAGCTAAGAAGAGAGATATAAGGAGAAGGAAGAATCATGCAGTTGACAACAGTCAAAGAGCTCTTTAAAGAGCGTGAGAAATATTTAGATAAGGAGATCACTGTCGGCGGATGGATCCGCAGCATTCGTGACTCCAAGGCATTCGGCTTTATCGTATTAAACGACGGTACAAGCTTCGACACCTTACAGATCGTTTACCATGACACAATGGCAAACTTCGCTGAGGTCTCCAAATTAAACGTCGGCGCTTCCATCATCGTTAAAGGTACTCTTGTGGCAACACCGGAGGCAAAGCAGCCGTTTGAGATCCAGGCAACAGAAGTTACCGTTGAGGGTGCTTCCAGCGCAGACTACCCGCTCCAGAAAAAGCGCCATACATTCGAATATCTTCGTACGATCCCGCACCTCCGCGCACGTACAAATACATTCCAGGCTGTATTCCGTGTGCGTTCCTTGATCGCTTACGCGATCCATCAGTACTTCCAGGAGCAGGGCTTCGTCTATGTCCACACTCCGTTAATCACCTCCAGTGACTGTGAGGGTGCCGGTGAGATGTTCCAGGTAACGACTCTCGATCTTGATAACGTTCCGAAGACTGAGGACGGCGCAGTTGATTACAGCAAGGACTTCTTCGGAAAGCACACAAGCCTTACCGTAAGCGGACAGTTAAACGCTGAGACCTACGCAATGGCATTCCGCAATGTTTATACCTTCGGACCGACCTTCCGT
>OGJI01001861.1_pt1 | contig 21139 bp, 14 predicted proteins | sample 1572031 | NCBI WGS metagenome assembly OGJI01 (sample SAMEA2582119, study PRJEB24529) | metagenome | biome: Human gut stool | place: China | collected 2011
CTCTTTATGCGACGCGATTCACTTTGCCGAAGAACTCTCCGGCCGCTTCAGACAAGACCGTCCTGCCTACGCGGCAATGTCGCTGGCAGATCCCTCTCATATGTCGTGCGTGGCAAACGATTACGGCTATGAATACGTTTTCTCCCGCTTTGTTGAAGGAGTGGGTAGAGAAGGGGACGTCTTGCTTGGTATTACGACAAGCGGCACCAGCAAGAACATCGTCAAAGCAGCTCAGGCGGCAAAAGCGAAAGGAATCAAAGTTGTTGCTCTCACCGGCAAACCGAATACTCCGATTTGCGAACTTGCAGATGTGGCCATCGTTACGCCTGCCGGTCGTTTTGCCGACCGTGTGCAGGAACTGCACATCAAGGTGATCCACATCCTCATCGAGTTGATCGAAGCCGGTATGGCTGAACCCAATCCATCCAAGGAATAAGAAATCATGCCTAAGCGCACTGACATTAAATCGGTTCTGATCATCGGAGCCGGTCCGATTGTCATCGGACAAGCCTGTGAGTTCGATTACTCCGGTGCACAGGCCTGTAAAGCTCTCCGCGAGGAAGGCTATAAGGTTATTTTGGTCAACAGCAATCCGGCGACCATCATGACCGACCCGCAGACAGCGGATGTAACGTACATTGAACCGATCACTAAAGAAGTGGTCGAACGCATCATTGCAAAAGAAAGACCGGATGCCATTCTCCCGACCATGGGCGGTCAGACAGCACTGAACTGCGCCATGGAACTTGCTAAGAGCGGCGTGCTCGAAAAATACAATATCGAGCTGATCGGCGCTTCTCCCGAAGCGATCGAAAAAGCCGAAGATCGTCTCAAATTCAAAGAAGCAATGGACAAGATCGGACTGAGCAGCGCTCGCTCCGGCATTGCATATTCTTTAGACGACGCTTTAAAGGTCCAGGCTAAGATCGGCTTCCCAGCCATTATTCGTCCGAGTTTCACGCTCGGCGGCTCCGGTGGCGGTATTGCGTACAACATGGAAGAATTCATCCAGATTTGTACCCGCGGCCTCGAACTCTCTCCGACACACGAACTCTTGATTGAGGAGTCCTTGCTCGGCTGGAAAGAATACGAAATGGAAGTTGTCCGCGACAGCAAGGACAACTGCATCATCGTCTGCTCCATCGAAAACTTCGACCCGATGGGCGTCCACACCGGGGACTCCATCACCGTGGCGCCGGCTCAGACGCTGACTGATAAGGAATATCAGATCATGCGTGATGCCTCCATCGCAATTCTGCGTGAGATCGGTGTCGACACCGGCGGATCCAACGTTCAGTTCGCAGTGAACCCGAAAGACGGACGTCTGGTCGTTATTGAAATGAACCCGCGTGTTTCCCGCTCTTCCGCTCTTGCCTCTAAAGCTACCGGCTTCCCGATAGCCAAAGTGGCGGCCAAGCTGGCTGTGGGCTACACGCTCGACGAACTTAAGAACGAAATCACGGGCGGCCGTACTCCGGCCTCCTTCGAACCGACCATCGACTACGTTGTCGTGAAGACACCGCGCTTTGCTTTTGAGAAATTCCCGAAAGCCGATAAGCGTCTGACGACTCAGATGAAATCCGTCGGTGAAGTGATGGCCATCGGCCGCACTTTCCAGGAAGCTCTTCAGAAAGCCCTTCGCGGTCTGGAAACCGGTAAAGACGGCTTAAATGAAATCTCTACCGATCGCGCCACGATTCACCACGAAATCAGCGAACCGGGCCCCGATCGTCTTTGGTACCTGGCGGATGCGTTCCGTTTGGGCTACAGCGTCAAAGAAGCTCATCGTGCTACCAAGATCGATCCTTGGTTCCTCGTTCAAGTCAAAGAACTCGTTGATATTGAAAACCGCCTCAAAGAGTACAGCCTGCCCGAGCTCTCTAAGGAAGAAATGCTTTTCCTCAAAGAGAAAGGCTTCTCCGATCGCCGTCTGGCTAAGCTTCTGAAGGTCAAAGAAGATCAGGTTCGAGCCCGTCGTCATGAACTCGGAATTCGCCCGGTTTACAAGCGCGTGGATACCTGTGCAGGGGAGTTCCCGACAGATACGGCTTACATGTATTCGACCTACGAGGAAGAATCCGAAGTCAATCCTTCCGATCGCCGCAAGATCATGATCTTGGGCGGCGGTCCGAACCGTATCGGTCAGGGTATCGAGTTTGATTACTGCTGCGTCCATGCTTCTATGGCGCTGCGCGAAGACGGTTACGAAACCATCATGGTTAACTGCAACCCGGAAACGGTTTCAACCGACTACGACACCAGCGACAGACTGTATTTCGAACCGGTGACACTCGAAGACGTGCTCGAAATCATCGATGTCGAAAAACCCGAAGGCGTTATCGTTCAGTACGGCGGTCAAACCCCGCTCAAACTCGCTCGTGCTTTGGAGGCCAACGGTGTCAACATCATCGGTACGACGCCTGACTCTATCGACGCAGCTGAAGACCGTGAACGCTTCCAGCATCTGCTGCAGAACCTGGGTCTTCATCAGCCGCCCAACAGAACTGCTCGTACCGAAGAAGAGGCCATTCGTTTGGCTGACGAAATCGGCTATCCGCTGGTGGTTCGTCCGAGCTATGTGCTCGGCGGCCGCGCCATGGATATCGTGCACGACAGAAGCGAACTCGAACGCTACATGCGCGAAGCCATCAAGGTTTCCTTCGATTCTCCGGTACTTTTGGACCGCTTCCTGGATGACGCCGTAGAAATGGACGTCGATGCCGTCTCCGACGGCAAAGAAGTCAGAATCGGCGGCGTGATGCAGCACATCGAACAGGCCGGTGTCCACTCCGGTGACTCTGCATGCTCGATTCCTCCGTACTCGCTGGATCCGGCCTTGGTCGAAGAAGTTAAGCGCCAGACCCGCGAAATGGCTCGTGCTTTAAACGTCGTCGGTCTGATGAATGTTCAGTTCGCGATTCAGCACGCATTCTCCGATCATCCGGAAATCTTCGTGCTCGAAGTCAATCCGCGTGCTTCCAGGACCGTTCCGTTTGTTTCTAAGTCCACCGGACAGCAGCTCGCGAAGATTGCCGCCCGCTGCATGGTCGGCCAGAGCCTGGAAGATCAGAAGCAGCCGGTTGAAGTGGATCTCGATCACTACAGCGTTAAGGAAGCTGTTTTCCCGTTTGCTAAGTTCTTGGGCGTTGACCCGGTGCTCGGACCGGAAATGCGTTCCACCGGCGAGGTCATGGGTGTCGGCCGCAGCTTCGGCGAAGCTCTGTTTAAGAGCCAGTTAGGTGCGGACTCAGCGATTCCGAAGTCCGGCCGCGTCTTCATTTCCGTTAAGGAAGAAGACAAGCCTCGTCTGCCGCAGCTCGCTAAGAACTTCACGGAAGCAGGCTATCAGCTCGTGGCGACACGCGGTACCGCTAAAGTCATTCGCGAAGCGGGCTACAGATGCGATGTGGTGAACAAGGTTTCCGAAGGCCGTCCGAACATTGTGGACGAACTGAAGAACGGCAACATCCAGCTGGTGATCGCCGTCGCTGCCGAAAGCCGTTCCGAAATTGCCGATGCTTCTGCGATCCGTATCGCTTCTTTGGCCAACCATGTGACCTTCTACACTGCGATGGCAAACGCTTTGGCGGTGATCGAAGGCATTCGCCACATGAAGGACACGGAAGTTTATGCACAGCAAGAACTGCATAAACATCTTCAGCATTGATTTCATTCGTATGAGCGCCCTCTTAATTCAAGAGGGCGCAGTTAACCGGGAGACAATATGCCCATTAATTTGAAAAACCGTTCCTTACTGAGTCTTGTCAACCATACACCTGACGAGATTGATTACTTGGTGTCATTGGCTGAAGACCTGAAGAAGGCCAAAAGAGCTGGTACGGAACGTCCGCTGCTTTGCGGAAAGAGCATCGCTCTGATTTTCGAAAAAACTTCTACCCGTACTCGTTCTGCTTTTGAAGTAGCGGCCTATGATCAGGGCGCCAACACGACTTTCTTTGACCCGTCCGTCTCCCAGATCGGTCATAAAGAAAGCATCAAGGATTCCGCCCGCGTCTTAGGTTCTATGTATGACGGCATCGAGTTCCGCGGCTTTAAGCAGGAAACCGTTGAAGAGCTGGCAGAATACGCCGGTGTCCCGGTCTTTAACGGCCTGACAGATGAATGGCACCCAACTCAGATGCTCTGCGATCTGCTCACCATGAAGGAAGCCAGCGGCAAACGCTGGAAAGACATCTCCTATGCCTATGTCGGAGACGCTCGCTTCAATACCGGCAACTCCCTGCTGCTCGTCGGTGCGAAGATGGGTATGGATGTTCGTATCGGTGCCCCGAAGGAATACTGGCCCTCTCAGGAACTCATCGATATGTGCCGTGAATTCGCTAAGGCTTCCGGCGCTAAGATCACGATTACCGATGACCCGGAAGCCGCGGTCAAAGGCGTTGATTTCATCCATACAGATATTTGGGTCTCGATGGGCGAGCCCAAAGAAGTTTGGGACGAACGTATCGCTGCGCTTCTTCCATATCAGGTCAACAAGAAACTCATGGAAGCTTCCGGCAATCCCGACGTGAAGTTCATGCACTGTCTGCCCGCTTATCACAACATGGAAACTAAGGTCGGTGAAGCCGTCATCAAAGCGCATCCCGAACTCGCGGGCGGTGTGGAGGTGACAGAAGAAGTATTTGAATCTCCGGCTTCCATTGTGTTCCAGCAGGCCGGGAACCGTCTCCACACGATCAAGGCTGTGTTGGTCTCTTCTCTGGCTTAATCATCGGAAGAGTTTCCTTACACCAAAAAGCGGGACACACGACCCGCATCAGGAGCAAGGAAGAAATCCTCCAAACTGAATGCGCTATGATTAGCGCATTCATTCATAAACAGGCGGTCCACGACCGCCTTTAGATTTTTAGAAAATGCCTATACCTATTACCGCCCGCGGGGCAAAGATGTTGAAAGACGAGCTTCAGCGTTTGAAGACGCAGGACAGACCTGCCGTTGTTCAGGCGATTGCCGAAGCACGTGAAAAGGGAGACCTTTCTGAAAATGCCGAATATGATGCAGCCAGAGAGTCTCAGGCCTTTATTGAAGGTCGAATTTTAGAGCTCGAGAGCAAAATTGCTCAGTTCCAGGTGATTGATCCGACAACCCTGCCGGACAACGGGAAGGTTGTGTTCAGCGCGACCGTGACGATTGAAGACGTCGAAACCGGTAATCGCCAGACCGTTCAGATCGTGGGCAATGACGAAAGCGACACCAAGCTCGGCCGTATTTCCGTTGCCAGCCCGATGGCTCGTGCCTTAATCGGCAAGTCTGAAGGGGATGAGGTAGAAGTACAGGCCCCGGGGGGCCTGTCTGAATACGAAATTATTTCGGTTCAATACATCTAATTTGATGCACTGATAAAGGCTTTACTCTTCGGAGAGGCCTTTATTTTTGCTCGCTAAGCGGGAGCCCAGGGTCTTGCCTTTGGCTCCCACTGCTTTTACTTGGCCCTTCGGTGTCTTGCCTTTCTTCACGGTTTTAGCCCAGGGAAGGCTCTTAGCTTCCTTGTTCTTGTTCTGAATCATTTCCGTGAGGCGTTTGCGATTATTGCGGGCCTTGGCGCCGGTCTTACGAGCGGCAGCCGGAGCAGCTTTCTTAACCTTCGGAGCTTCTTCGGTTTCTTCCTTTTCAGGAATCGGACGGAACAAGACCAAAAGCTTGCCGATCTGGGTAATCTTGGCGGCGCCGAGTTTGTCAGCCAGTTCTTCAAAAATGGCCGTGCGTTCTTCTCTGTCGTCGCTCGGGACTTTGACTTTGATCAGGCCGTGAGCGGTTAAGGCGCGGTCCACTTCCTTAATCACGGCTTCTGTAAGACCGTTACCGCCGAGCAGAACCACCGGATCGAGGTGATGTGCTTTTGCCTTAAGTAAGAGGCGAGCGTTACGATCGAGCACTAATTGTGACATCATTAACTCCTTATTTGATTTTTTTGAAAGTGTAAGCCTATGCCGGTATCTGAAAAGAAACTTCGCTCTAATCCTGCTTGGATTAAGCGTCACCTGACCGATCCTTTTGTTAAGAAAAGTGTTCAGGAAGGTTACCGAGCCCGTTCGGTTTACAAGCTCATGGAGATTGATGATAAAGATAAAATCATCAAACCCGGTATGAGTGTTGTCGATTTAGGCGCTGCGCCCGGATCCTGGACCCAAATTGTTAAAGAGCGTCTGACCGATAAGGACGGGAAAATCGACGGCAAAGTTATCGCCATGGATATCCTGCCGATGGAGCCGATTGAAGGTGTCCATTTCCTGCAGGGCGACTTCCGAGAGCAGGAAGTCGCAGACAAGCTAACCGATCTCTTGGAAGGGGAGAAGGTCGACGTCGTTCTCTCCGATATGGCCCCGAACTTGTCCGGTGTTGCCGCGGCCGACGCTGCCCGCTGCCTGCTCTTGAATGAACTGGCCTTGGATTTCGCTAAAGAGAACCTCAAGAAGAACGGTTCTTTTGTTTGCAAGGTGTTTCAGGGGAGCGGCTATTCTCAGTACGTTGAAGCTTGCAAAAAAACTTTTAGAAAGGTTTCCGTGCGAAAGCCCGAGGCCTCCAGAAGTTCTTCGGCAGAAGTGTATATTGTTGCGCGTGATTTGAAATAACCGGCTGCAAGAGAAACAGCAGGTTTTCCTTCTGAGAGAAACCCTGCTGAGATTTTTTAACCCCTTGGGAGAGGCTACTTGTCAAAAGGTTATCGTCCTATTTGCGGTAACCGCACTTCGGGCATACGCCGTTCTCATCTAACGCGATACCGCAGAGAGGACAGCGGTCCACAGTTCCTTGAGGTTTATATTCCTGAGAAGCTGCATTTACACCGCTCGTGAAAGTGATTTTGGCAATGTTGAGTTTGTCTTTCAGCAGATCGTAAGCGATCTTGATCATTCCTTCCGTGGTGAGCGTTTCCTTTGTAACGACAAGACGGCAATCGGGATAACAGGTAATGAGGTCTGTCTTAACTGGAGCACCCTTCATTCTGTTGGAGGGAGCTCCGTTTCGAATGCCTTGTGCATCGTAGACGGCAAGGATAGCGGGAAGCAAAGGATCATCCTCTCTAAGAATCAGAGCGTGGTCGAAGTTCTTCAAAACTTCCCAAGCAGTCTTTCGAATTTCGTTGCAAGGAAAGACCATATTGACCCCAGGTTCGATCGTGTCTTCAACTTCGATGGTTAAAACACCGGTATGTCCGTGTAAATACTGGGCTTCTCCTTGAAAATTAAGAAAACGATGTGCGTACTGCAAATCAAAAGACGTGATGCTTCTCATATTTTTCTCCTTAGTGAGGACGGTATCAATTTCAATTCGGTTTAATGTTTTTTCTTGGCGCATTCGGGACAGAGCCCGACAAATGTGAGGTCATGACTCTTTATCAGATATTCATTTCTTTTTCTGACTTTCTCATCTAGAAATGCCATGTAAGGCATTTCTACATCCATTACCTTGCCGCATTGCTCGCACCTCAGGTGATAGTGATTGCTGCAAATATGGTCGTAACGTTCAGGAGAACCTGAGATGTTGCGAAGTCGAATTTCTCCTTCTTCTGCTAACAGTTTTAAGTTTCTGTAAACAGTTGCACGGCTGATGGTCGGGCAGTTTTTTTGAACTTCCTGATAAACCTCGTCAGCAGTCGGATGGTTCTGCAGCTGCCTTACTGCGCTTAATACCAGTTGTCTCTGAATCGTGTTACGAGAATTAGTCATTGCCTTTAATAACATTAAATCTTGATTAATATACTATCCTAATTAGGACAAAGTATCGATAAAAGACTTTTGCGTATTGTAATAATTTATTTCTAATAAAAACAGAAGGGCGGCCGATAGGCCGCCCTCGAAAGGCGAATCAAGAAGCGTTTGTTTTAAGAAAAACTCTTTTTGTAAAACGCAACGATTTCCCTCATAGGAATATATTTCATGTTGTCGTAGAGATCCGTGTGATTGGCTGCCGGAATAATCATGAGTGTTTTGTTGTCGCCGGTGAGCTTCTTGAAAGCGTCTTTGCTGAAATACAGAGAGTGGGCTTTTTCTCCGTGGATCATCAGCACCGGACTTCTAATTTCGTCAGCGAAAGTCAGCAGCGGTGTATTGATGAAGGAGAGCGCCGAAGTCTTGTTCCAGTGTCCGTTGGAGTTGATGGACCTCGGATGGAAGCCTCTCGGTGTCTTGTAATACTCCCAGTAATCTTTTACGAACTGAGGTTCATCGCTGGTAAGTTTATCAGGCAGACCTGCGCCGGGTGCGTAGGTTCCGTCTTTGGTGTCTTCGGTACGCTGGGCATTCAATTCCTGCTTCAATGCATAGCGAGCATTTTTATCCATCTTGTCGAAATAGCCATAGGTGTTCACACGGCTCATGTCGTACATAGTGGAGGTGACGGTAGCTTTGATGCGGGTGTCGATTGCAGCGGCGTTCAATGCAAAACCGCCGAATCCGCAGATGCCGAGCACCCCGATCTTGTTGTGGTCGACGCCCTTGAGGTTCGACAGATAATCGACAGCTGCGGAGAAATCTTCCGTACTGATGTCAGGAGAAGCTAGATTGCGGGGGAAGCCGGAGCTTTCACCGGTAAAGGACGGATCAAAAGCTAAAGTCACGAAGCCGTTTGCGGCCAATGTCTGCGCATAAAGTCCCGAAGCCTGTTCCTTGACTGCTCCGAACGGGCCGCAAACAGCGATAGCCGGCAGGTCGCCCGACACGCCTTTGGGGCAATATAGGTTACCGATTAATCTCGTGCCGAAGCGGGTATAAAAAGATACTTTTTTATGTTCGACCCTGTCGTCCTGCGGGAACGTTTTGTCCCATTTCTCTAAATTGTTCATCTTTGTTTTTCCCTCCAAGGAGCGTACAGGTCCCGCAACGGTTAAAGCGGTAAGTGTTGCAGCTCCGATAATGAAAGATCTTCTTTGCATGATTTTCGACTGACGTTGAAAACGAGTAGGGACAGAATAGAAGCTTTGTTTTAACATATCAAATACTTATTTAACAACTAAGATATGCTTTTTTAGTATATGAATTTGAGAAGTCTTCGTTTCTTCCTTGCTGTCGCAGAAAACAACGGCGTTCAAAAGGCCGCGGAATCCCTGCATCTGACTCAGCCGAACATCTCTCGGGCGCTTAAGGCCTTGGAAGAAGAGTTGAACGCGCAGTTGTTTGTTCGCACGGCCCGCGGAGTGGAAATCACTGAGGAAGGCGAACTTCTCAGAATGCGGGCGGAAGAAATCTTGTCTTTGGTGGACAAGACCAAGGCCGAATTTGTAGATTCAAAGGGTAGTGAGCTGAGCGGGGAAGTGCGGATCGCTGCCGGTGAGTCTGAAGGCATGCGCAATGTTATTCGGGCGATGTCGCTTTTTAAAGCTATACATCCGAAGGTTGAGTTCTCAGTGACGAGCGGCAACAGCGCTAATGTGGCCTATCAGTTGAATGTCGGGCTCTCCGACCTCGGAATTGTGTTTGATCCTTTTGACGTCTCGAAATACGAATACACCCGCTTGCCCTGGAAAGAAGATTGGTGCGTCTATCTGCGCAAAGACGATCCGCTCGCAGAAGAGCCATTCGTTACACCTCAGATGCTTCGAGATCGTCCGCTGATATTGTCAGCACAAACCCGAGGTGCCGGCTTTTTGAAGTCTTGGCTTGGGCGCAGTCTTGAAGAGCTAAATGTGGTGGCGTATTTCACGCTGATCAACACGCCGAAACTCATGGTTGAAGAGGGCCTCGGTCTGATGATCTCTTTTGATAACTTAATCGACCTGGATCCAAACGGCCCCTTAATGGTTAAGCCCTTATCCCCTAAACTTCATTCTGCTACCTATCTCATCAGAAAGAAGGAAAAAGTGCTCTCCCGCGCGGCGCAAGCCTTCCATGAATATTTGAAAGACTACGCATTGAGCGCAGAAGCAGCTCAAAACAATTAAGCCGAAGAACGGGGCGAGGATGTTTGGCAGCTGCGCTAAACTTTCCTGCACGCTTTGAGCTCCGTTTTAAAACAGCATCTTTTTATTTTGGAAAATATGACTCAAGATTTCGTCCATCTTCGTATGCATACCGAGTTCTCAATCAAAGACGGTATGCTCAACCCGAAGAAAGTAGTACATAAGGCGATTGCCTCCGGGATGAAGGCGCTGGCGATTACAGACGCCACGGCGATGTTCGGTGATGTCATTTTCTATAAAGCCGCATCAGCCGCCGGTATCAAGCCGATTCTCGGCGCGGACTGCTCGATTACGAATCACTACAACCGTGATGATTATCTGCGCCTCTTATTTTTAGCGAGAAATCATCAGGGCTACCTGACGCTTTGCGACCTGCTGAGCCGTGCGTGGCTCACCAATCAATATAAAGACAGAGGCGAAGTCGACCTCGACTGGATTACGCCGGAAATGGCCGACGGCTTGATTGTGCTCTCCGGCTTCAATACCGGGGCGATCGGTAAGGCTATCCTGAACGGAAGTTTATCGGCTGCCGAACAGGAAGCCCGCAGATTGTCCCAGAAATTCCCGCACTTCTTTATGGAGCTGCAGAGAGTGGGGCGCCCGAATGACGAAATGCTCGTCGCCGAATCCGTCAAGCTCGCCAAGAAACTCGGGCTGCCGGTTGTTGCTACTCAGCCGATTCAGTTTGAGAACTCGGAAGATTTTGAATTCCATGAAGCTCGCGTGGCGATTGCCGACGGCTTCACGCTGGCAAATAAGGCTCGTCCTCGTATTTACACGCCTCAGCAGTATTTCCGTACGAAAGAAGAAATGTGCGAGCTCTTCAAAGACATTCCTTCTGCGATTGAAAACAGCGTTGAAATTGCAAAACGCTGCAATGTCACGATCAAACTCGGGAAACCGCAGCTGCCGATTTTCCCGACGCCCGACGGTATGTCTCTCAAAGACTACATGGCACAGCTCGCGCGCGAGGGCCTAGACCGCCGCCTGAAAGTCTTATATCCGGATGAGAAAAAACGCGAAGCAGAGTTCCCGCGCTACAAGGAACGCCTGGAGCGTGAGATCAAGATCATTCAGGACATGGACTTCCCGGGTTACTTCCTCATCGTGCAAGACTTTATTAACTGGGCCAAGACCCACGGCTGTCCTGTGGGTCCGGGCCGCGGTTCGGGTGCCGGTTCCTTGGTGGCTTACAGCTTGGGTATTACCGACTTGGATCCGCTTGCGTACGACTTGCTGTTCGAACGCTTTCTGAATCCGGAACGTGTGTCCATGCCTGACTTTGACGTGGACTTCTGCCAGAACAACCGCGGACGCGTGATTGAGTACGTGAAATCCAAGTACGGCGAAGAGTCCGTGAGCCAGATTGCGACCTTCGGTACGATGGGTGCCAAGGGCGTCATTAAGGATGTCGGCCGTGTTCTCGATATGTCGTATTCCGAGGCTGATCGCCTTTCCCGCATGATTCCGACGCGCCCCGGTCACAACACGACCCTTGAAGAAGCGCTCAGCGAAGAGCCGCAGTTCCGCGCTGAAGTTCGCAACAATCCTCAGGCCCGCAAACTCATTGAGTACGCCTTGAAATTGGAAGGCACCACCCGAAGCTTGGGCATTCACGCGGGCGGCGTGCTGATTGCACCGGGCAAACTGATTGATTTCTGTCCGCTCTACGCAGCAGGCATGCTGCCGGAAAACGTCATCAGTATGTATGACAAAAAGGACGTGGAAGCCGTAGGTCTGGTGAAGTTCGACTTCCTTGGTCTGACCACGCTGACGATTATTGAACGTGCGCTCGACTACATCGAAAAGAACACCGGCGTTCGTCCGGACATTGAGCACATGGAGTGCGATGATGAGGACACGTACAAGAAGATTTTCCAGACCGGAGATACGGTTGCCGTGTTCCAGTTTGAATCTCCGGGTATGCACAAGCTTCTGATTGACGCGAAGCCGACTCAGCTTTCCGACTTGATCGCTTTGAACGCTCTGTATCGTCCGGGCCCGATGGACCTTATTCCGGACTTCCTGGATATTCGTGCCGGACGCAAAAAAGCTGAATACGCCGATCCGCGTTTGATTCCGATTTTGGAAGATACGGCCGGCATTATGGTGTATCAGGAACAGGTGATGCTGGTGGCACAGAAGATCGGCGGCTACTCACTCGGCGGCGCTGACATTCTTCGACGCGCCATGGGTAAGAAAGACGTCGCCGAAATGGAGCGCCAGAGCAAAGTGTTCATCGAAGGCGCGGCAAAGAACGGCGTTTCCGAAGAAGTGGCCACTCACTTATTCGAGTTGATGCGTAAGTTCGCGGGCTACGGTTTTAATAAGTCTCACGCTGCCGCGTACTCTTATGTTGCCTATAAAACCGGATGGCTGAAGAATTACTATCCGGCGGAATTTCTGGCCTCTTCTTTGAGTGAAGTGATGACGGATCCGGAGAAGTCTCTGAAGATTTTGATGGATGCCAAACGCCACGGCGTCAAACTTCTCGGCCCCGATATCAACGAGAGCGAATTTAACTACACGAGTCCCAAGACGATGGAGATTCGTATGGGCTTAGGCGCCTTAAAAGGTGTAGGTTCTGCTCCTGCAGAAGCCATCAAGGCCGAAAGAGACAAGAACGGTCCGTTCAAGGATCCCTTTGATCTCGTCAAACGGGTGGGCTCTCAGCTCATCACGAAGAAGATTATTCAGGTCTTTGCGATGGCCGGTGTCTTTGATTCCATTGAGCCTAATCGCCGTAAGTGGTTTGAAAATGCTGACGTTGTCGTGCAGTCTGCTCAGGAAAATGAAAAGGCAGCCGACCAGTTCAGCCTCTTCGGAGAAGAGCCGTCCAACGAAGTGCCGATTAAGGAAGTTGCGCCTTGGAGCGAACGGACTCGAATGGAAAAAGAACAGTACGTTTTGGGCTTCTACTTCTCTGGTCACCCGCTGGAAGCCTACCATTCCGAACTCAAACGTAATTTCGGTGCTGTCGTTGCAGGAACGGAATCCGAGAACCCGGGCGAGTATCTCGTTGCCGGTATGTACATCGGGTGCGAGCAGCGCCGCGGCAAGGATGGTTCTCCCTTTGTCACACTGCATTTGGCGACACCGGACGGTCCAGTGGATTACAGCGTTAAGAACCAGTACTTCGAACAGGAAAGAGCCCGAATCAAGGAGATACCGAAGGGCGAAATAGTAGTAGTTGAGCTTAAAAAATCTCACAGCAAAAAGAGCGGTAAGACTTGGGCGAGCCCCGGAGCCTTCTATCCGCTTTACGAACTGCGTCACCGCCAGAAAGCGCATATCGTCATTCGGCCGGCTGAAGAAGCAGATCCGAAAGAGCTCGAACGTCTGATCTTGGACGTGCAGATGACGCATCCGGAGGAAGCAATTCGCGTGGACTTTGAGTTCTCTGACGACCGCAGTTTCCGGGTACGCCTGCCGTGCCCCTATAAGGCTGCGGCGGATTGGACACTGGTCCGAGATTTAGAGGATTCCCCTTCGATTCAGCAGGTTGAAGTGGCTTACGGTTTGTAACTTCGGCCTCCCGAACTGAGAGAAATTCAGGTTTTTAGGCTAAGTACAATTCATAATTCAAAGAAATCGCAAGAAAAGGTAAGAAAGCCCTTTCTTGTTACTCGGTTTTTGGTATTGTTTGATAACCAGGGCGAAATCCGCCCTTATAAATCGACAACCGACGGCCGCATAGGCCGTGCATTTGAGGTGAAATTTTGAACAAAAATAATTTATTCGCCAAAGTTGCCGTATGGATCGTGATCGCATTAGTTCTGTTTACTGTATTCAAGCAGTTTGACGGCGCTAAGAAGATGGTTTCGAATGAGCCGTCCACGAGCTACACGCAATTTATGGACCAGGCCAAGGAAGGCAAAATTAAGCGAGTCGATGTTCAAGGTCGTACGCTTACCGTGACTCCCACGGAAGGAGCTACCTATAAGATCACAGCTCCGGGAGACCTTTGGATGGTGGAGGATCTCCGTAAGGCCGGCGTTCAGGTCTACGGTCAGCCCGACGAAGAACAGAGCTTCTTAGCTTCTATCTTTATTTCTTGGTTCCCGATGCTGATCCTCATCGGCGTGTGGATTTTCTTCATGCGCCAAATGCAGGGCGGCGGAAAGGGCGGTGCTTTCAGCTTCGGCAAATCGAAAGCCAGAATGCTCGACAGCTCGAATAACAATGTCACTTTTGCCGATGTTGCAGGCTGCGATGAAGCCAAAGAAGAAGTGACCGAAATTGTGGACTACCTCAAGGATCCGAGCCGCTATCAGCGATTGGGCGGTCGTATTCCTCGCGGTGTGCTGCTCGTCGGCTCTCCGGGTACCGGTAAGACTCTTTTGGCCAAAGCCATCGCCGGCGAAGCCAAGGTTCCCTTCTTTACGATTTCCGGTTCCGACTTCGTTGAAATGTTCGTCGGTGTCGGTGCCGCTCGTGTTCGCGACATGTTCGAGAATGCTAAGAAGAATTCTCCCTGCATCATCTTCATCGACGAAATTGATGCGGTCGGTCGTCAGCGCGGCGCCGGTCTCGGCGGCGGCAATGATGAACGCGAACAGACCTTGAACCAGATGCTCGTTGAGATGGACGGTTTCGACACCAACAGCAGCGTCATCGTGATTGCTGCTACGAACCGCCCAGACGTGCTTGACCCTGCATTGCTGCGTCCGGGCCGCTTTGACCGTCAGGTCGTGGTTCCGCTGCCCGATATCCGCGGCCGTGAGCAGATTCTGAAAGTTCATATGCGCAAGATTCCGGTCGGCGCCGACGTGGATGAATCGGTCCTCGCTCGCGGTACCCCGGGCTTCTCCGGTGCCGATCTGGCGACCCTCGTCAACGAAGCTGCTTTGTTTGCTGCCCGCCGCAATGGCCGTGTAGTTGCTATGGAAGACTTCGAACGCGCTAAAGACAAGATCATGATGGGTGCCGAACGCAAGGCCATGGTCATGTCCGAAGACGAAAAACGCAACACGGCTTATCACGAATCCGGCCACGCTCTGGTTGCTCGTCTGATGCCGAAGAGCGATCCGGTGCACAAAGTCACGATTATTCCTCGCGGACGTGCTTTGGGTCTGACGATGCAGCTGCCTGCCGAAGACCACTATTCTTATGACAAGCAGTATCTGCTGTCTCGTATCGCCATCCTGTTCGGCGGACGTATTGCCGAAGAAGTCTTCATGCATCAGATGACAACCGGTGCTTCCAACGACTTTGAACGCGCCACTCAGATGGCCCGCGACATGGTTGTCCGCTACGGTATGAGCGATGTGATGGGTCCGATGGTCTACGGCGAAAACGAGAACGAAGTGTTCCTCGGCCGCTCCGTGACTCAGTCCAAGCATATCTCCGAGAGCACGATGGAAAAGGTCGATGCAGAAGTTCGCCGAATTATTGACGAGCAGTATGCAATTGCCCGCAAGCTCATCGAGACTCATCAGGAAGAAATGCACAAGATGGCTCACGCGCTGCTCGAATGGGAAACCATTGACGCCGAGCAGATCGACGACATCATGAACGGCAAGGATCCGCGTCCTCCCAAGCAGCTGAGCAAGGTTCGCAGAAAGAACGAAGAAGCGGCCCAGCCGGCTGAAGGAGAGCAGACCGCTCAGGCAGCTCCTGCAGAAGATAAGCCGGAGCAGGCTCCGAAGCAGAACGAATCTTCCGAATCTGAAGCGGCTCCTAAACCGGCGGAAACTCCTTCCGAGGAAGTGAAGCCGGAAGATAGGCCGAAGGATTCCGACGATCGTCCTAAAGCCTAAAATAACGTTTGCAATAGAAGAGGCCGCTTCCGCGGTCTCTCTATTTTTAGTGCGGAAGGACAGCGGCAGCTAACCGAAGAAGTGGAAGGAAAACATCGGGAAAGCTGTCCGGTTCAAACGCGGGATGTAAACCATTTCATAAGTTCATCGAGCTCTTAAAAATGAACGAAGATCTTGAATTCAAAGATATCGACGAAGACGACGAAGAGGAAGTCAAAATTCCCGAGATCCACGGGACAAAGAACTACATGACGCGCGCCTGCTACAACCGACTTCTGGATGAACGCAAGAACCTGGTTTTAGTCGAGCGTCCGAATGTCGTGAATGTCGTCGCTTGGGCGGCTTCTAACGGCGACCGCAGTGAAAACGCCGACTACCAGTACGGTAAACAGCGTCTTCGTGAAATCGACCGCCGCATCCGCTTCCTGAATAAGCGAATCGAGGCGAGCGAAGTCATCGACATTGATAAAAGACCGCCGACGGATCAAATCTTCTTCGGAGCCACCATCGTTTATGCCAATGAGCAGGGCGATGAATCCAAGATTCGTATTGTCGGGATCGACGAGGCCGACGCCTCGGTAGGAGATGTTTCCTGGATCTCTCCGATCGCCCGAGTTTTTCTCAAGCACTTTGAGGGAGACACGGTGCTTCTGCCGGCCCCGAAAGGCGTAAAGAAACTTGAGATTTTGGAAGTGACTTACGTCAACGATCCTCCCGGGAAACCTCACATTATTTAACTTTTCAATTTTTGTAATTGGCCGGTCAAGCCATGGAAACGAAAGAACAACATTTATCAGATTTTGATTTTGAACTGCCCGAATCTTTGATCGCGCAGTATCCGCTGAAAGATCGCGCAGCTTCGCGTCTTCTGCACGTCAAACCTGACGGCTCCGTAGAAGACCTGCATTTCAGAGATATTCTGAATTTGCTGCAGCCCGGCGATCTTCTTGTCTTTAACAACACAAAGGTCATCAAGGCCCGTTTGAACGGTAAGAAAGAAACCGGCGGGGTCTTCGAAGCGATGACCGAACGCGTCACCGGAACTTATGAAGCCATTTCGATGATGCGTGCCAGCAAAGCGGCAAAACCGGGAACGATCCTGTACTTTGATCATCCGGAAGGGAAAGAGCCGGCAAGAGCTGAAGTCCTCGGACGCGAAGGCGAATTCTTCCGCCTCAAATTTGATCGTCCGGTGCTGGAAGTGTTGGACGAATACGGCAAAGTTCCTCTGCCTCCCTACATTCAGCATGCCGCTGAAAAATCTGATGAAAGCCGTTACCAGACGGTTTATGCCAAATATCCCGGAGCAGTTGCTGCTCCGACGGCAGGACTTCATTTCACCGATGAACTTCTTCAGCAGATTCGCGACAAAGGATGCGAAGAAGTTTTCGTGACGCTGCACGTCGGCGCCGGTACATTCCAGCCCGTGCGTGTTGAAAATCTGTCTGAGCATAATATGCACTCCGAGTGGTACAGCATCTCTCCGGAAGCAGCCGAAAAGATCAACAAGGCCAAAGCCGAAGGACGCCGCGTTGTCTGCGTGGGCACGACGAGCCTGAGAACGATTGAAGCGAGCGCCTCTCAAAATCCGGAAGGAAAGGTCAGGGCAGAAAGCGCCGATACGCGCCTCTTTATTAAACCGGGCTACGAATTCAAAGTCTGTGATGCGATGGTGACAAACTTCCATCTGCCGAAGTCCACCTTGGTCATGCTGGTCAGCGCCCTCTGCGGACGAGATGAAATCCTGGCGGCATACAAACATGCCGTCGATGAAAAATATCGTTTCTTCAGCTATGGAGATGCGTGCTTCCTTGAGAAAAAGGTAAACCAATGAGTCTTACATTCAAACTCCACAAAACTGAAGGATTTGCGCGCCGCGCTGAAATCCATTTGAACCACGGCGTTGTTCAGACACCCGTGTTTATGCCCGTCGGCACCTACGGTACCGTCAAAGCAATGAGCCCGCTTGAGCTCAATGAAATCGGAACTCAGATTCTGCTCGGCAACACGTTCCATCTCTGGCTTAGACCCGGCCTGGAAGTCATTGCCGAACACGGCGGCCTTCACGGCTTTATGGGCTGGGAAAAACCGATTCTGACGGACTCCGGCGGTTTCCAGGTCTTCTCTTTAGGCAAGCTGCGCAAGATTACCGAAGAAGGCGTGCGTTTTGCTTCTCCGATCAACGGCGAACGTCTCTTCCTGACGCCTGAAGTTTCGATGGAAATTCAAAAGGTGCTGAACTCCGATATCGCTATGATTTTTGACGAGTGCACACCGTACGAAATCGACGGCCGTCCTGCCACTGAAAAAGAAGCTGCGGACTCCATGCGTCTTTCTCTCCGCTGGGCTCGACGCTCCCGTGACGAATTCGATCGTCTGCAGAATCCGAATGCGCTGTTCGGTATCGTCCAGGGCGGCATGTTCGAGCATCTGCGCGACGAATCTCTCGAAGGCCTCAAGGCAATCGGTTTTGACGGCTATGCCATCGGCGGCCTCTCCGTCGGCGAACCGAAGGAAGAGATGATGAAGATTCTTGATCATCTCAAGACTCGTATGCCCGAGGATAAGCCTCGCTACTTGATGGGCGTCGGAACACCGGAGGATCTGGTTGAAGGCGTGAAACGCGGCATCGATATGTTTGACTGCGTGATGCCGACCCGTAATGCAAGAAACGGCTGGCTCTTTACTCGCTACGGCGACATCAAACTCAGAAACGCCAAGCACAAACACGACCTTCGTCCGCTTGACGAGAGCTGCGACTGCTACTGCTGCCGCAACTTCTCTCGTGCTTATCTGCATCACCTTCAGAAGGTCAATGAGATTCTGGGCGCTAGACTGAACACAATTCACAATCTGCACTACTACCTGAATCTCATGAAAGAAATTCGTGAGGCCTTGGATCAGGGCAATTTCGAGGCCTGGTGCAAGAAGTTCGCAGAAGACAGAGCGCGCGGAACAGACTAATAACTTCGGGCAATTTCGAGGAACTTCGTGAATACACTGAGTTTTTTATCGGATTGCCCGATTTTTACAAGCTCAATTTAAGAGAAAGAAAGTAGAATACAAGGTTTAAAAAGGGCGGGGCGCGCCCGGATTGCCCTTTGCATTCTTTTGAGAGGCAAAGGGAACCATGACAGGACTTGAACTGACAGGAGAAATTCTTAAGAGTCCTAAGCAGTGGACGTCGAAAAATTTTCACTGCCCTCAGTGAACCCATATCTCATAGTTGGAGTTTTAAATTGTTTATTTCTGAAGCATATGCACAAGCAGCCTCCGGCGCTGCTGCGCAGCCCGGCGGACTTGAAAGCATGTTCTCGTCTTTCGGCGTAATGATCCTCATTTTTGCCGTTTTCTGGTTCCTTTTGATCCGTCCTCAGCAGAAACGTCAGAAAGAACACAAGAAGATGATTGACGCTCTTACTACCGGCAATGAAGTGATCACGGCCGGCGGTATCTGCCGATGAGAACTACATCAATCTTCAGATTGCTGCCGTTGACGACAAACCCGTTGTCATCACTTTCCAGCGCATTGCAATTCAGGCTGTTCTCCCCAAAGGCACGGTCAAGTTCTAATTTTCAAGTGAAAGCTTGATAGGACGACCGTTCCGATTTCATGAGACGGTCGTTTGTGTTGTACCTACCTTTATGTGCCGGCGTAAGCCGGCACAACGATAGTTATGAATCGATACCCTCTTTGGAAATATATATTGATTGCGGTGATTTTGATCGTCGCAGCGGTATATACACTCCCCAATTTCTACGGTGAGTCTCCGGCCGTTCAGGTCAGCCCGGGTAAGGCAACGGTTAAAGTAACCGAACAGACGTTAAAGACGGTTGAAGACGCACTTGCCGCCGCTCAAATCAAACCCAACGGCGTTTTCTTTGAGCAGGGCGCTCAGCAGAACTCGGTTCGCGTTCGTTTTGCTCCGACAGACGGCGAACTTCAGCTTCGTTCCCGCGACGTGCTTGAAAAAGCATTGAATCCGGATCCTGCCGATCCTTCCTACATCGTCGCGCTCAACCTCGTTCCGAATACTCCGACCTGGCTGCTTAAGATCAACGCACTTCCGATGTATCTCGGTCTTGACCTCCGCGGCGGTGTGCACTTCCTGCTCGCCGTTGACATGAAGGCGGCCGTCACAAAACGTATTGAAGCAGCGACCGGCGAAGTCAGAACCCTGCTTCGTGACCATAAGATTCGTCATGCCGGTATTGTCCGTGTCGGCGACACACTTGAAATCTCTTTCCGCAATGAGCAGGATCTTGAAGCGGCTATGGACGTTCTCCGTAACCGTCAGACCGATCTCACCTTTGCGAAAGAAGATCAGAACGGCAAGTTCATGATCCGTGCCACGATGTCTCAAAAGGCGATGAGCGATGTTCAGTCCTACGCTTTGAAGCAGAACGTGGCAACTCTGCATAACCGAATCAACGAACTCGGCGTCGCCGAGCCTGTGATCGCTCAGCAGGGTGCAGACCGTATTGTGGTTCAGCTCCCGGGTGTGCAGGATACGGCAAAGGCTAAGGACATCTTAGGTCGTACTGCAACGCTTGAAGTTCGTATGGTCGACGACAGTCCCGAAGCGCTGGCTCAGCTTTCTCAGGGTACGGTTCCTTTCGGTACCGAGCGCTTTAAAGACCGTGAAGGCCGCGACATTTTGGTTAAACGTCAGGTCGTCCTGACCGGTGACAACCTGAACGACGCTCAGCCGGGCTTTGACAACCAGACGCATGAGCCGACGGTTAACCTGACGCTGGATGCTAAGGGCGCACGCATTTTCAAAGACGTCACTCGTGAAAACGTCGGTAAGCGCATGGCCATTATCTTGTTTGAAAAGGGTAAAGGCGAAGTCGTAACGGCTCCGGTGATCCGTCAGGAAATCGGCGGCGGACGTGTTCAGATTTCCGGCCGTATGACAACGGTTGAAGCTACCGACACAGCCTTGCTGCTTCGTGCCGGTTCTCTGGCTGCTCCGATGGAAATCATTGAAGAACGTCTGGTCGGTCCGAGCTTGGGTGCCGCAAACATTAAAGCCGGTTTTGAATCCACGCTGTGGGGCTTCATCGCGGTTTCCGTGTTCATGATCATCTACTATCACCTCTTCGGTGTGTTCTCTGCGATCGCTTTGACCTGCAACCTGTTCCTGCTGGTTGCTATCCTCTCGATGCTGCAGGCAACACTGACCCTGCCGGGTATTGCCGCTATGGCGCTGACGCTCGGTATGGCCGTGGACGCGAACGTGCTGATTAACGAACGTATTCGTGAAGAGCTGCGTGAAAACCGTACGCCGCAGCAGGCGATTAAAGAAGGCTACGACATGGCGTTCAACACGATTTTGGACTCCAACATTACGAGCTTGATCGCCGGTATCGCACTGTTGATTTTCGGTTCCGGCCCGGTCAGAGGCTTTGCGGTGGTTCACTGCTTGGGTATCTTGACCTCTATCTTCACGTCCGTGATGGT
>OGJI01001930.1_pt1 | contig 20499 bp, 9 predicted proteins | sample 1572031 | NCBI WGS metagenome assembly OGJI01 (sample SAMEA2582119, study PRJEB24529) | metagenome | biome: Human gut stool | place: China | collected 2011
CAATGTTTTTAAACAGAAATTTTATTTGTACACAATATTTGCCAAGCCTACGGAGAAGATGTGCATTACTTTCAGCAAGTCGGGTTCAGACGGTGCAACAAGAAGAAAGTCTTATATAATAAGTACTTTAATGAATCTTTTTGAAAATCTTAAGATTATAGATGAGGATGAAAGTGAAATAACTTTAAACCAGGTTACTACAAGGAGTAAAGCTTTGGATTACCTTTCTCAGAATATATATGAATATTCGAAGGAAGGTGACAGTGGAATCTTTAAAGAGTTGATGGCAACAGTTATGAAGAATAAGGAATATAGCAAGGTCTTAAACTTAATGTTTGACGGAGCTTTTTATTCAGCAAAGAATCCAATTCTGAATGAAAATGTTGCAAGACAGTTGTACGGAAATAAAGAAAATATTGGAATTACAAGATTGGAACGTTTTGCAGCCTGTGCATATTCTCAGTTTTTAAATAATGGCTTGAAATTAGGAGAGCGAAAGAAATTTGAACTTGCCGCATTTGACATAGGTAATTTATATCATTCAGCAATTAAGGACTTTTTTGATACAATTAATACGAATAATATTAAATGGGCAGACTTGGATGACAAAAAAAGTGAAAATATTATAAATGACAGCATTGAAAAAGTAATGGAGCAATATGAAAATGATGCTTTAAATGATATTGCAAGGTCTGCATTTATAAAGAAACAGGTTAAAGATACATCAACAGAAACTGTAAATGCATTGGTTAAACATATCAGATCAGGAAATTTCCTGCCAAGAGAATACGAGCTGCGAATTGCCCACGGAAGAGTAGACAGAGTGGACACTTTTGAAGATGGAAACAATATATATGTTAAGGTAATTGACTATAAATCAGGAAACAAAGTTTTTAATGTTACGGAAACTTTCTTGGGATTGCAGATGCAGTTAATGGTTTATTTAAAGGATACTGTGGATTACATTAAGAAAAATAATCCGGATAAGAATGTTTATCCGGCAGCAGGTTTGTATTTTCATGTTTATGATCCATATGTTTCGGAAATTGACTGTGAGAAAGCTGTGAGTGATTTTAGAAAAAATAATCCGGACAGTGAGTTAAGTGATGAAGAATTGAAAAAGATGGCTATAGAAAAGGAGCGTTTTAAGGCATATAGAATGTCAGGTCTTGTGGCAAAAGAGATTGAAATTGTAAATGCAATGGACCATAACACCATTACAAAAACAGGTTCTTCAGCAATATTGCCGGTTAATATTACAAAAAGCGGTGTTGATGCAAGAAGTACAGCCATTGAAACAAAAACTTATTCTAAATTTATTAATCATGTTTCAAATATGGCAGGAGAAATGCAGGACAAGATTATAAAAGGAGACATTAGCATTAATCCGGTAGAAGGTGCATGTGATTATTGTCCTTTTGGTGGAATATGTAATTTTGACAGAAAACTTGGAAGCAGATACCGTCAGGTTGAAAAAGTATCACTAAGTGATATTGAGGAGAAGTGTAATGAAGTGGACAGATAAACAGCAAAAAGTTATTGATACAAGAGATAGAAACATACTTGTTTCAGCAGCAGCAGGTTCAGGCAAAACAGCAGTTTTAGTAGAACGAATAATAAAGATGATAACAGATGAAGAAAATCCTACTGATGTTAATCAGCTTTTGGTTGTTACATTTACAAGGGCAGCCGCTTCTGAAATGAAGGAGAGGATTCGCGAAGCATTGGAGAAGATGGAAGAGAATAATCCCAATGACTTAAATGTTCAGAAGCAGTTATCCTTAATTCATAATGCCAATATTTCTACAATTGACAGTTTTTGTGCAAGAGTTGTAAAGGATAATTTTGATAAGATAGACTTAGATCCTAATTTTAGAATTGCCGACGAGAACGAAATAGAAATGCTTCAATCTGATATTGTGGAAGAAATGTTGGAAGAGTATTATTTGGCGGCTGATGATGAGTTTATGGAATTGGCCGAAAAATATTCAACAGGAAAGACCGGCGACAGTATAGGTGAACTGATTCTTAGAATGTATAAGTTTGCCTCAGGTCAGATTGAGCCTGAGAAATGGATTAAAGAAGCCATAAGTGTATATGATGTTTCATCTAAAGAAGAAATGGAGCAGTCCAAGTGGATGCAGGGATATTTGGAATTGCAGAAAAACAGGTTAGAGGGAATATTAAGCCAGCTTAACATAGCTCTTACAATATCTGAAAGCGAGGATGGACCAAAGTGCGCCAAGGCTCTTACGCCTATTATTGACAAGTTACAGGAGATAACTGAAAGCAGAACTTATAGCGCAATGCAAAGTGAACTTCAGAATATTCCATCAACAAGAGTGTCCGGTAAGAAGGATTGTAATGAGAGAAAGAAGGAGCAGGTTAAGGCAATAAAAAACGATGCCACAAAGGCAATAAAAGATTTAACAACTAAACAGTTTAATCTAACGTTGAATCGGGTTTTTGAAAGCATATGTGAAACAAAATCAAGTGTTGAATATATTGGAAAATTAACCCTTGAATTTATGAAGCGACTTAAGGAGCAGAAAGAAGAAAAGGGCATAATGGATTTTAACGACCAGGCGTTTTTTGCTTTACATATTTTAAATGACTATGACAAGGATGGAAATCTTGTACCATCTGAAACAGCAAAAAACATGGCATCTCAGTTTAAGGAAATAATGATTGACGAATATCAGGATAGTAATATTATTCAGGAAGCTATTTTGTCAGCCATAACTAAAGGTTTTGGCATAAATAATATGTTTATGGTAGGCGATGTGAAGCAGAGCATTTACAGATTCCGTAATGCAGAACCTAAACTTTTCCTTGAAAAATATAATAGTTTTTCAGATGATCCTAGTGCAGACAGTGTGAAGATTGTTCTTGACAAGAATTTTAGAAGCCGTAGGGAAGTAATTGAAAGTGTAAACTTTTTATTTGACTTTGTAATGCATGAAGAAGTAGGAGGCATTGATTACAAAAACGGCAATGGTCTTGTACTTGGAGCAGATTATGATGAGCCACCTGCAGGACAGGATAATTCAACAGAATTTGTAATGGTTGAAGGTGGAGATAAAAGTGATGAGGCAGCTTATGTTGCAAGAAAAATAAAAGAGATTACTAATCCTGAAACCGGGTTAAAGATAACTGAAAAAGGTAAAGACATGCGACCTGTAAGATATGGAGATATAGTTATTCTTTTAAGAAGTATGAAGGATAATAGTGATATTTACAGAGAGCAGTTGGAGAATAATGGAATACCTGTTTTTGCAGAATCAAAGACAGGATATTATAAAACAATGGAAGTTATGACTATTACAAATATGTTGTCAATTATAGATAATCCAAGACAGGACATATCTTTGGCAGCAGTACTTACTTCTCCAATGTTTGGTTTTGATTCAAATCAGTTAGCAATTATAAAAACAGAAAATGTTTGTGAAAGTTTTTATGATTGTGTAGAACAATATTCTTTATCAGGAAGTGATGTGGAACTTAGAACAAGACTGACAGAGTTTCTGAATACACTTACAAAATTTAGAAATATGGTTCCGTATACAACTGTATATGATTTAATTAATACATTGTTAGATGAAACAGGTTATGCTTTTTATATAAGATCAATGCCAGGTGGAAAGAAACGTCTTTTAAATATCCAGGCATTAAAAGAGAAGGCTGTGGCATATGATGAAACAAGTTACAAGGGTCTGTTTAACTTCTTAAGATATATTGAGAAGATTCAGTATCTTGCAAAAGATGACGGTGAGGCATCAACAGTTAATGAGAATGACAATATAGTAAGAATAATGTCTATTCATAAAAGTAAAGGATTACAGTTCCCTGTAGTATTCTTGTGCAATACTAATGGAACAAGCAAGAATGAGGCAAATCAGCTTGTGTCAGGGGCAGATGGAAACATAGGAATAGACTGCATTAATAATAAATTAAAGACTAAACAGACACCTCTTTTAAAAACATATATCAGAATGTCTAATAAGGAAGAGGATGTGGCAGAAACATTGAGAATTCTTTATGTTGCATTAACAAGAGCAAAAGAGAAATTATATATTACAGGGCTTGTTAAGAATGCTGAAAAGCAGATTGGAGAATTTGAAAGTCAGATATATGATAATAGTGAATTAATGCTTTATAATGATGTTATTGGTGCAAAAACCATAATGGAGCTAATTGGAAAAACAATTGGCAGAAATAAGGCTTTTGACTGTGTAAGAACAGATAAAGATGCAACTGAATGTGGTAATCCTTTATATGATAAGGATAGTTTTATTAAAGTGAAAGTGGAAGAACAGCCGGATGTTATATTAGGACTTGCAGCAGAAGATATAACAGACAGTATTAAAAAAGAAACTATGCTTATGGAAATGAAGCAGTTGGCAAACAAAGAAAATGCATCAATTGAAAAACTTTTCCAAAGGTTTCAGTTTCAGTATCCATATATTGAAGATATTACTCTACATTCAAAGGCAAGCGTTACGGAAATTAAGAAGCAAAGCCAAGGTATGGAGCAGGAAGAAGAACAGGATGCATTTCAGGCTTTTGGAGAAGAAGTGGAATTACCGGAAATTATACCTGATTTTGAAAAAGAAGATATTGATGAGCCACAATATCTTACAGGTGCAATGAGAGGTACAGCGTACCACAGAATTTTTGAACTTCTCGATATGGAACTTGAAGAATATAATCAGGAAACGGTGAAGAAGATGATTGACGGTTTTGTTGATGCAGGTTTAATAGACAGAATGGGTGCAGCATCTGTTATGCGAAAGGATATAATTGATTTTACAAAGTCTGATTTGTTTAGAAGAATGAAGAAGGCATATGCTAATAATCAGCTATATAGGGAACAGAATTTCTTAATGGGAGTTCCGGCCTGTGAAATTAACAGCAATACCACATCAAAAGAAACAATGATTATTCAGGGGATAATTGATTTATGCTTTGTAGAAAATGATAAATATGTTATTGTAGACTATAAGACAGACAAAGTTGACACAATGGAGGAACTTGTTGAAAGATATCATGTTCAGTTAGAATGCTACAAACTTGCAATTGAGCAGATACTTGGCAGTGAGCCGGGAGTTAATAAGGTTTCTGAAATGATTATTTATTCAGTTCATCTTGGTCAGCAGATAACTATAAAATAATGGAGAGTACAATATGATTTTTCCTAAATACATTAAAAAAGGTGATACCATTGGAGTTACTGCAACTTCAAGCGGTATTGTAAATGAATTGAAACAAAAAAGAATAAAGAATGCAATTAAGAATTTTGAAAACAGAGGATACAATGTTAAGGTTACTGACAATGTATATACGTCTGACTGGAGAGGTTGTAGCTCGACAGGAAAAGAAAGAGGAGAGCAGTTTAATGAACTTGTAAAAAATAAAGATGTTTCCTGTATATTTTCAGTAGCAGGTGGGGATTATTTAATGGAGATGCTTGAATATGTGGATTTTGAAAGTATTAAGAATAATCCTAAATGGTTTCAGGGATTTTCAGATAACACAACATTGATTTATCCAATTGTTACAAAATGTGACGTGGCAGCAGTTTATGGTTGTCATATAAGTGATTTTGGAATGAAACCATGGCAGAAACCTGTTGAAAATGCGTTAGGTGTTCTGGAAGGAACTGTAAAGAAACAGGAATCTTTTGATTTTTATGAATCAGACAGACACGAATATGTAACAGGTTTTGAAGGATATTGTAATGATGAGAAAGTCAACTGGGTTAATGGCAGGGGTGAGGAAAAAATTGAAATTTCAGGAAGACTTGTTGGAGGCTGTCTTGATGTATTGGCTTTCTTAATTGGAACAAAATATGACGGAACAGAACAGTTTATTGAAAAGTATAAAGATGACGGAATTGTATGGGTTCTTGAAAGTTTTAACATGGAAGACGTGGTTCTTATAACTCATTTATGGCAAATGAAGGAAAAAGGTTACTTTAAAAATGCAACAGGGTTTGTTTTTGGTCGCCCATTAATGTATAATACATGGATAGAGCAACCATATAAGGATGCAGTTATGTCTGTACTTGGGGATTTAAACGTGCCTATTATTTTTGATAGTGATATAGGACACAAAGGACCTCAGTTTTCTGTTATAATGGGAGCTAAGGCTAAAGTTACAAGCAAAAATGGAAAAGGAGTTTTAGAATATGCTTGAGTTAAAAGATGTTAGATTTAGCGTGACTGATGAAAAGGGACAGCTAAAGAATATAATTAATGGCATAAATCTTAAAATAGATGAAGGAAAATTTGTTGCAATAACAGGACCAAACGGTTCAGGTAAGTCCACACTTGCAAAATTAATTGTTGGTATAATAAAACCAACATCAGGTCAGATTTTATATAATGAGCAGGATATTACGGAAATGTCAATTACAGACAGAGCAAAGCTTGGAATAAGTTTTGCATTTCAGCAGCCTGTACGTTTTAAGGGAATTAAAGTGTTAGACCTTTTAAGAATTGCAGCAGGAAAGCAGCTTACTATTAGTGAAGCCTGTGAATATTTGTCAGAGGTTGGACTTTGTGCAAGAGATTACATTAACAGAGAAGTGGATGCAAGTCTTTCAGGCGGAGAACTAAAACGAATTGAAATAGCAACTATTATTGCAAGGGGAACAGAGCTTTCTGTATTTGATGAACCGGAAGCGGGAATTGACCTTTGGAGTTTTAATAGTTTGATTAAAGTGTTTGAAAAGATGCAGCTTGAAAATAATAATTCTATTCTTATTATTTCACATCAGGAAAGAATATTAAACATAGCAGATGACATTGTTTTGTTGGCAGACGGGTTGATTAAGGCTCACGGTAACAAGGAAGAGATTCTTCCAATGGTACTTGGTACTAATAGCGATGGCATATGTAAGAAATTAAAAGCATAGATGGAATAGTGTAAGGAGAATTGTTATGGATAAAATACAGATGGAATTATTTGAGCAACTTACAGGATTACATGAGATTCCTGCCGGTGCTTATAATATCAGGGCAAATAGCAAAAAGGATAGCAGAAATACAACTGCAAATATAGATATTGTAACTAAAGAAGACAAAGACGGCATTGATATTTATGTTAAGCCGGGAACAAAAAATGAAAGTGTGCACATCCCTGTTGTAATCAGCAAGACAGGTTTGGAGGAATGTGTATATAATGATTTTCATATTGGTGAAGGTGCAGATGTGCTTATAGTAGCAGGATGCGGAATTCACAATAGTGGGGACAAGCTTTCCAGACACGATGGAATTCATACATTTTACATTGGTAAGAATGCCAGAGTAAAATATGTTGAAAAGCATTATGGCAAAGGCGATGGGAATGGTGAAAATGTTATGAACCCTACAACTATTGTAAATATAGAAGAGGGTGGATATATGGAAATGGAAACTGTTCAGATTAAGGGAATAGATTCCACTAACCGAGTTACAAAGGGAAAACTTGACAAGGATGCCAAGATTGTAATTACTGAGAGAATTATGACTCACGGAAACCAGACAGCAACAACACGTTTTGAAGTTGACATGGATGGTGACGGTTCAAGTGCCAATGTTATTTCCCGTTCTGTGGCAAGGGATAATTCAAAACAGGTTTTTTATTCTGTAATTAACGGTAATGCAAGATGTAATGGTCATTCAGAGTGTGATGCCATTATTATGGATAATGCAAAGATTAGTGCCATACCGGAAATTACAGCTAATGATTTAGATGCTTCACTTATTCATGAGGCAGCTATAGGAAAAATCGCAGGGGAACAGCTTATTAAGTTACAAACTTTAGGTCTGACAGAAGCGGAAGCCGAAGAACAAATTGTTAACGGTTTCTTAAAATAATGAGAATGTAATTTATGCTTCACAGCTTTTGATAATGGAATTACACATTTTGATTTGGCGAACTTAACGACATAGCACTTTAATTTCAAAGAATAATATTTAAAGACCTTAAATATATTTCAGTGATAGAGATTATTTAATTAAATTTAATAAGTATTGCAAAAAGCAATTGGAGTTAGATTAAGTTTAGTTAAAGATTTCGGAAAGAAATATGTTTGAGGTCTTTTTTATGAATGAAAAAATAGATAATACATTAAATATTGCATTGAATCTGCCGGAAGAAGATTTGGAAAAGTCTCAGGAATTATCTGTGGGAATAGAAAATGATATTTGGGAGTTAATTATAAGATATCAGGGGAATTTGGATGAACTAAGGAGATTGCCTAATGTTAACGTAAGAGAATTATCTAATGGATATGCAGTTATAACAACACCTAAAAACTTAATTGATGCAATTAGCAATTTAGAGCAAATTATTTTTATTGAAAAACCTAAGAGATTAGAATATAGCGTACTAAATGGAAAGAGAGAGTCTTGTATTAATCAGGTGCAACAGGACAATTTTTTTAATAATGGAATGGGTTTGTTTGGAGAAGGCGTTATTGTTGGCATTGCTGACAGTGGAATTGATTACACCAATTCGGTTTTTAGAAATCAGGACGGAAGTACGAGAATTTTAAGATTGTGGGATCAGGTAACGGATACGGTTTATAGTGAATCGGATATTAATCAGGCTTTGATGCTTGAAAATTCTTATACGAAAGTTAATTCAAGGGATTTAACAGGACATGGAACTCATGTTGCCGGAATTGCTGCTGGAAATTTTGCAGACAATAAAAATAATAATCTTGGAATTGCAACAAAAAGCAAATTGGTAATTGTAAAAATGGCAACAGCAACAGAAAATTCTTTTCCAAGAACAACGAGGCTAATGGAGGCAATAGACTTTATTGTAAAAACAGCAAACGAATATAAAATGCCATTATCACTTAACATTAGTTTTGGCAACACATATGGCTCTCACGATGGAACAACATTAGTATCCTCATATATTAATTCGGTTATAGACGGAAACCGAATTTCAGTACAGATTGGAACGGGAAATGAGGGAGACGGCATTGGACATACATCAGGTTATGCTTTTTCTAATGAGGATGTGGAACTACAGGTTTCGGCATATCAGAAATCCATAAGTATACAGTTGTGGAAAGATTATGTGGATACATTTGCAATACAGATTGAGGCACCTACAGGAGAGAGAACACCGGTGATAAGGGAGAACAATAGAGAAAGTAATAGGCTAAATAATGGAATAAGTGATGAAACAAGTAATGAAATAGGAAGAAGTATATCAGATAATGTAGAAAATAGAATGGGTAATTCAATTAGCAGTTACACATTAGGAAATACTAATGTTTTCATATTGTACGGCTCACCGAAACCATATACTAGGTATCAGGAAATTTATATGGATTTAATACCTGTCAATCAATACATAGATTCAGGAATATGGATTATAAGAATTATTCCTGAAGTAAGTGTTGTGGGAAGGTATGATATGTGGTTGCCGGGAAATCAGTCCATTAATACTTTTACGGGATTTTTAAAACCTGATCCGGAAATTACTTTGACAATACCATCGGCAACTGACAAGGCAATTAGTGTAGGAGCCTATGATACAAGTACAGACAAGGTGGCAAGTTTCTCAGGAAGAGGTTTTACAAGAGAGAACAACCAGATAAAACCTGACATAGTTGCACCGGGGGTAAACATAAGGTCGGCGGCTACAGGTGGTGGAACAACAGTTTTAAGCGGAACATCAATGGCAACACCTTTTGTAACAGGCAGTGCTGCTTTAATGATGGAATGGGGAATAGTAAGAGGCAATGATCCCTATCTTTATGGAGAAAAAATAAAAGCGTATCTGATACGTGGTGCAAAGCATCTGCCGGGATATGAGCAGTGGCCTAATAAACAGGCAGGGTGGGGAGCGCTGTGTTTAAGGGATAGTTTGGTGTGAAAAAATATATTTAACGACTGACGCGAGATTTTTTCTCACAACATATTGAGTAAAGGAGAAAAAATGTGTTATATAATATAGTAAGAATAAATTGAGAGAGTTCAAACTATGATATATGAATTTCGTTTAAAAAATTTTAGATCTTATAAATCAAATGCCTGGATTGATTTTACAGCTAAACCAATAGGTGAGTTTAAGGAAACACTTATTAATCAAGTATGTGATAAGACTGAATTATTACCGTAAAATCAAAGAAACGTAGTGAACAAATTAAAATTGCAAAAAAATGAAGCTTATTTACAATAAGAAAGAAGTGAACAAAATGGACAATTATTTACAGAAACTTAACATTAACGAAAACCTAAAAAAAGAAATAAATTCATACAGGGAGAGTTATCCTGTTAGTCATGAGTTATTGTACAGAATCCCTAAGCCAGATAATCTTTATTACGGAGATGAAATTTGGAATCAGGCGGTTACGGCATTACTTTGCGGGGAGAATATTTTGCTTGTGGGGCATAAGGCTACAGGTAAAAATATTTTTGCGGAAAATCTGGCAGCAGCCTTTGGAAGACCTAAGTGGGATATTTCTTTTCACGTAAATATGGATGCAGCATCTTTAATAGGTATGGACACTTTTAGAAATGGAGAGGTAACTTTCAGACCGGGACCTGTTTACAGTGCAGCTAAGTCAGGCGGTTTTGCCATTCTTGATGAAATAAACATGGCGAAAAGTGAAGCAATGGCGGTACTACATGCAACTCTTGATTTTAGAAGAACTATTGATGTTCCAGGATATGACAGAATAGATTTGCATCCGGCAACAAGGTTTATTGCAACTATGAACTATGGATATTCAGGAACAAAAGAATTAAATGAAGCGTTGGTTTCAAGATTTGCAGTTATAAAAATGCCAATGATTTCTAAAGATAATCTTATAAAACTTATACAGGACAAATTTGAAACGATAAGTGAGCAGGCGGCAGAAGAATTTGCCAATGTTTTTCTTGATTTACAGAAGAAGTGTGAAAATTCAGAGATATCATCTAAGGCATTGGATATTAGAGGATTGCTTGATTCCATAGCATTAATGGAAAAAGGACTTGAAGCTCATACAGCACTTGATATGGGAATAACTAATAAGTCTTTTGATATGTACGAACAGACACTTATAAAGGACACTATAGGGGCAAGAATTTCAAAGAAGATTAAAACAGAGGATTTGTTTAAAAAGTAAATTATAAAAAAAATTTATTAAAAGAATAATTAACTGAAATCTATTTAAAAGTAGATTTATTAAAAAAATAAGTTTATTAAAGAAAGTTTACTTAGAGAGAAGATTTGAACGAAAATGGAAGCAGATATAAGAGAAATAAAACGTGCAAAAAACTTCATATGGGCATCGGCAGAAGATTACGAACTTAATCCGTTATATTTGGCTTTTTCACCTGATGGCAAGGCGGATACATATTTAAATATCATAATTGGGTTAAGCTATAAATGGTACGATGGCGCTCAATTAGAAGAATTTTTCAATATGCTTGGTGGAAAGGACAAGGAGCTTTTTGAGGGGTTGTTTTGGATTGGACTTGAAAAGGTACTGTTTAAGAAAGAAAAAGGCCATCGTATGGCATTAACAGATTTGCGTGTTGAATATGCAAAGGAAACTGTTAGGCGATTTAAGAAATATACTGATAATTCACTAATTGAAAAAATAAGATATGGTTATTGCAGACAGATTTTAGGAAAAGAATCCAATTTGTCGGCTGAAGAGGAAGAGTTGTTAAGTGAATTTGATTTTTCAAACGATATGACAACAGAGCAGATAATAGGTAAAACTAAAAAGATATTGTCTGAGAAATTCTCTTATACACCGTCACTAAAGAAAAATAAGGAAGGAGTATATTTTCTTCAAAAAGTGTTGTCACCATTTCGGTCAGTTGGAAAAGTAAGTGCCACATATGTAAGAACAAAGAAGTACGATGAACCAACCGGCTTTAACGAAGGAAAAACAGGAGTTCTGAAAAAAGGGAAAAACTATCTTTTACAGTTTTCATTAAATGGAAATCCTAAATATGCCTTGGAATATGTTCAGTCAACTTTTGGTAAAAATATGTATAATGATTTTGAAAATCAAAGAATTGAAGAAAAATTATGTACAGGAAAGCACAAAGAAAGCCATCTCTTGTTTACAAAGGGCGAAAAATATAATTTAAAAGAACAAAGCAGAGAATTGCCTAAAAAAGAAATAAAAGAAATTTTGGAATTTAGAAGAGAATGCAAGAATCAGTACGAAAAGAACAAAGAATATTTTGAAAAAAACAGACCTGTATATAAGAATAGCATTAACAGACTTTCAGAACAGTTAAGGATAACTTTAGACAGCGAAAGAGAGATTTTTCCTTCAATGTCTAATCACGGAAAGATTAACGGTGGCAAAATTTGGCAGGCATTGTATGTTGATAATCCAAGAGTTTTTGAGAAAAAAGAGCAAGAGGATAAGTCAGGTTTTTCCGTTGATATAATGATTGACGGTTCATCATCAAGAAAGAATAGTCAGGAATTTATTGCCGCACAGGTTTACGTTCTTGCAAAAAGTCTTGAAAGATGCAATATACCTTGTCAGATATATTCTTATTGTAGTATTAGAGGCTATACTGTGCTAAGGATTTTCAAAGATTATAGTGAACAGAAAGCAGGCAAGGAAATATTTAAGTATGTTGCCGCAGGAAATAACAGAGATGGTTTGGCTTTAAAGGGAGCAGGTCATTTAATGGAACATTCACCTAAGGGAAAAAGAATACTTGTAGTTCTTACGGACGCAAGCCCCCAGGATGACCAAAGTGCAACGGAAGGTGCTTTTTACAAGAACAATGAATACACAGATGAATTGGCAATAAAGGACACGGAAAAGGAAATTCATAATCTAAAAAGTAATAACATTCAGGTTATAGGAATTTTTATGGGAAGTGAGAGGGGGACAATTGCAGCCAAAGAAATTTTTGGAAAAGATTTTGTGAAAATTGAGACCATTCATCAGTTTTCAGATACAGTTGGAAGAATATTGCAGGAAAAAATAAGAAATATAAATTAGATTATTAATTAGGTTGTTCATTAAATGTTTACAATTAGAATAAATTATCATAATATGTAATCACTAAAATAATTAGGTCAGTAGTGTGTTGCAAGTTAAAGACAGAAAAGGATAAGACAAATGAGTAAGTTTTGTGTTAAAAAGCCATTTTTCGTATTAGTGGCTGTAATCGTAGTTTTAATAATAGGTGGAGTCAGCTTAAGCAAAATGCAGACAGACCTTTTGCCGGATATGGAAGTACCATATTTGATTGTTGTTACAACAGAACCCGGTGCGTCACCTGAAAAAGTAGAAACAGATGTAACTAAGCCAATGGAAAATGCTCTTGGCGTAATTAGTGGCGTAAAGAATGTAACAAGTACATCATCAGAGAATTATGGTATTGTAATGCTTGAATTTGCAGACGATACAGATATGGATTCAGCTCTTGTAAAAGTATCAAATGCACTTGACAGTGTAGATTTTCCTGACGGATGTGGAAAACCTAACACCATGGAATTAAGTATGGATATGATGGCAACAATGTATGCCAGCGTAAATTACGACGGAAAGAATATTAAAGACCTTACTACATTTTCAAAAGAGGTTGTAGAACCATATATTGAAAGACAGGACGGAGTTGCCAGTGTTTCAGTAGTTGGTGGAGTTGAGGATACAGTTGAAGTAAGACTTAATCAGAATAAAATAGACAAGATTAATAACAAGATTCTTGAAAAAACTAACAGCAAATTAGCAGATGCAGACAAGAAGATTAGTTCTGCCAAGTCTAAATTAAATAAGGCAGAAAGTGAACTTGCTGACCAGAAGAAAGCTTTAAAAGATAAACAGTCAAGCACTAACAAACAACTTGCTGAGGCCGATTCTAAGTTAACAGATGCAAAGGCAACAAAGATTGCATATGAATCATCTCTTAACAGTATGAAAGCAAGTCAGAGTGCCTTAGAAGCCGAAAAGAAAATATATGAAGATAACAAAATAGAAAAGAATTATAAAGAGATTAACAACACACTTGCCAATCTTAACAAGCAATATGGAAGTGTGGCAAAGACTATGAATGTTACAATCCCAAAAAGCGTTAAGGATGCAATTGATAATCCTGATGAATTGGAAGGCTTTAAGAAATGGCTTACAAATATGGGTCAGAAAGATAAAGCTGAACTTATTACATTGGATAACTTAAAACAGATTTACAACATTGTTGAAGTTAGAATACCTCAGATTGATACAGAACTTGCCAATCTTAAAACTAAAATTTTAGCAGCAGAAAAGATGGTAGAGACTATCAATAGTAAGATGAAGGACATTGACAAGAATTATGTTAGTGTTAAGGAAGGAAGTCTTGAAGCTGCAGCAGGATTTGGCTCAGGTGATGCCCAGATGGAAGCAGGACAGTCAAAGATTGATTCTGCAAAAGAAGAACTTGAAAAATCAGAACAGGATTTAGAAAATTCAAGAAAGGCAGCAATTGAAAATTCAAATATTGATTCACTTTTAACACTTGATACATTATCACAGTTAATTACTGCACAGAATTTCTCAATGCCTGCAGGTTATATTGATGATAAGGAAGACGATCAGTGGCTTGTAAAAGTAGGTGAAAATTATACCAATGCAAAACAGCTTAAAAAGATGGTTCTTACAAGGGTAAAAGGCATTGGAAAAATCAAATTAAGTGATGTTGCAGACATTGTTACAATTGATAATGAAGGCGAGTCATATGCTAAGTTAAATGGTGAGGACGCTTTATTGTTATCAGCATTTAAGGCAAGTACAGCAAGCACAAGTACTGTTTCAACTAATTTGAAAAGCTCATTTAAAGAGTTAGAAAAACAGCATGATGGACTTACAATTACTCCATTAATGGATCAGGGTGAATACATAGACATTATAGTTAAGAGTATTTTATCAAGTATTCTTTTGGGAGCAATTCTTGCAATTATAGTTCTTGCATTATTCTTAAAAGATGTTAAGCCTACATTGGTAGTTGCTTTCAGTATTCCTTTTAGTGTACTTTTTGCAATTATCATAATGTATTTTACAAATATAACATTAAATGTAATGTCATTGGCAGGACTTTGTCTTGGCATAGGTATGTTGGTAGATAACTCCATTGTTGTTATAGAGAACGTTTATAGACTTAGAAACAGGGGAATTTCAGCACCTAGAGCAGCAGTTCAGGGAGCAAAACAGGTTGCAGGAACAGTTAGCCAGTTAATGATACCTTTTGCATTTACTATCTCATATGCACTTATTGCATCATTAATAGTAGCACTTACAGTTGTACCGACAATTTCATCTGTATTACTTAGAAAGACCAAGGAGCAGAATCACAGATTCTTTGATAAGGTTAAAGAGAAGTATGAAGTGGCATTGGAATTTTGCTTAAATCACAAGATAGTGCCGATTGGAATTTCAATTGTATTGTTGGCAATCTGTGTTGCAAAAGTGTTTAGTACAGGACTTGTATTAATGGATGATATGGAAAGTAATCAGATTTCCGCAACATTAACTTTTGACAAGACAATTGATAAAGATACAGCTTATGATACTGCAAGTCAGGTTATGGAAAAAATCCAAAAAGTAGACGGAGTATCAAAAGTAGGTGCAATGGATGGAAACACAGGGGCGGCAGTAATGTCCATGGGAAGTTCATCTAATAACTATACAAACTTCACATTCAGTGTTTTAACAGATGATAGTATTAAAACAACTAAGCAGTTTAGAAAGATTATAAAAGAGATTGAAACTAATACTAAAGACATAAAGTGCAAGGAATTTAAGGTAAGTTCTTCTGCAATGGGGGATATGTCAAGTATGCTATCAGGTGGTCTTGCAGTAAATATTTATGGAAAAGACCAGGACAAATTAATTTCCATTAGTGAAGACGTAATGGATATGGTTAAGAGCATTAAGGGAGCAAAAGAAGTTACTAACGGTATTGACGAGAAGGATAAGCAGATACATCTTCAGATTGACAAGAACAGGGCAGCAGCCAAGGGGCTTACAGTTGCACAGATATATCAGCAACTTGTAGCACGTACAACAACTGACAAAGATTCCATAACACTTAATGTAGGCGATGATGATGTGGCAGTAAAAGTAGTTGATGAAACAGATAAGCTTACTTATGAAAATCTTATGAAGTCAAAGATTACAGCAACAACTTATGATGATGCCGGAAAAGAAGTAAAGAAGAATTACAAGTTATCTGATTTTGCAACTATGAATATTGAAGACAGTGTAAATACAATCAAGAGAAAAAATCTTACACAGTATTTATCAGTAACTGCAGAAGTTGAGGATGGATATAATGCTACATTAATGTCCAGAGAACTTGAAAAGAAAATAAATGAATACAATATACCTGACGGTTACACAATTGAAATCGGAGGTGAATCAGATCAGGTTATGGATATGATTTGGCAGATGCTACAGGCTATACTTTTAGGAGCTATTTTAGTTTACCTTATTATGGTTGCACAGTTCCAAAGCCTATTGTCACCGTTTATTATATTCTTTACAATTCCTTTGGCATTTACAGGAGGAATGATAGGATTAATAATCTTTGGCCAGACTATTTCAGCCATGGCATTAATGGGATTTATGATCCTTATGGGAACTGTAGTAAACAACGGTATTGTATTCGTTGACTACACTAATAAGCTTCGTATCCAGGGACTTGATAAGAGAACAGCACTTATTGTAACAGGAAAAACAAGAATGCGTCCAATTCTTATGACAGCATTAACAACAATTCTTTCAATGAGTGTTATGGTATTTTCACAGGATGCGGGAAATGCAATGCAGAAGAGTATGGCAATAGTTGTAGCCTTCGGTCTTCTATATGCAACACTTATGACATTGTTCATAGTTCCTGTAATGTATGACATTCTCTACAGAAAACAACCAAAGGAAATTGATGTAGGAAGTGACTTAGATGAAATTCCTGATGAAACTTCAGAATACTTAGAGAGTAAAGAAAATGCTAAGGATTCAGAAATAGAAGATAATCAGTAATAAATCAGAAATAAAGGTTGAAATGTAGAATACAATATGTTAGCATAGTCACAAGATATTAGGGAGTAGTTCACAACTTAAGCAGTTGTTATACTTTTCGTCATCACGTTTAACAACCGGGAAGTATATTGAAATAGGAACGAGACTTTTATCGCATTATTTTGGTGCGAAAAAAGTCTCGTTCTTTTTTTGCTTATCAAAAAAGTGAAAAGCATTTGAGATAATTATACGATATTAAAAATTGTGTAAAAATAGCACCAAAGAAAAAATAGGTTCAAAATGAAAAATGGAGGTGTCAAAATGATTGAAAGTTGGAAAGTTGATTCTAACAAACTTATGAAAAAAATGAACGTTACAGAGAAAGGATTAAGCGATGAGCAGGTTTTACAAATAAGAGAAAAGGTTGGAGAAAACTTATTAGAGGAAGCAAAGAAGAAAAGTGTGCTACAGGTATTTTTAAGCCAGTTCTGTGATTTACTTGTTATTATTCTTATTATTGCGGCAGTTATATCTGCATTTTCTGAAAACCCTGAAAGTACAATTGTAATAATTGCAGTGCTTATAATGAATAGCATTCTTGGAACAGTACAGCATATTAAAGCTGAGAAGTCTTTAGAAAGTCTTAAACAACTATCTTCTCCAAGTGCAAAGATAATGAGAAATGGTATTAAAATTCAAATACCTTCTAAGGAAGTTGTGCCGGGTGACATTTTAGTGTTGGAAGCAGGAGATTTAATAGTTGCAGATGGAAGAATAATCAATAATTATTCTTTGCAGGTTAATGAAAGCTCACTTACAGGGGAATCAACCAATGTGGAGAAAACAGACAAAGCATTAGAAGGTGATATTCCACTGGCAGACAGAGTTAACATGGTTTATTCAGGAAGTCTTGTAGTTTATGGCAGGGCGGAAGTTCTTATTACAGAAACAGGAATGAATACAGAAATAGGAAAAATAGCCGGCTTAATGAATAAAGCTAAAGAAAGAAAAACACCGCTTCAAAAAAGCCTTGATCAGTTTAGCGGAAGACTGGCAATTGGAATTATGATTATTTCTGCGGTAGTTTTTGTTTTATGCTTAATTAGAAATGTTAGCCTTATAGATTCATTAATGTTTGCAGTGGCACTTGCAGTTGCTGCAATACCGGAGGCATTAGGCTCAATAGTAACAATAGTGCAGGCTATAGGAACAGGTAGGATGGCTTCTGAAAATGCCATAATAAAGGACCTGAAAGCAGTTGAAAGCCTGGGCTGTGTATCTGTTATTTGCTCGGATAAAACAGGTACATTAACACAGAACAAAATGACAGTTGAAAAGGTTTATGTGGACGGAGATATTATAAGTCCTAACCAGCTTGATTTGAAAAATCAATTACACAGAGACCTTGTATATAATGCAATATTAAGTAATGATTCATCAATAGTGGATGGAAAAGGAATAGGTGATCCTACAGAATATGCTCTGCTTGAAATGTTCAGAAATATAAAAGTCGAAAATTTTAGAATTGGAAATGGTGGATGTAAGAAATTTGAAGATAACACAGTTGAAAATAATGATTTTAACGAAAAAATGTTAAATGAAGAAGATGTAAGAAGAGCAATTCCAAGATTGCAGGAGATTCCTTTTGACTCAGATAGAAAATTAATGAGTGTAAAATGTAAATTACACAACAAGGAAACAGTTCTTACAAAAGGTGCTTTGGATGTTTTGCTTAATAGATGCATAAAAATAAGAAAAAACAATCAGGTTAGAGAAATTTCTCAAAGTGACATAGAAGAAATCTTAAAAGTTAATGAGAAATTTTCAAATCAGGGATTAAGAGTTCTTTCTTTTGCTTACAAAGAAGCAGATGAGGATTTGACAATTGAAAATGAGAAAGATTTTATTTTCTTAGGCTTAATTGCGATGATTGATCCACCAAGAGAGGAGTCAGTTGAAGCTGTACAAAAGGCAAAAGAAGCAGGTATAAAAACAGTTATGATAACAGGCGACCACAAAATCACAGCCATAGCAATAGCAAAGAAAATAGGAATTTATAATGATGGAGATTTGGCAGTAACAGGTTTGGAACTTGATGAAATGTCAAATGAGGAATTATATGAAAAAATTAATAGAATATCAGTTTATGCCAGAGTCTCTCCTGAAAATAAAATACGAATAGTTGAAGCCTGGCAGAAACACGGCAATGTTGTCTCAATGACGGGAGACGGTGTAAACGATGCACCGGCACTAAAGAAAGCAGACATAGGTGTGGCAATGGGTATAACCGGAACAGAAGTTTCAAAAGACGCCTCATCAATGATATTAGCAGATGATAATTTTGCAACAATAATAAAAGCAGTGGCAAACGGAAGAAATGTATATAGAAACATAAAAAATGCCATAATGTTTTTATTATCAGGAAATATGGCAGGAATATTGTGTGTTTTATATGCATCAATTGTAGGACTGTCAATGCCGTTTACAGCAATACACCTTTTGTTTATAAATCTTTTAACAGACTCACTTCCGGCAATAGCAATAGGAATGGAGCCTTCAGATGATTCGTTATTAAAAGAAAAACCACGTAATCCAAAAGAAGGAATCCTAACAAAATACTTTATAATAAAAATAATATTGCAGGGAGCACTGATAGGAATAGCGACAATGTCAGCATACTACATTGGATTGAAAACAAATACATCCCTTGCTGCCACAATGGCATTTGCAACACTAACCATAGCCAGACTATTCCACGGATTTAACTGCAGAGGAAAAGAAAGCATAAGAAAATTAAAACTGAAAACAAATCCTTATCAAATAATGGCATTTGTGGCAGGAATAGCATTCATATCAATAGTATTGTTTGTACCACAATTACACGGGTTATTTGAAATAGCAGACTTTACGGCAGTAAACATATTGGAAATACTGGGGCTTGCGTTTGTGCCGACACTGATAATCCAAATAGTGAAGGAAATTTAGGCTTTTGGCAGAGTTGTACTTCCCACCCCACGGCTGAAAATTCTAACGAAAGCACGCTCCCGCTGCCTTCAGCTCGTAGCGGTACTAAGAAGCTATGGCAGCTTCGCTACCCTACCTTCTAAGGACCGACGGCTTCAGAGCACTTTCTATTAGAATTTTCAGCCGTGGAGTGAAATACAATAGTGCAAAAAAAGAGTTAAAATCCTATTGGTTAAGTAGAGAAAAAAGGGTATACTATTATTGGTACAAAAGGTATGTCTTTTCAGATCTTGCAGAAAAACTTTTGGACGCAAACAATAGGCGGATTCTCGAAATTTTGCGAGTATAGTGTAAAGCGATAAACCTACTGTTTGAGCCGTAGGCGAGTTTAGATTTTCGCTTTGCAATAGACGACGGAGCAAAATGAGATGAATCAACGTGTTTGCAACAAAAGTTTTTCCGCAAGTAGGAAGGCATGATTTGAAAGGAGGTCATTTTATGGCAGTATTACATTTAACAAAAGAAAACTTTGAAAGCGAAGTTTTAAAATCTGATAAAAAAGTTTT
>OGJI01001934.1_pt1 | contig 20491 bp, 18 predicted proteins | sample 1572031 | NCBI WGS metagenome assembly OGJI01 (sample SAMEA2582119, study PRJEB24529) | metagenome | biome: Human gut stool | place: China | collected 2011
AGCTTACCCTGTCCGATGAGCGCATAGAAAAGGCAATCACGCAGAACGGGGCGCGGCTGATTATCCTTGACCCCATACAGGCGTACATGGGCGAAAAGACCGACATGAACCGGGCAAACGAAGTGCGCCCCATGTTCCGCCGCCTTGCCGATGTTGCCGAGCGTACCGGGTGCGCCGTTATCCTTATCGGACATCTCAACAAAGCTGCCGGAGGGCAGAGCGCATACCGGGGCTTAGGTTCTATCGACTTCCGCGCCGCAGCAAGGAGCGTCCTGCTGATCGGGCGCGTGAAGCGAGAACCGAATGTGCGCGTTATCGTCCATGACAAATCTTCCCTTGCGCCGGAGGGCAAGCCCGTTGCCTTTTGCCTTGACCCGGAAACGGGCTTTTCGTGGATAGGCGAATATGATATAACCGCCGACGAGCTGCTGTCCGGCGCGGGCGGGAACACCGCCACCAAGACCGAACAGGCGGAACGGCTGATACTTGACCTGTTGGCAGACGGGAAAGAGCTTGCCAGCGAGGACATTGTAAAAGCCGCAGCCGAAGCCGGAATATCCGAGAGGACGGTACAGAACGCCAAGCGCAACATGGACGGCATTTTAGGCGCAAGGCGTGTCGGCGGTCAATGGTACAACTTCATCAAGAAGAAGCAGCCACCCGAACCCGCAAGCTGAAAGTGCAAAACGCAGACCCTTTGCGCTTTGCACTTTCGCACTTTCACGATAATTTGCGTCAATAATTCAAAAAAGCACTTGACAAAACGCTTCATGGGGCGGTGAAAAGGATATTGAGCCGTATATGGACTTATCCTGCCCCGAAAACAATGTGATACTCACAAAGACGGAATCTCTGACCATGGGCAAGCCCTCTGCACCGAAATTTGCCCGTAACAAGAACATTCTTGTGATCGGTGGCTCAGGTTCAGGTAAGACACGCTTCTTCGTAAAGCCGAACCTGATGCAGATGCACTCCTCCTATGTAGTGACCGACCCGAAAGGCACGGTACTTGTGGAGTGCGGAAAGATGCTTGAAAGGGGCCGCCCGAAACGTGTGGACGGAAAAATAGTATATCAGAAAACACCTGACAGCAAGTACAAAAAGGACGATAAGGGAAAATATATCCCTGTCTATGAACCGTACAAGATCAAAGTATTCAATACCATTGATTTTGCGAAGTCGATGCATTATAACCCGTTCGCATATATCAGCAAGAAGAACCGTGAGAAGGACATTCTGAAATTCGTGGAAGTACTTATCAAGAACACTTCTTCTCAGCAGCCGTCCGGCGATGATTTTTGGGTGAAAGCGGAGAAACTGCTTTATACTGCGTATATTGCCCTGATCTTTGCTATGTACCCCGAAGATGAATGGAACTTTGAAACCTTGATCGACATGATCAACAATTCGGAGTGCCGTGAGGACGATGAGGAGTTCAAAAACAGCATTGACCTTGAATTTGAGATCGTAGAGTGCTGGCTAAACCATACAAAGCACGATGATCCCGATGTCATGGCTGATTACGGTGATGTCTTTGAAGCTGAACCCGATGCCGAACAACGGCGAATGGGTGCATTTGCACTCAAACAATACAAGGCATACAAGTTGGCGGCAGGAAAAACAGCTAAGTCTATCCTAATTAGCTGTAGCACCCGACTTGCACCTTTTGCAATAGATGAGGTCTTGGAGATCACCTCCTATGATGAGCTGCACCTTGACAAGCTCGGTGACGAGCTGAGTGCACTTTTTATCATCATCTCCGATACTGATGCCACATTCAACTTCCTTGTGGCTATCATGTATTCCCAGCTTTTCAACCTACTCTGCACCAAAGCAGATAATTCCCCAGGTGGAAAGCTGACCTATCATGTACGCTGTTTGTTAGACGAGTTCGCCAATATTGGCGAAATACCGCAGTTTGAGAAGCTCATTGCGACTATCCGAAGCCGTGAAATATCGGCAAGTATCATCTTGCAAGCTAAGAGCCAGCTAAAGGCTATCTACAAAGACAATGCAGACACGATCGAAGGCAACTGTGATACGATGCTGTTTTTGGGCGGTAAGGAGAAGTCCACGCTGAAAGAGATATCCGAAAGTCTCGGTAAAGAAACTATCGACAGTTTCAACACCTCTACCAACCGTGGACAATCGGAGAGCTACGGAATGAACTATCAGAAGCTCGGAAAAGAGCTGAAATCTCAGGACGAACTGGCGGTCATGGACGGCGGTAAATGTATCCTGCAAGTGCGAGGAGTGCGTCCGTTCTTCTCGGACAAGTTTGATATTACCCGTCATAAGCAGTACCCTATGCTGTTAGATGACAATTCTGAGCAGGAATTTAACATCGAAAACTATGTGAGTAACCGAAGAGAGATGCGTTTGAAACTGCCCAAAGGAGAACGTTTTTCGGCTTATGGTGTGGATATGACAAACGCCGGACAGGAAGTTACAACAGTATCAGCAAAAGAAAAAGATAAAGCTGGTACTGCAATATCTGAGGAAACCGAAGAAAAAGAGATATATGTCGGCTTTTAACTCAGACAGTGAAGAAACCGAATAAAGGCAATACCGCACGATCTTTGTGTGGTATTGCCTAAAAAAGAATCGGTTGAAGCTGCGGACAATTATTACTTTATTTTTTTGAGGGAGACTTTTTACCTATGAACGAACTGAATATTTCTGCGGTCGATGCAACCGCAATGGAGACAGCAGCCACTGCCTCTGCACCGAAGCACAAGTGGCTCTCTAAGCTCACCCGTGGTGCAAAGAAGGCAACGATGTTCTGCACTGTTGCAGGCATCATGGCATCTACCTGTGTAACTCAGGCATTTGCAGCAGGCACGGGTGCTGTTGATACTTCTTCTTTCATTTCTACTGCTTGTACCGTACTCAAGAGCGTTATCTGCCTGATCGGTGCAGGTGTCGGTGTCTGGGGCGTTGTAAACCTCCTTGAAGGTTACGGAAACGATAACCCCGGTGCGAAATCCCAGGGCATGAAGCAGCTCATGTCAGGCCTTGGTCTGATACTCCTTGCAATCGTCCTCGTTCCTGTTCTTGAAACAATGATGACGGGTGCGATTTAAGTGACGTTGTGACCTAATATAAGCAGATTAGCTACATAGCGGTGGGCTTTGCGTTGCAATAATGGGTTTTGGGTAAGTGATCTGCACTCTCAGATATGAAAGGGAGTGAAAACATAAATGACAATAAATATCGGATATTTAACTGCCAATAAAACAAGTGCAGGAGATGAAGTGTACACTCCATTCTATGCGGTAGAGCCGTTAATGGAATTTTTGCCAAAAGACAAGAAAATATGGTGTCCGTTCGATGAAGAATGGAGTGCGTTTTATCAGTATCTTACGGAACAGGGGTTTGATGTGGAACGAAGCAGCTTGAAAGATGGCAAGGATTATTTTCACTTTGAGCCTGACAAATGGGATATTCTCGTAAGCAATCCTCCATTTTCTAAGAAAGATGAAGTCCTGAAACGAGCTTTTACTTTTCAGAAGCCTTTTGCTCTTCTCTTGCCCGTGAACAGTATTCAGGGTAAGGCACGGTACATGATATTCAATAATGAGATTCAGATGCTCTGCTTTGATAGTCGGGTCGATTATCATACACGGCAGAATATGCTCTTTACAACAAAGGGAAATCATTTCGGCTCTGCGTATTTTTGCAGAAACCTTCTTCCCACAAAGCTGGAATTACGTCAGCTTGTGAAATATGACAGACCATTGATGAATTCCTCGGAGAGGGGTGATGAATAGATGGGAGTGATCAGCGATGCGATCGATGCTTTGGAGGATTGGTGCTGTGACTTATTCAAGGACGGCATAAAATCTCAGTTTGACGGAATTTCCGAACTTCTGACTGATACATTTGCTCAGACAACAGGTTCGGGTGCAAAGGGAAACCTTGTATCAAACTTTCTGACAAAGCACCCTGCTCAGTTTACGGGTACTGCCGGAAGTGCACCGACAGGCTACGGAATTTGGGCAACTATCGAAACGCTCTGTAACAATGTTGTAGTCCCTATTGAAGGTTTCATTCTGACAGTCATCCTCTTGAATGAGCTTTGTCAAATGGTCATTCGGGGAAATAATTTCAAAGACTTTGACGATTCGATCTTTATCAAATGGATCATCAAAACCTTATGCGGTGTAATACTTGTAGCCAACACATATTACATCGCTTCCGCACTATTTTCGTTTGGCACAAATGTATGCTCCAACGGACTTGCCACGCTGTTCGGCAGCGGTGATTATCTATCTAATAGTCTTGCGTTAAAGAAATCTGCTCTCAATAGCTTAGGCTTGGGAGAACTGATGACGGTGTGGTTCATATCACTTATTGTTCATCTGGGAGTGATGATACTTATTGTTGCGATCGTAATTACTCTTGCAAGTCGTATCATCGAGGTGTTTATGTATCTCAGCATTGCACCTATTCCTATGGCAACAATGATGGACAGCGGAGAATGGGCAAGCATCGGTAAAAACTGGGTAAAACAGCTTTTGGCTCTTTCTTTCCAGGGGTTCTTTATCGTAGTCGCACTCGGTATCTTCAAAACGCTTTTCAGCAATATGATCACGTCGCTCAATTCAAGTTCGGACGGTGTGATAATGCAAATGGCAATGCTTATGGGATACACAGCGGCACTTATCTTTACCATTCTGCGTACAGGAGCGATCAGCAAAAGTGTGTTTAACGCACATTGACCTTGAACAAGATTGGAGGATCTATGGCACATTATGTACAAATCCCGAAAGACCTGAACGACATCAAAGAGAAGTTTATTATGGGATTTACCAAAAGACAGGTGATATGCTTTGGTATCGGTCTTGTTCTCGGAGCACCTGTTTTCTTTCTGACGAAAACAGCTATCGGAATGTCCGGGGCGATCTTCGCTATGGGTGCAGTCGCTGCTCCTGCGATACTCTGCGGACTTTATAAGAAAAATGGCGTTTTCTTGGAGAAACAGGCAAAATATATGCGTGAATACTTTACAAGACCTCGAAAGCGGTATTACCGCACAACAAACATATTTGAGTGCTTTGAAAGGCATATCGAATACACAAGAATCAAGAAAAAGCTGAGAGATGCCGAAAGAAAAGGCTGATACGGCTGACTATATCGTACACTTTCGGTGTCTACGCTTTTGAATATAAACGGAGGTTACCAATGGGCTTTAGAAAGAGAAATGCCAATAAAAGTGATAACCGCAGCAAGTCTAAGGTTGTCATGGGCAAGCCAGCCTCTCAGCTTACAAAAGAGGACAAAAAAATACTTTCCTCACGAATGACGGAAATCAAGAGTGCTAATGGCGGTAAGACTACGGTGCAGAACACCATTCCCTATATGTGTATGTATAAGGACGGTGTTTGCCAGGTATCGGAGAACTTCTTCTCTATGACGGTACAGTTTTATGATGCCAATTACTCTATTTCGGAGTTTGAGGAACAGAATAATATCTTCTCAAAGTATTGTGATGTTATCAATCTCTTTGACAATACGATCAAATTCCAGCTTACCTTTGAAAATCAAAACAGATCAAAGGAAAAGCTCTTAAAAACGGTTCAGATACCTGAACAGAAAGATGATTTCAATGCAATCCGCAAGGAGTACAGCGAAATGCTTACCGATAAGCTGATGAAAGGCTCTAACGGTCAGTCGGCAAGAAAGTTCCTGACGTTTGGTATCGAATCCACATCATACAAGGCAGCAAGGGCAAAACTCTTGTCGATCAAAAATGACGTGATCAAGGGCTTTAAGGCTTTCAGCGTGGAAGCGAAACTTCTTGACGGCAGACAACGCCTTGAAGCTCTCTACTATGCCTTGAACCCTTACAGAAATTCTCCATTCATCTTTGATTGGGACAGTATGCTTCATGCAGGAATGGACACAAAGGATTCTATCAGTCCGTCCTCGCTGAAATTCAATAAGGCTGACTTTGAGATCGGTAATGCTTACGGTGCTGTATGGGGCATGAATATCCTTGCAGGAGAATTGTCAGACGAAATATTAAAGGACTTTCTTGAAATGCAGAACCTTTTCTGCGTGAATATCCATGTTGATCCGCTGGATCAGATAGCTGCCCTGAAATTCGTTAAAAAGAAGCTCACCAATGTGGAGCAGATGAAGATCGACGAACAGAAAAAGGCATCGCAGTCCGGCTATGATCCCGACATTCTTCCGCCTGCGATCAAGATGTATATCGAGGACATTGAAAAGCTCCTCGCTGACCTCAACAGCAAGAATGAGCGTCTTTTTCATATCAGTATTTCATTGAGAGCCTATGCAAAAAGCAAAAAAGAACTGAAACTTCTTTCTGAGATGCTAAAGCGTGTTTGCCAGAAGAATAACTGCACGATGTTTCCATATGATTATCGACAGGAACAGACTCTCGTTTCTACACTTCCGCTGTGCTATAACAAAATTCCCGTCCGCCGTGAGATGCACACAAGCGGTATCGCTATCTTCGTGCCGTTTACCACAAAAGAGCTATTTCAGGACGGACAGGCTACCTATTACGGTATCAATACGCTGTCAGGAAATATGATTCGTGCCAACAGGTCAAGGCTCAAAAATCCGAATGGACTTATCCTCGGTACGCCGGGTGCCGGCAAGAGTTTCAGTGTTAAGCGTGAAATACTCGACTGCTTTCTGACAACAGTCGATGACATCATCATCTGCGACCCCGAAGGCGAGTATTATCCGCTTGTTTCGGCTCTGCACGGACAGCTTATCCGTATTGCTTCAAACAGCGAACAACACCTGAATCCTATGGATATTACGATTGATGATTTCCTTTTCAGCAATCCTATGGAAGTGATCGCCAATAAGTCCGACTTTCTGATCTCGCTTTGCGAGATCGTTGTCGGAGGTCGCTACGGTCTTTCCGCTGAGGAACGCTCTGTTATCGACAAATGTGTTCAGAGCATCTACAAGCATTTTATCGAGAATGAGCCGACACTTGAAAAGATGCCGCTTCTCTCCGATTTGCAGCAGGAGCTTAATAAGGAAGGCGAAGTCGCTCTTCGTGTAGCAAATTCTCTTGAAATGTTCGTAAACGGCAGCCAGAACCTCTTTAATCACCGCACCAACATTGATATGAGTAATCGCATCATCTGCTTTGATATTAAGGAACTTGGCAATCAGCTCAAAAAAGTTGGTATGCTGATCGTGCAGGATACCGTGTGGAACAGAGTTTCCGCAAACCGTGAAAAAAAGAAGATCACTCGCTACTACATTGACGAGTTCCATCTCCTTTTGAAAGAGGAACAGACAGCGAAATATTCCGCTGAGATCTGGAAGCGTTTCCGTAAATGGGGCGGCGTACCGACAGGAATCACGCAAAATGTCAAGGACTTGCTTTCTTCTCAGGAGGTCGAAAACATCTTTGACAACTCGGATTTTGTCTATATGCTGAATCAGGCAGCCGGAGACAGGGACATTCTCGCTGAAAAACTTCATATTTCAAAGGAGCAGATGAAGTTTGTAACAAACAGCGGTCCGGGTGAGGGGCTTATCCGCTATGATAAGGTGCTTCTGCCGTTTACTGACCGTTTCCCGACAGATACGGAGATGTATAAACTCATGACCACGAAACCAACCGGAGAATAATAAAAGCTGCCGACAACAGCCGACAGCTTTCAGGTTCAAATTCTCTCAAGTAATTCTGAGGGCTTCAAAGCAGGCACTTTGCTGTCCTTAAAATCACGAATGTTTCTTGTGACGATATAATCCGCTTTGATCCTACTTGCCTGACACATCTGTAAGGCATCTTCATAATCAGAAGAAAACATCTCAGCGGCGGCTTTTAGATCGGTTGATTTGAGGTCAACAACTTTAAATATCATCGTGATCTGCTGAATGAGCTGTTCTGTTTTCTGTGGAGTAAGCTCCTTGCGGAGAATATACACAATGTTCGGAACAGACAATGCGGAAATGTAGCCCTCGATCTGATCTACTTCACAATACTTCCAAACTTTTGATGAGGCTTCGACAAACTCAGGACGGTTGCAAAGCACATCAAGAATGACATTGGTATCAACCAAAATTTTCATGTGCTTCTATCCTTTCTGCACGAACTGCTTTATCATCATAATCATTTTTAAGAACGCCAGTAAGTGAATCAGTCAGGAAGGAAACGCTTGATTCGTGGGAAACAAGTCTTGCAACTTCTTTTCCGTTCTTGAGAATGATGATCTCGTCACCCTGCTGAACAGCTTGCAGATAATGGCCAAAGTTATTCTGAATATCGGTAGCGGTTGCAGTGATCATAATAACACCTCCAAACATTTTCGCTAATATTAGTATATCCCATTTTAGCTAAAATGTCAAGGGCAAATTTTAGGGAAAGGGGGAACTATGAGCTTACATAGAAAAGAGAATAACCTCCGCAGAGCACAGGCACGTTTCGACAGAGTCAGCAGACGGTCGAAGCAGTTTCAGATAGATTTTCGCCGTGAAGCTAACAGCAGAGGCCGCTTTCATACCCGTGCATATATTGTCCGTAGTGAGAAAACGCATCACGGCGGTCGGGGTATCGTCCATAAGTTTGCAAATGCGAAATACCGCATTCAGGGCGATAAACCGTCAGTTACACGGATGATCAAATCATGGCAGCCTAAGACATTCAAAGGAAAGCTATTTAAGGTAAATACCCGTGCTGTGAATTTTGCAGTTCATGATGTAGCTCAGACGGCGGTCGATACAGCTTTCGCAGCGGAAACTGGCGGCATCAAAACCGCCGATATTGCCCAGCGTGAAGTCCGCAACAAGCTCAAGCAGAAATACACCCGTGAAGCGGTGGACGATTATCACCGTGGTGTGTTTCTCATGGGCCGCACGGCGATCGATGCTGTCAAGGGTACGCATGATCACCTGAAAACAAAGAAGCAGTACAAGCTCGAAAAGGCGAAGTTGCAGCTAAAGAAAGCTGATAACAAGCTCTATAAGGCGAAAACGCAGAAGCCGAAAATGGCTGCGACAAAAGCCGATTTGAAGAAAGCCAAGGCGGAATATAAAGCCCGAATTGTAAAAGACAAGGGCAATAAGTTCCGCAAGGCGATGAACAAACGCCGGTTGCAGGCATATAAGCAGACAAAGCGTGATCTGAAATTTGAGCGTAAACAGCTGAAAACAGAACAGCAATTCCGTGTTAAGGAATTGCATAATCAGGAAAAGATCAGCAGAAACTCTCACCCAGGCTTGCTTGCATTAAAGCCAGTTTCATATTCGGTAAAGCGAATGAGGGCTTCTGCGTGGCAGAAAGCTGTCAATGAAGATCAAGACAATGACGTACTTCATGCGATAGACTCGGCAAAACGCAGAATAGCGGAACCTATCAAAGATAAGGTAAGTAAGCCTCAGCGGTTACAGCGAGAAGAAAAAAAGCGTGATCGCCTGTCCGATGAAAAGTCAAAATCAAATAAAAAACTCAATCGGCAGGAAAACAAGCTGAATGAAAAGCACGATAAATACAAGCAGAGAAAGAAGCGTAAACCCCAAAATAAGAAAACGAAAAAAACGGTGGCTGAGAGATTCAAATCGGCTTTCAAATTCGTGAAAAATGTCTATGAAAAAGAAGTCAAAAAGTTCTTTGCAGCAATAGCTGTTCCGATACTTATTATCTTTCTTGTGTTTGCTTTTATCATCATGATTTTCAGCTCCATAGTTTCAGGCGGTGGATTTACCCTCGGTACTTATGCGTCGCAGGACTATGACCTTTCCGAAGCTGAAAAGTATTACACGGAGCTTGTTTATAACCTCAATCAGAAAATACTTAAAGTCAGCGATACTTCTGACTGGAAAAAAGGTCTTGTGGATTTCGGTGCAAAGAAAAAAGAATTGAAAGATGATCCCGATAACTGGTATTGGGGCAAGTCCCCTGTCTATGATTGGGATCCTGTATATGATTTCGACTGCTATAAGCTGTGGTCATTCCTTTGTGCATACTATTATGACTTTGATGCCGCCGACAACGGTGACATCAAGTATTGGAAGTTCAAAAGCGATACAAAGGATCTGCTTGAGGACATTTTCAATGCGGAGTATGAGTTCGTATATTGGTATGACAATAAATCCCGTTGGGAAGAACTTGACAACTATGTTTATTTCGGCGGGGGAAGCAGCAATGATGGCAGTTACTACTATTGCGAGAAATCAGCAAGTAAAAGCAGCGGATCTTGGACTTACAAATTCAAGCCGACTTCTTATACCTCAGAACTTGGTCAGTATCTTGATGGTGACGGCTATTGCTATCTGAACCGCAGTTATCGTGTCTTGAATCCAAACGATGATTATGCACTCACGGGCTATTATGTACTTGATAACCGTTATTTTGCAGACAATGCCCACACCAAAGAGCCTTTCTATTGGGTGGACAGTGACGGAAAATTCTTTTTCAAAAATCATGACGGAAATACTCAGTACCGTTCGTTCTACGGTTGGGAGAACGATGATGCTTGGTTCATGATTACGGAAACCGATGCGAGAGCGTGGACAGGCGACAGCAATTGTTCAGCTCTGTATGGTTATGTGCAGAAACAGTATTGGAAAACAGAATGTAATCTTTATTACAACGTAAAGCAGAAAAAGACTTTTGATGAGGTCATAGAGGACAAGCTAAAATCAATGTCCCACAAGACAGAACGCTGGCAGTATTACAATCTGCTTGTCGGCAACGAGGACGGAAACACACTCTATGGCAATCATCAGACCTTGCATAATCTTCTGCCCGAGCCGTCTATCCGTGACTATTCCCTCAAAAGAGAGTTCGGATATGAAATGACGGGGTGGAACGAAAAAAGCGATGGTCTGTATCAGGGTATCAAGGTGTATGCTAACAGCGGTACAAAGCTCAAAATGCCTTTCAGCGGAAAAATAACTGATGTTGATACTGCTGACAACAAGATCACGATCCGCAAGGACGATGTACAGTATTGGTACGACGGAAACGGCGGCACTAAGCGTGATACGGAAGTCACCATTGCAAATGCGGTGCTTATAAATGACTATGAGAAAGGCGACAGTATCAAGGAAGGCAAAGAATTTGCCAAAACAACAGCCGGGAATGTTAATTTCCACATTTATATAGACACCGACGGCTACGGCTGGGACTATATTGATCCTCGGCTCGTGCTGTATTAACGGAGGTACATAATGGCTTTATACGATGTAAAAATAGAGAAATTCAGCAAAAAGGCAGAGCAGCTTGAAAGAAATATCAAGAGAGATACAGAGGAACGCAGACGGCTTCTCTCCGAAATTACAAGGCTGCGTTATCTCTCACTCTGCGAAAAGCTGAACTGTGATGGAGAGGAATTAGAAACCGTGCTTGCCAGAGAACATGAGCAGATTCAGAATATGAAAGCTCGTGGTCTGACCGATGATGAGATAGACGATCTCGGCAAAAGCGGCAAATACGAAGAACAAATGAGATTTTACTCTGAGGAGGACGATGATGAAAACAAGAATGATTAGTGCTGTGATGGCTGCCTTCATGCTTGCAACAGCAAGTATTGGCGGTATTACCGCTTCTGCCGAAGTAGGAACAGCAGAGACTACGGAAACAACCGCTTCTGAACCTGCGGACGAAAGCTCTGTTGATATGGAGAAGTTCCGTGAGGTCATGAGTGAGCTTGCCGAGGCAGATACAACCGATGTTGTTACCGACTATGACGGCGATCCCTATTACGATACTGACGGCAACGCCACCCTTATCAAGTCGGAGCAGATCATCTACAATACCGAGGAAATGCAGTTCATCGCTGTGACCACAAAAGACGGTCATGTGTTCTATGTGCTTATCAATTACACCGCAGACAATGGCGAGGACAATGTGTATTTTCTGAACAAAGTTGACGATTATGACCTGTATGCTTTGCTTTATGCCGGAACTGAGGATGAGGATGATGCCAAGAAGATCACTCCCGAGCAGGCAGCTCAAGAAGCAGAAAAGGCGAACGGCAGAGTGCAGTCCGGCGGCAGTGATAATACTGACGATGCTGAAGATCCCGCTGAGAACGGCGAGAAATCGTCTGAGTCAGCAGCTCATACAAAGAATGTTCCTATGAATAAAAACAGTATGATCCTTGTTTTTGGTGTGATTGTTCTGATCGGTGTTGGTGCCGCAGGCTTCTTCCTAATGAAGAAAAAGAAAGGCGGTAATAAGACTGCGGATCAGTTTGAGCCTGAGTATGACGATGATACAGAGATCACCGAAGAATCTGAGGACGATATGAAATTCTACGATAATCAGGACGATGAAAAATAAGAAAGAGAGGGCAAAAGAATGAGAAAGATGAAGAAGATCGCTGTATGTGCGGCAGCGGTGGCAGGGGCAGCTGGAATTGCAGGCGTTTCAGCAAGGGCAGTTGAGGGCGTGAGAAAGAAGTGGTTTCTTCGTGGATTTGAAGCAGGACAGTTTATCGGCGATTTGACCGCTGCGGAGAACTTCGCCCATGAAAAGAATGTTATCCAGAAGAAGTATGACAAGCTCTGCGAAGAGTTTGAGGAGCTTCAGGAGAACTATAACGATCTTTTTGATGACTACTACGAAGTATGATCAACTTTGAACCCAGTGGATTCAAAGTTCCCGACAACAGAACAGACAACATAAGACAATGAGAAAAGAGAGAGAATTTGTCTAATGAAGGTACTCAGCTTATTTGACGGCATTTCCTGCGGTATGCTTGCTCTGCAAAGGGCTGGCATTCCCGTGGAGTGCTATGATGCGTTTGAAATCGACAAGTATGCCGTCACGGTCTCAAAGCGTAATTTCCCCGTAATCGTTCATCACGGGAATGTATATGACGGCGATTTCACGCAGTTCAAAGGATATGACTTACTGCTTGGCGGTTCGCCCTGCACCTATTGGTCTATCGCCAAAAAGGACAGAGAGATCGACTGCGACGGAGAAGGGTTCAGGCTCTTTCAGGAATATGTGAGAGCCTTAGAGGAGTCGGGCTGTCAGTATTTCCTCTACGAAAATAACTATTCCGTACATCAGAACATCAAGGACGAGATCACAAGGGTTCTCGGTGTAGAACCGATCATGATAAACTCTGCACTTGTATCGGCACAAAACAGAAAACGCTGTTATTGGACGAATATTCCTTTTACTTCTTTTCCGGAAGATAAGGGCATTTTATTGAAAGATGTGCTTGAAAGCGGTGTCACTTGGCAGGACAAGTCCTACTGTCTGACAGCACGTTATCCAGGGGCTGTTTTGTTCAACACGCTTGAACGCAAGCAGCGAACTATGGTCGCTGAACCTGTCCCGATCAATACATACTTCAACGGCGAAACAATGCCTATGGGAGCCGCCCAGCGTGGACGATATGTTGACGGTGAAAAGACCGAACAGCATATCGAAATTCGTGAGGACGGTAAATCTAACTGCCTGACTACGGTGCAGAAAGATTCTCTTGTATGTTCTCCTGTTCGTATCGGACAGTATGGCAAGGGCGGACAGGGACAACGTATCTATTCGGTAGTCGGTAAATCTGTTACGCTTTCCGCAAACGGCGGCGGTCAGGGGGCTAAGACAGGTCTATATAAGATTGATCTGCCTGACGGTGACTATATTATCCGTAAGCTCACGCCCATTGAAGCGGAGCGTTTGCAGACACTTCCCGACAACTACACGGCAGGCATTTCCAATACCCAGCGATACAAGTGTATCGGCAACGGGTGGACGGTCGATGTGATCGCACACATCTTGGGAGGGCTTCACGATGTTTGATGAAGTCCTGAACAAGTGTGCAGAAAACAACAACTACACCATTTATACCAGTATGTGCAAAGCACAACGCATACTGATGCGGTCTTATGATCCTGTATGCAGTATCAGCGGCGGTTCTGACAGCGATATTGTCCTTGACCTGATTCACAAGGTCGATGAGGACGGCAAGGTCAAGTATTTTTGGATAGATACGGGACTGGAATACTCCGCTACAAAGGAACATCTAGACTATCTTGAACAGAAATACGGCATTACCATTGAGCGTGTCAAACCCGATAAGCCTATCCCGACCTGTGTGAAGCAGTATGGTATTCCTTTCCTGTCGAAATATGTTTCCGAACAGATGATGCGTTTGCAGGCTCACAGATTTCAGTGGGAAGACGAATCACTTGAAGTGTTGTTGCAGAGATACCCTCGGTGTAAGACGGCTCTGCAATGGTGGTGCGGAGAGCGATACTCTGATGAGGACGGTGTTCAGAAAATCAGCAGATTTTCTATCTATCGCAACCGTTTCCTGAAAGAGTTTATCATGCAGAATCCGCCGGATTTCCCCATATCCAACAAGTGCTGTGAATATGCGAAAAAGAAGCCCGCAAAGCGTATCGTCAAGGAACATGATGCAGACTTGGATATAACGGGTATCCGACAGGCTGAGGGCGGTATCCGTTCGGCGGCTTACAAGACTTGTTTTTCTGAAAGCAAGTCTAAGGGGTGCAACACATTCCGTCCGGTATTTTGGTACACGGACGGTGATAAAAAGGACTATGAGCAGTTATTCGATGTTCAGCACTCCCGATGCTACACGGAATACGGTCTGCGGAGAACAGGCTGTGTAGGCTGTCCGTTCAGCAAGCACATCAATGAAGAACTTGCGATCATCGAGGAACATGAGCCGAATCTTTACAAGGCAGCGGTCAATATCTTCGGCAAGTCCTATGAATATACGGCGAAATACCGTGCTTTCGTGAAAGAAATGAAGGTAAAGGAAAAGGAGCAGAAAAAGAAAGATGTTTGATCCTGACATACAGAGGAAAGCAATCAGCCTTATCATGGGCTTTATTATGGAGTTTTCAGGAGTACCTTCCGAACCTGAACTGATTGAGCTGACAACAGATAACCTGAATGTATCGACGATTTCTGTTTCCTGCTTGAAAGTATCGTGGGATTCTGAGCCTGACCGTGATTATTCTGTGAGCTGCACGGCTCATGATGATAACTATGCTTTCAGCGATAATATGTACTTTGTGTTCAAAGACAATGACCTCTGCTACATAACAGGTCTGCGTGAGAATACAGAGTACACAGTGACAGTCGAACCTATTCTTTCTGCGGAAGAAAAAGACGGATATTCCGTAATATCTTCAACCGCTGACGGCAAGACCGAAACGGTTGAAGTCATATATGACTTTCCGTATGAGGACGGCTGGACAAACTGCTTTGCAGGCGAAAGAGCTTCGGGGCTGACGGCTATGCCCAGCTCAGGGGCAATATACGGTTCAAAGGTCGATACCATAACAGGAACCGGAATACGCCGTGATGAGTACGGGGATTACTGTTGTGCAATGGGCGTATGGTACGGATACTGCGGAGATCGTTTCCTGATCGAGCTTGAAAACGGTACGCAGTTTCCTACAAAGATATGCGACAGTAAGGGCTATGCCGATGATGGTGAGGGAAAATATCACAACTTCGGCGGCAGCGGTAAGTGTATCGTTGAGTTTATCTATGACGATCATCACTTACCGTCCTGCGTGGCATTTAGCGGTAGCTGGGGCTACTATAACTGGAACGGGCTTGATCTGAGTTCCAATATCAAGTCTATCAAGAAAATCAACTACGGTGAACCCGTGGAATACTGAAAAATGTGGAGGTTTCTATTATGAACATAAAGAAGATCATCAAGGGAATTGTCGGACTCGGTGCTATGGCAGGTGCTGCCTACGCTGCATATAAGCTGGGTGAAAGCAATGGCAAGATCAACGAGCGTTTTCGTGAGAAGTACGGTGATGACGAGGACGATATTGAGCTTGACGATAATGAGGACGATGAGTTCAGGTTCTATGATAATATGATCGAGCCTGACGATGCGTGCCTTGCACCTAAGACGGAGAATAAGCCTTCTTTCTCTGTAAGCATACATAACTTTGCTCCGCTTGATTCTGTTAAGGTTGAGGGCATTTCGGAGAAAGATATGGATATGCTTGTTTACCATATTTCGCTTGACAAGTACACCTCCAACAAACAGATTCATGAGTGGCTTGAGGTTGACAAGGATACCGCTGCAAAGGTTATCTTTGCACTCAGAAAGGCCGGATATATCGGGGACGAGTATTCCAGTCAATATCACAACTGAGGTGTATTTTCGACTCAGATCGTACAACAATTCAAAATAATCAAAGCACACTCCCCATATCAGGAAATGTGCTTTGATAATCAGATGCTTTTCTCCTATTTTGATATGAAATTTAGGAGAAAGGTGTTTGTTTCCTGTTTCCCAAACTTGTGAATTTTTTGATTTTGGGAAACAGACTGCGTTATGTGTTTGTGAGCCAGTCCGAAAAGTCAATGATCTTTATGCCTTCATACTGATAGGCATCGTGGCGTGTCCTTGCAATCAGCATCTTGGGATAAGCGTCCCGAATGGACAGCAGCGGTGATATTGTCTGACTTTACCACGTCTATTTCCCGAAATCAAGCATTTTTTAATTTTGGAAAATAAAAAAGATAGAAAGTCGATATATGTCAATTTTGATCGTTGGCGAAAAGCCCAGTGTAAGCCGTGCAATCAGTGCTGTGGTCGGAGCTTCCTCCGCACACAAAGGCTACACCGAAGGAAACGGCTATATTATATCGTGATGTGTCGGTCATTTGGTGGGCTTGAAGTTCCCGAATGGCTATGGCAACGGGTGGGAACAGAGATTCAGACATAAGGTCTACATCAAAAATGTGGAGCTTACAAAGCTGATCTGAAAAAGACAAGGCACAGTCCTTGTCGGGCTATGCCTGTATAACTATATCAGAGCTTTTCAAAAATGCCGTTGTGAAGAATACTCTCTAACGCTGTGATCGCTGTATTATAGGGAACGGTTTCAAACAGCAGAGGTGCGGTTATTGTATCGTAGTCCTCCTTATAGATCTTCTTATCAATGATCTCTCGGAGAATACCGGTGACATTTGCACCCTCTTGAACCGAAAGGCACATTTTATGCGGTCTACGCTCCTCAGCGACAGATAATGCAAGTTCTTTCAGCGTATCATCGATCGTTACGATCTCAGACAGCTTGTATATATCGTAGATGTGCCTTGAATGTTCCGTTGTGGTATTTAGCAGATAATAATCTGCCAGAGCATACATCTTGTCAAGCATTGTCCGTTCTGCGGTCTGGACATTCAGTGCAAACGGCTCTAAATCATATTGCTTAATAAAAACATCGTATCCGTTTTCGTGAAGATATTGATAGATCAGGCTGTCTGCTGTCATTATCTTCGTAGGATAGGCTCTTTGATAGATAGCTGTTTCAACGATAAGCTGTTCCTTCAGATAAGCAGCGGACAGTGACGAGGGATAGTCAATGATATATCGGTTGTAGTCTCTGCGGCTTTTGATCGAATCGGCATTGGTAAGCCCAAAATCTAAATCACTGATAATTTTCGTGATATTCGCTTTGAGCTGCTTTCTCTTGCTTTCAGACGGTTTCTTCTCGGACTGAACATTCAGGTCAATATCCTCAGAAAAACGCTTGATGATATGGTAGCACTTTGACAGTGATGTGCCGCCCTTAAAAACGATATCCGGCATAACAGCGGCGATCCGTTTCAGGAAAAGAGTCACAAAATAGTCCTTCTCAACGATCTCTGCCTTGACTCCGAGATAGTCAGAGGTTCGCAGTACAAGCTGCTCAAAGGCATCCTTTTCATTATGCAACATAATAGATCACTCCGCTTTCTATGAGATTTCTCAAAGCCTTGTCAGGGAAAAACGGTGCATATTTTGTAACAAGCTCCTGAGAGATATTGCATTTCCTGATCCAGCTTTTGATGACAGCTTTTCTTTCATCGTCAAAATAACCTGACGAGGTACTATTCATCATTTCAAGGAACTGCAAAACAAATATATTGTCGTTGTCTATCTTGACTCTTGATTTTCGCAGTATCACTTCCTGATTTCCTACTTTCACTCTGCGGAGCTTTGAGTTTTCGTTATTCGTTTGTATCTCAGGAATGTTTGACATCTGTGTAGAAAGCCCTGCCTGCTGCAATGCCGTGATGCCTGTATAGAATCCGATACGATTTCCTTTTTCGGATAAATACTTTCGTTCGATGATCCTGTTGGGATTCAGAATACTGTTTCCAAACGGTGTTTTAACAGGGATATAATAGATACCTCGTTCGTATCGAATGACCTGATTGCTTTCACACAGCTTGGCAAGCTTCTTTTTGAGCCAAATATCAGAGTAGTCCTCATAATGAATATCCGAGAGAAATATCGGTTCATTCTTTCCAAATGTTTCAAGAAGATAATCATACAGCATATTCAACACCTCCCATGTTGTACTGAATATATTATACTACATTTGACCTAACAAGTCAATAGTGATATATATCGAAAGGAGAAATTTTATGTCAATTTTGATCGTTGGCGAAAAGCCAAGTGTAAGCCGTGCAATCAGTGCCGTGGTCGGAGCTTCCTCCGCACACAAAGGCTACACCGAGGGCAACGGCTATATTGTATCATGGTGTGTCGGTCATTTGGTAGGCTTGAAGTTCCCAAATGACTATGGCAACGGTTGGGAACAGAAGTGGAGCTTTTCTCAGCTTCCTATGATCCCCGACAGCTGGCTGTTCCATGTCACGGACAGCACAAAGGCTCAGTACGATCTTCTGAAAAACCTTATGAATAAGGACGAGGTAACAGAGATCATCTGTGCGACCGATGCGGACAGAGAGGGAGAATGTATCTTCCGTTATGTGTATAACATGGCTCGGTGCCGCAAGCCTGTGAAGCGTTTATGGGTTTCTTCTCTTGAAGAATCCGCTATACGCAAGGCACTTTCTATTATGAAGCCAATGTCCGCATACGATAATCTTTTCAATGCAGGCTATGCCCGTGCCAGAGCTGACTGGCTTGTGGGTATGAATGGCTCTCGGCTGTTTTCTGTCCGATATGGCGGTAAGCTCAATATCGGCAGGGTGCAGACTCCTACTCTTGCAATGATCGTTCAGCGTGATACGGAGGTAAACGGCTTTGTAAAGCAGACGTATTTTACGGCTGATCTCAACTGTGGTGCTTTTACTCTATCATCTGCAAGGATCGATGATGAGAAGTCCGCCGATGCTCTTGTATCTGCCTGTGACGGCTGTACGGTCACAATCAGCTCTGTCAAACGTGAGGTCAAGACCGATAAAGCTCCGAAGCTGTATGACCTGACAACCTTACAGCGTGAAGCAAACAAGGGTTTCGGGTACACGGCACAGCAAACACTGGACTATACCCAGTCGCTCTATGAGGGCAAGCTCGTCACTTATCCCCGTACCGACAGCCAGTATCTCAGCGATGATATGGCACAGACAGCTTTTGATGTTGCAAAGCTCTGTGATACCTATTTCGGGTTCGGTATCTCCCATATTCCTGATATAAAAAAGGTCATCAACAACAGTAAGGTATCGGGACATCACGCAATTATCCCTACAAGCGGTATCTCAACGGCTGACCTTTCTTCACTGCCGACAGGTGAGAAAAATATCCTCACGCTGATCGCCACAAAACTCATCTGTGCAACGGCTCCGGCACACAAGTATGAAGCGGTCAAACTGACAGGTATCTGCAACGGTACGGAGTTTACGGCAACAGGCAGAACTATTCTTGATATGGGTTGGAAAGCTTATGCAAAGCAGACCGACAAAAAGAATGATGAAAAGTCTCTGCCTGCGGTTTCTGAGGGACAGACCTTCATTGTAACTGCAAGCAAGGGCGAACACTTCACTTCTCCGCCGAAGCCCTACACGGAAGATACGCTGTTATCTGCTATGGAGAGAGCCGGAAACGAGGACTATGACGAGGACACGGAGAAAAAGGGACTCGGTACTCCTGCGACACGAGCCGCAACCATTGAATCACTTGTGAAAAACGGTTATGTGGAGCGTGTCGGCAAACAACTCAGGGCAACAGACAGAGGCAAGGAACTTGTCAAGGTCGTTCCCGATGAGGTGAAGTCCGCAAAACTGACGGCTGAATGGGAATCAAAGTTACAGCAGATCGAACACGGCAGCCTGCCCAAAACGGTGTTCATGTCGGGCATTCAGCAGTTTATCGCTGAGATGTGCCGTAAATACGGTGCGGTGGATAAGTCAGTTTCTCTTTCTGACGGCGGTCATGAGCCTATCGGCAAATGCCCGAAATGCGGTGCAGATGTAGTCAAGGGTAAATTCGGCTGGTACTGCAAGGGCAAATGCGGTATGAATATCGCAAAAGTGTATGGGATATCTCTCTCCGATGCTCAGATCAAGGGACTGCTTGACGGCAAGTCCACAAGCTACACCTCTAAGGGCAAAAAGACTATTGTCCGCCCTGAGACCGTGGAGAATCCGTACAATGGGAAGATGTACTATCAGTGGAAAACGGAGAGGGGTAAATAAAAAAAACAGCAAGGGTGTCCTTGCTGTTTGAGTGTAGTTCTACAAACTGGAAGTTAGCGATTTCTTTTTCCGGTATTCTCTGTCCCACGGATTTCCTCATGA